>Ga0115003_10001342_pt1 | contig 21573 bp, 17 predicted proteins | sample ArcticOcean_MG_C_7_FD_88736 | JGI IMG/M metagenome (GOLD analysis project Ga0115003, IMG submission 88736) | Marine microbial communities from western Arctic Ocean - ArcticOcean_MG_CB11_88 | ecosystem: Environmental > Aquatic > Marine > Oceanic | place: Arctic Ocean: Canada Basin | collected... | reverse complement strand
TGAGCAAGCCCGCCCATGAATGTTCCACAAATGCCTAGGATATGTATTCTCATATTAGTTATAATACGTTACCTATTTTTATTTCAAAACTTTATAGAGAGGAAAAATGAAAAAAAATGCATTCTATGCCCAATCCGGAGGAGTTACATCTGTAATAAATGCTTCCGCAGGAGCTCTTATCTTAGAAGCCAAGAAGCATAACAAACATATTGGTAAAGTATATGCAGGCAAAAATGGTATCTTAGGAGCTTTGAGAGAAGAGCTTATAGATACATCAAAAGAATCAAAAGCTGCAATAGAATCATTAAAAAATAGACCTGGTGGAGTTTTTGGATCATGTAGGTTTAAATTAAAAGACTTAGATACAGATAGAAAAGAATACGAGCGACTAATAGAAGTTTTTAAAGCTCACAATATTGGATATTTCTTTTACAACGGAGGTAATGACTCCGCTGATACTGCATATAAAGTTTCTCAAATAAGCAAACAGCTAAACTACCCTATCAAATGTATCGCCATTCCAAAAACAGTCGATAATGACCTAGCTCTTACTGACTGCTGTCCTGGATTTGGTTCTGCTGCAAAATATATAGCAACCTCTACACTTGAAGCCTCTTTAGATACCAGGTCAATGTGTGAAAGTTCTACAAAGGTGTTTATTTTAGAGGTAATGGGAAGGCATGCTGGTTGGATGGCCGCATCATCAGCTTTAGCAAGAATAGAAAAAGAAGATCCGCCTCATATAATTCTTATGCCAGAAGTAAGTTTTAATCAAAAAGTTTTTTTATCTACTGTTAAACAATGTGTAAAAGATAATGGTTTTTGCGTAGTTGTTGCTTCTGAAGGAATCAAGAATAGCAAAGGAAAATTATTAGCTGAATCGGATGTAAAAGATGCATTTGGCCATTCTCAGCTTGGAGGAGTTGCTCCGTACTTAGCAGGCCTGATATCAGAAAAGCTAAAAATTAAAAACCATTGGGCTGTATCAGATTATTTACAAAGAAGTGCTAGACATATTTCATCTAAAACAGATTTGCTGCAAGCTGAAGCAGTGGGGGTTCATGCCATTAGATATGCAGTAAAGGGAATGAATGGGGTAATGCCGATAATCGTTAGAGGAAAGGGTAAAAAATATACTTGGAAAATTGAGCCGGCGCCACTATCAAAGATAGCTAATGTTGAAAAAAAATTACCAAAATCTTTTATTACTAAGGATGGAATGAATGTTAGCGCAAAGGCAATTGAGTACCTGGCTCCGTTAATTGAAGGGGAGGCATTTCCCCCTTTTAAAAATGGCGTACCTGAAATAAAAAAATTAAAACTTATAGAAGTAAAGAAAAAATTAGCCTCGTGGCGATAAGTTACTCTTTAAGTTAAGAGCTTATATTATTTTTTAATAAATGCTCGCCCTCATCATTAATTTTTTGAATTGAAATCGAGATATAATATTTAATATGATTAATGCTAATGACTATTCTAATTATATGGTTCCTTTCTATGCTCCTGCGGACTTCATAGTTAAAAAAGCTAAAGGATCTCTTGTTTGGAGTGCTAATAATAAAAAATATATAGATTTCACTGGCGGGATTGCAGTTACAAATCTAGGTCATTGCAATGATGAGCTGATAAAGATCATGAATCAGCAATCAAAAAATTTATGGCATCTATCTAATCTATACATGAATGAGCCATCCGTAGAGCTTGCAAAAAAGCTATGCAAAAAAACTTTTGCTGACAAGGTCTTTTTTTGCAACTCCGGTGCAGAATCTATTGAAGCCTCTATAAAAATTGCTAGAAAATATTGCACAAATAATATTGATAAAAGCAAAAATGAAATTCTTTCCTTTACTAGCTCTTTTCATGGAAGAACAATGCTAGGAATAGCTCTTGCTAAAGCCAAGCATTTAACAGATGGCTTTGCTCCTCTACCCAAGGGAATTAAAAATCATACATACAATGATTTTGATAAACTAGAAGATGCGTTCTCAGACAAAACAGCAGCTGTTATCCTTGAATTAGTCCAGTGGCAATCTGGCATTACTAAGGCTAATAAAAAATTTATTACTAAGGTGAAGCAATTAAGTAAGAAATATAATGCTTTGGTGATAATAGATGAAGTTCAATCTGGAGTTGGCAGAACAGGAACTTTTTTTGCTTACGAGCAATTTAATATTGCTCCCGATATTCTATGTTTTGCAAAAGGGATGGCAAATGGATTTCCTATTGGTGGAATTCTTACCTCGGACAAAATCTCTGACTCAATGACTGTTGGATCTCATGGTACTACTTTCGGAGGAGGGCCAATTGCATGTGCAATCGGCTCAAGAGTAGTTGATATCATTTCAAAAAAAGCTTTTCTTAGTGATGTTCTAAAAAAAGAGAAAAAGTTTCTAAAAAGTTTAAATGAAATTAATTCAAGTTATCGGTGCTTTAATCAAATAAGCTCAGCTGGTTTATGGGTTAGCGTTGAATTATCAAGCATTGATATAGATGACCTTATCAAGCTATCTCATAAAAATGGTCTTATGGTTCTTAAGGCAAATGCTACTACCATAAGGTTTTCGCCCAGCCTAATTATTGAAGACCATTTAATAGAAAAGGGTTTAGAAATTTTTAAGAAGTCTATTCTTCAGCTTCAATAGAAGGAATCTCAACCTCTTCTTCCATTCCGATAACTTTTCTATAGCCCTGCGGAAGCATATTTCCTCTTTTGGCCCTTGAAGAAATATAGTTCTCAAGATCTTTAAGCTTAAGAGTTAGTGACCCCTTACCTACCCTGTCGATCCTTAATGAACTAGTCAAAGAAATTAGTTGAGCATGAGACATAAATTCTTCTTTAGCTATAAATTTAGCCGTAGGGATATTAATAATTTTATTTCCTTTGCCTTTTGCTAGCATTGGTAATTCATCTATCTTGAATATAAGAAGTCTTCCAATATTTGATATGGCAGCTATATAGACATGATCTTCCCTAACTCTTATGGCCTTCAAAAGATCTGCTTTATTAGGTATCCTCATGAATGCTTTACCGGACTTCTTATTTGAAACCATATTCTTAAATTCTGAAATATAGCCGTATCCGGCTGTATTCATTATCATATATTTATCATCATCGTTTCCGATCAGTGATGATATAAACTTAACTCCGGAGTCTGCAGAAACTCTCCCTGTAATTGGGTCTCCCATTCCTCTTGCGGATGGAAGTGAGTGACTTGGCAGGGAGTATGCCTTTCCATTTGAATCTAAAAAGACAGCTATTTGGTTGCTTTTACCTCTAGAAAAATCTTGAAGAATATCATCTCCTCTATAGGATAAAGATACTGGATCAATCTCATGACCCTTTGCACTTCTAATCCAGCCAGCTCCAGATAAAACAACTGTTATTGGTTCTGTAACTAAGGTTTCTTCTTCAGAGAATACTTTTGCTTCAGAGCTTTCAATAATAGGAGATTTTCTTTCATCTCCGAAATTCTCTTTTATTTCTATCAGCTCAGTCTTAATTAAAGTTTTTAGCCTTGTTTTTGAGTTCAGGATTTTCTCTATCTCGTCCTGCTCTGCCTGAAGGGCATCTCTTTCTTTTTCTAGTCTTGCTTGCTCTAACTTTGCTAATTGTCTTAATTTAATCTCAAGAATAGCATTTGCTTGAATCTCAGATAATGAGAATGCTTTAATAATATCTTTTTTAGGTTCGTCTGATTCTCTTATAATTTTGATAACTTTATCCAAATCTAAATAAACAATTAGCTGCCCCTCTAGAATATGGAGCCTATCATTGACCTGGTCTAATCTATGCTCTAGTTTTCTAGTAACTGTTTCTTTTCTGAAGACTAACCATTCCTTTAAAAGATCAACCAGTGGAAAGACACGAGGGCCTCCTTTTAATGAAATTAAATTCATATTGGTTCTGTAACTTTTTTGTAAATCTGTAGATGCAAAAAGGTGATTCATCACGTCTTCGGCATTAACCCTATTAGACTTAAGCGTAATAACTAATCTTATAGGCTCTTTGTGATCTCCCTCATCGACAAGATCAATAACCATAGGTATTTTCTTTTTCATCATCTGATCAGCTATTTGTTCAATTATTTTTGAGCCAGATGCCTGGTAAGGAAGTGCATTGATAACGATTTGATTTTTCTCTTGCGCCCACTGGGCTTGAATCTTAAAACCACCCCTTCCTGTTGAGTAAATTTCTTTTAAATCTTCACTACTAGCAATAATGGGAGCATTATTTGAGAAATCTGGTCCTTTAATAATTTTTAGAATGTCTTCTAGTTCAGCCTTTGGATTTTCAAGTATGTAAATAGTTGAATCAATGATTTCATTAATATTATGGGATGGGATGTCTGTTGCCATCCCAACAGCAATACCAGAAGTCCCGTTCAGCAATATAGAAGGTAGCTTAGCTGGAAAAATAACTGGCTCTAATAAAGAGCCATCAAAGTTAGGTTGCCAATCAACAGTTCCAGACTTTAACTCTGAAATTAAAAGATCTGCAAATTTGGTAAGTTTAGATTCAGTATATCTCATAGCAGCAAAAGATTTTGGATCATCTTGAGAGCCCCAATTGCCCTGCCCATCTACAAATGGATATTTAAAAGAGAAATTCTGCGCCATTAGAACCATGGCTTCATAGGCAGCCCCGTCTCCATGAGGGTGAAATTTACCAATAACATCTCCAACTGTTCTTGCTGATTTTTTGTACTTTGATCCAGCGTCGAGTCCAAGCTCTGACATTGCATATAAAATTCTTCTCTGAACAGGTTTTAAACCATCTCCAATATTTGGAAGGGCTCTATCCAAGATAACGTACATTGCATAATTGAGGTAAGACTCCTCAGCGTATTGTTTAAGACTTATGGAAGTTATTTGCTCTTGATCTTTCATAATTATATTTTTGCTAATGCCCCTTTTTTCTCAAGCCATTCTTTTCTTGCTGGTGCGTTCTTTTTTGATAGCAGTAAATCCATCATTGAATCAGCATTATCGCTAGGGCTAATTGATAATTGAACAAGCTGCCTAGTGTCTGGATCCATAACAGTTTCTCTTAGTTGAGGTGGATTCATCTCTCCCAAGCCCTTGAACCTCTGAATATTTATTTTAGGTTTACCTTTTTTACTTTTAAATTCTTCAACGATCTGGTCTCTTTGAATATTGTCTAACGCATATAACACATCTTTACCGCAATCAATTCTGTATAAAGGTGGCATAGAAATATATATCCTTCCTTCTTGAACCAAGGACCTGTAATGTCGAAGAAATAAAGCACATAGCAAAGTTGCAATATGCAGCCCATCTGAATCTGCATCAGCGAGAATACAAATCTTTCCATACCTCAAAGATGATAGGTCATTGTTTCCAGGCAGAACTCCAATTGCAGTAGAAAGATTTTTTATCTCTTGAGATTTAATTATTTCAGTGCTTTCTAAGTCCCAGGTATTTAATATTTTACCTCTCAGGGGCATTATCGCTTGGAAGGATCTCTCTCTAGCTTGTTTTGCAGAGCCTCCAGCCGAATCACCCTCCACAAGGAATAACTCTGTTTCATTCAGGTCTTGGCTGTTGCAATCAGATAATTTTCCTGGGAGAGCTGGGCCTCTGAAGCTCTTCTTTCTCTCTACAATATTAGACACTTTGGCGCGTGTTTGAGCAGACATAATTGCAAGCTCAGCAATTCTTTCGCCTTCTTCGGTATGGGTATTAAGCCATATGCTTAAAATATCTTTAGTTGAATTTGATACAAAAGACATATGATCTTTTGAATCTAATCTCTCTTTTGTTTGACCTGCAAATTGGGGATTTTGTAATTTTGAGGACACAACAAAAATTGCGTTGCTAAGGACGTCTTCTGCATTTATTTTTAAACCTTTTGGTAGTAGATTTCTATATTCGCAAAACTCTTTTAACGCATCTAAAAGACCCGACTTAAAACCATTGAGATGTGATCCTCCTTGAATAGTTGGAATTAAATTTACATAAGTTTCGTTTAGCTTATCTTTTGGGAGTCTAAGAGACCAATTAATAACAAACTCTAGTTCTTGAATATCTGCTTTTTTAGAACAAACTATGGAATCTGTAAGAACAAGCTCCGCACCATCAGCTGACTCTTCTAGGTAGCTTTTTAAGCCATCTTCAAAAAACCACTTAACTTTTTCAGATTTCTTCTCATCATGAAAATCAATTGTTAGCCCTGGACACAAGACTGCTTTAGCCTTTAGTAAATGTTTTAATTGCTTAACCTGGACTTCATTTGTTTCAAAATATGATGGATTAGGCTTAAATTTTATAGTTGTTCCTGAATTTCTCAATCCAACTTCTCCAACTTCAGCTAGCTCACTAGCCTTATCCCCATTATTAAAGGTAATCATGTATTCTTTTGAATCTCTTTTCACCCTAACTTCAAGCTCATCAGACAAAGCATTTACAACTGATACGCCAACTCCATGAAGACCGCCTGAAAAACTATAGTCATCACCAGAAAACTTAGCTCCTGCATGAAGTTTGCAAAGTATGAGCTCTACACCAGAAACTTTATGCTCCGGATGTTCGTCTACCGGCATACCTCTGCCATCATCTGATACTTGAATGAAGCCATCGTTCAAAAGAGATATCTTTATATTTGAACAATGACCAGACAAGGCCTCATCTACTGAGTTATCTAGAACTTCTTGAATTAAATGATTTGGATTAGATGTATCGGTATACATCCCTGGTCTTTTTTTAACAGGATCTAAGCCCGATAAGACCTCAATAGCTTTAGAATCATATGAATTATTAGCCAATCTATCCTGCCTTAAAAATATTAAAGCTTTTAGGTATGGACTCTAAAGCTTTTTTCATTAACAATTGCTCGTGTGAACTTTTAAGCCTTATTCTACTCTAAGAAATATAGAAAAAAATATACTAAGGCATTATATATCTAAGTAATTTAATGTTTACACTGCAAACATTGTAATAAATAGGTTAAAATAAAATTATGACTAAAGCTACAAACCTCAAAATACTATTGTGTTTTCTATTTATTACTCCCGTTTCATCTGAAAATTTATTAGAGATCTATAATGAGGCTCTTCAAAATGACCCTACCTATAGAGCAGCTGAATATTCTTATTTAGCTGATAAAGAAATTGTTGTTCAGGGAAGAGCAGCTTTATTGCCTAGCTTGACCTTGAGTGGCTCAACTAATTGGAATGAGTATTACCAAGAGAGCCAACTTCAACAAGAATATAATTCATTTTCATCTTCAGCTAGACTTACACAGCCATTGTTCAGGCTGGATACATGGTTTCAATTTAAACAATCTCAATCCCTTACTGATGCAGCTGAAGCAGATTTTGTTTATGAGCAACAAAACCTTCTAGTTAGAACTGCGGAATTATATTTTGGCGTTCTCAGAGCAATAGATAATTTAAATGCTGCTATATCTGAAGAAAAAGCAATTAAGAAACAGTTAGACCAAGCGCAACAAAGATTTGAAGTTGGCTTGTCTGCTATTACAGGAGTTCAAGAAGCTCAACTTGCCTATGATCTAAGCAAGGCATCAAGGATAAATATTGAAGGAAAACTATTTTCATCGAGGGAAGCCCTTAATGCCCTTATTGGAAGAGAGATCTTTAGTCTTGATGAGCTTGGAGACAGCCTTATGGTTTCTAATCCATCTCCTGTCTCTAAGGAAAAGTGGGTAGAGCTTGCTCTTGCAAATAACTTCCAACTTAAAGCATCTTATTTAAGAAAAAAAGCTGCGAAAAATAGCGCCAGGGGAACTGCTTCTAATCACCTACCTAAAATTGACATAGTTGGAACAGAGTCTGAGTCTGAAACTAATCAATTTAACTATGAAGGTTTAAATTTTAATGGGCAAGGAATTCCTGTGCCAGCAATAACCGGTAGAAGAAATTTTGCGATCCAGTTCAGCATGCCATTATTTCAAGGCGGCGCGGTTAGCTCAAAAAGAAAACAAGCATATTTAAAATATGATCAGGCAACTGAAAATACATTATTTGCTGAAAGAAAGATTATTCAAGAAGTTAGATCCCAGTATTCAAATGTCTTAACTTTGGTTGCGAATGTTACCGCCCAAACGCAAGCCGTAAAATCAGCAACCAGCGCATTGGAGGCAACTCAAGTTGGCTATAAAGTCGGGACAAGAAATGTGGTTGATCTTCTCCAAGCAGAAAAAAATCTTTATAGTGCAGAAAAAAATCTTTCCAATGCAAAATATGACTACATATTATCCAATCTTAGACTTTTACTAGCATCAGGAACAATAAGTCCAAGTGAAATTATTAGCATAAATAGTTTACTGAACTAACATATGCCAGAATTGCCAGAGGTTGAAACAACCGTCAGGGCTATTAATAAATTCAGTCAATCTACTTTAAACAGTACAAAAATTTATAATAGAAATCTGCGATGGAGAGTTGTAGACAACTTTGAACTATTAACAAAAAATAAAACTATTAATAAAATTAGCAGAAGAGCTAAATATATAATTTTTTATTTAGATGATATAAATATCATTCTTCATCTTGGAATGTCGGGGAGTCTTAGGATTGCTAGAAATAATGATAATTTTTTTTTAAAGCATGACCATGCTGAGTTTATTTTTGATAAAGAAAAGATTGTCTATAATGACCCTAGAAGGTTTGGATCAATTCATCTAACAGATAACCTTGAAGAGCATAGGCTGATTAAAAATCTTGGCCCAGAGCCTCTGTCTAGCGATTTTAATGCTCAAGGTCTCTATAAGATAACAACTAAATCTAAAATAAATATTAAAAGTTTATTAATGAACCAGAAAAATGTTGTAGGAATTGGGAATATATATGCATCAGAAAGCCTGTATCTAGCTAAAATTAACCCTAGCAGGATTGCATCTGAGTTAAGTATCGAAGACTGTAAGAAGGTTACTCATTCCGCAAAAAAGATTTTAAATTCTGCAATTAAAGTTGGCGGAACGACTCTGAAAGATTTCTATTCTGCAGATGGAAGCCCTGGCTATTTTAAATTTAAACTTAATGTATATGGCAGAGAAGGACTGGAATGCAAGAAATGTAGTACATTAATTTCAAAAGTAGTAATCAATACAAGAGCAACGTTCTTTTGCAAGAACTGTCAAAACTAAATGTTTTGCTTAGCTTTTAGAGCTTTCTCTACTATTGGGTGGACGAATTTAGAGATATCCCCATTAAGACCGGATATTTCTTTTATTAAACTTGAAGATACGTATATTAAACTTTCTTTAGGTGTTAGAAAAATACTCTCTATATCAGGGGCAAGAGATCTATTCATTGTTGCTAATTGGAATTCATATTCAAAATCAGATACTGCTCTCAGGCCTCTTATAATTGCGCAAGCATTATGATCTCTTGCAAGATCAACGGTAAGTTTTCTAGGGAATCCTAGAACCTCAACCTTGTCATTGTCTTCATATATAGACTTGGCTAGCTTAATTCTATCTTCTAATGAAAATAAAGGGTTCTTAGATTCACTTCTTGCAATTGCAACAATTACTTTATCGAATAAGCCACAGCCACGATCAATGATATCCATGTGACCAAATGTTATGGGATCAAAAGATCCTGGGTATATTCCAACTCTCATGTGTAAATCATACTAAACATTGATTATTAAGCAAAACTTTATGTATGAAAAAATAATTTTACATGTTTTTAGAAGAGTCTATAATTGTTCGGAATCAATTTAAGGAACGCCTCATGAAGACTAACTACCTACTAGCAATATGTATTTCAATTTCCGCCATACTATCAGCTCAACAGAATGTTGAAGATGTTATTGTAACTGCAGAGAAGACAGAGAAAAATATTCTTGATATTGGTACTACTATGAATCTTTATAACGAAGATTTCATAGAAGACCAAAAAATTACTGAGCTAGGACAGCTTAGTTATTATGTTCCTAATTTTACTGTTCAAGAAGAAGATGTCATTAACCCAAGTTTATCAATAAGAGGTGTTGGTGCTGATTCAGGTTTTTTGGTTAGTAGAATTGGTAGATTTATGAATGGTTTAACAATGTCATCAACAACGATGTCCTCTTTTGCTTTATATGATTTGACTAGAGTAGAAATCTTGAAAGGACCTCAGCCATCAACGTTTGGAGTTGATTCTGCAGCTGGAGCATTTAATGTTGTAACAAATAAAGCAGAGCTAGGCTCTACTTATGGCTCACTTGCAATTGGCTTTGGTAATTACAACAGTAGAGATACGCAAAGTATTAATAACATCTCACTAACTGATTCATCTTCAATCAGAATATCTACTTTTAATAGTGATATTGAAGGTTATACAAAAAATATAGGAGATGGTGATAATGTAAATGGAAGAGGTAATGTCTCAGCATCAAGGCTTAGCTATACTAACGAAATTACTGATAATTTAATATTAGACGTAGTTATCAATCAAGAAAATAATAAGCTTCCGGGTGTGGGATATAAAAGTGCCTACATATTCTCAGAAAATCAGGATAGATCACCATATGGAGCTGTTGATTTTAGGAACACGCAAGATTCTAAAACCAATAGAGAAATGCTAACTCAGCAATATTTTTTAAATTATTCTATTAATGGAAACTCCTCTGCTTCATTAAGTTACTTTGACACTCAGTCAAATACCTTTAGCTTTATTGATACTGATGGCTCCTATTTAAATATCATGGAGGCAGGAAAAACTAACAATGCTGATCTTTCGGGATTTGAGGCGCAGTATCAATTTAGCAATGATAAGTTAGATTTTATAGCTGGTTATACTAAAGTAAATAAAGAAACGTATGATTATTTGGCTATTGAGTTTGCTGAGCCTTATCTGTTAGCTTTTCTAACATTTGATGGTCAATTTGCAGCAGCCAATGGATTGCTGTCTATTCTTCAAAGTGGAAGAGGTGCATTTTCATCAAGTAATGTCTACGGTGATAACTTCCCAGTGCAACAGCTAAGAGCTCTCTTTGCCTCTACATTACAGAATAACCCCTTTAATACAATTCCGGTTCCTCTTCCAGACGGGTCAATATACAATCTTCCAGTTAATATTACTCCTTACGTTCAACCTAAAGTACAAACTGAATCGCAAGACTCGTCATCTTTTTATGTAGATGCTACTTACCACCTAACTGATGACCTAAGTTTTACTGTTGGTTATAGAGACTCTTCAAATGACACGTCCGTTCTTTTTGATGCCAGAGAATGTAATAGGCCTCTAGTAACCGGCACATGCCAAGATGCAGTGCTTCAGCAAAAAAATTCATATAAAGATGAGGGCGAGCCTTTATTAAAACTATCTAGTGTTTATAACTACTCAGATAGTTTATCTTTTTATATCACATCATCAGAAGGAAGAATAAGCCCTTATGTAAGTTATACAGGGATTACTCCTGCTGAAACAATAGAATCTCAGGATATTGGATTTAACTATGTTGATAGCAACCTATTTCTATCTGGGGCTATCTTTAGCTACGACTTTTCAAACTACACTGTAGCGCAACTTAACTACAATACTGGCTTTACCTCATACTCAGTCATGGAAACAGCCACCATAGATGGTTATGAGTTTTATGGAAATTATACTATTTCTGATTCAGTCAAAATATTTGGCTCATTCGGCTATCAAGATGCAAGGCTTGGAGAAAATACAATTGATGATAAGGCTTTCGACTATGCTGGAAATACTTGGCGACTTGCTCCTGAATCTAACTACTCCATGGGGGTTTCATTAAATAGAGGTATGGCTAACTATATTCTTGCTTATACCTACCAGGATGATATTTATTTTGAAGAAAGTAATGATTTAGATACCTACCAAGAAGGTTATGGCTTGCTAAATCTAAATGTAAATATAGCCATGTCAGAAAATTTAAATGCTTCAATCTACTTTAAAAATATAATGGATAAAGAATTCTTAATTGATGGCGGCAATGTTGGCGGTGATGTTCTTGGGTTGCCAACTTATGTGTCCGGAGCTCCATTAATGTTTGGAATATCAATAAAAGCAAGCTATTAGAAAATAGCCTGGATGTTTATTTAATTTTAAAAAATTTGACTTCACTAAGATTAAAAATATTCTAATCGAAAGTTTGAAACATCAATAAATATTGGGTAATATATAATTTCATATTTATTAGGGGGGGCAATTTAGCTTTCTTTTTCTTTATAAGGAGTTATATATGAAATTATTATTAACATTGGTTGGGGTGATGGCACTGCCTTCTTTTGCTGCAAGTGGCGGCGATCTAAATGCTAGTGATTACACTGGTGTTTCTTTTTGGTTGGTTACTGCTGCTTTATTAGCAGCTACTGTATTTTTCTTTGTTGAAAGAGACAATGTAAGCGCTAAATGGAAAACTTCGCTAACAGTATCTGGTTTAGTTACTGGTATAGCTTTCTGGCACTATCTTTATATGAGAGGTGTTTGGATTGATACTGGCGAAACTCCAACAGTATTTAGATATATCGATTGGTTATTAACGGTTCCATTATTAATATGCGAATTCTATTTAATACTTGCAGCAGCTACAAATGTTGCCGGTTCATTATTTAAGAAATTGCTTGCTGGATCTCTAGTAATGCTAATTTTTGGATACCTAGGTGAATCAGGACTTATGGCTGCACTACCAGCATTTGTGATCGGATGTCTTGCATGGGCATATATGATTTACGAGCTATGGTTCGGCGAAGGAAAAGCAGCTAGTAATACTGCAAGTCCTGCTGTTCAATCAGCATACAATGCCATGATGTGGATTATTATCGTAGGTTGGGCAATTTACCCACTAGGGTATGCTTCAGGTTACCTAATGGGTGATGCTGGAACTTCTGCGATGAACTTAAACTTAATTTATAACCTTGCTGACTTTGTTAACAAGATTCTATTTGGTTTAATTATCTGGCATGTTGCTGTTAAAGAATCTAACGCGTAACACTTAGAATTAAGAATTTTAAAAACCCGGTTCTATACCGGGTTTTTTTATGCTTAAAGAAATAAATTGCAACATTCTTTGATGACTTATAAAGCTTCAGATTGTAATAAAATTAAGTTAGTATAAATATTATGAAATTAGCCATAATATTTTATTCTATATTTATTTCTTTCAATCTTTTCGCTCATGGCCCTGCCTCTTCTATAAGTGGCAGTGACTCTGAAAGGAAGATTATATTTCCTGATCTAGAAGATAGGATAACTATAATATCTGACCTTCACACACATTCGGTATTTTCTGATGGTCATGTTTGGCCAAATATCAGAGTTGAAGAAGCCATTAGAGATGGCTTAGATTTAATAGCAGTTACTGAGCATTTGGAGTATCAACCGCATATAGATGACATCCCCCATCCTGACAGAAATAAATCCTTTATTGAGGCTAAAGCTGCTGCAAAAAAGAAAGATATTATCGTTATTAATGGCTCTGAGATAACACGAGAAAACCCTCCTGGTCACATCAATGCAGTTTTTATAAACGACGCAAATAAATTAATGAGCATCGATTATAAGAAAACTCAGGAAGCAAATAACTATATTGCAGATCTTCCTGAAGATATTAAAGAAACATACCAGGATGAATCTTGGTTTATGGATCTAATCTTAGCGAATCTATGGCCGCCAATTGAGGCTCTAAAAGAAGCAAAAAAACAAGGCGGTTTTACTTTTTGGAATCACCCTGCATCACCAGATCAATCAAATAAAGGTATTAGTATTTTAAGTGACCTTCATCGTGAAATGATCTCATTAGATTTACTTGACGGCATAGAGGTTGTTAATGGTAATTGGTATTCAGAAGAAGCTTTCGAAATTGCTTTAGAGCATGACCTAACATTAATTGGAACATCTGATGTTCATGACTTAATTGAATGGGATTATCCTCTCAAGGACAATCAACACAGGCCTGTTACTCTTATTTTTTCAAAAGAAAGAACTGCGGAATCAATTCGCGTTGCATTGTCTGAAGATAGGACTGCTATTTGGTGGAAAAATACAGTGATTGCTAAGCCTAGAAATATGCAGCCCTTACTTAAAGCTGCAATTTCAATTTTAAGTGCAGATTATCTTGAGGAAACTTCTGTTATGGAGGTGATTTTAAAAAATAAATCAGATGTTGGCTTTCAACTTAAAAATATTTTGAAACAGACATTCCAAAATGCTGAAAATATTATTTTTTTGCCACCTCAAGGTGAAATATCTATTCAAATAAACGATTACAATAAAAAGAGTAAGCATTACTTAAAGTTTGAGGTTCTTAATGCTCTTACCGCTCCAAGAGAAAACCCGATTATTGTCTTGTAGCAAGATTTTATAGAAGAGCCCTTATATACCCTGCTAGATAAATTAAGGTGAAATTACCTTGCCATCGTAAGATAACAGATTGCCCGAATCAGCTTGATTTGCATTTTCAATAACCTTTGATAGCAAAGAAACACTATATTCAGGAGAAAATAATTTATCCTTTGGTACATTTTTTTTAAAGGGCTCGCTAAATTTACTCTCAACAGTTCCGGGCTGAAGAGCTAATACAATGGCGGTAGGATTTGATCTCTTAACTTCAATACTAAAATTTTTAACTATTTGATTCAAAGCACTCTTACTAGACCTGTAGGCATGCCAACCTCCTAATGTATTGTCTGAAATACTCCCAACTCTTGCACTTAAAAAAGCGAAAACACTTTTTTTATTTTTGCCAAGCAATGGAAGGAAATGCTTACCCACAATCGCGGGGCCAACTGTATTAATTCTTAATACTTTTAGAAAGATTTCTGGATCTAGATCTTTAATGCTTTTCTCAGGACTAAAATCTTTATTATGAAGAATTCCAGTTGCCACTATAACCATATCAAGCTTTTGATTGCCTATTTTTTTTGCAGCATTATTTATACTATCTTCATCTTCTATATCAATATAAAAGCTCTCTACTTTGTTTGAACTAAATTGTTTTTCTGTCTTTGAAAAAGAATATATAGTCTCAATAGAATGAATTTTTGAATATAGATCTACGAAAGCACTGCCAATAGCACCGCTAGAACCGATTATGGCAATTTTTTTAAACATGGAATTATTATATATATTATTAGTATCTGTGCATTTATGACACTATATATTTATTAAATATAAGATAAAATTAATTCATGGATATTTTAAATAAAAGAATTGTTGTAACCGGTGCCGCAAGTGGAATTGGTAAAGCCCTTTGTAAGGCATTTAAAGAAGCTGGAACAAAATCAATAGTATGTGTTGATATGAATATTGATGGAGCGAGAGAAACAGCAAATGCTGTTGGAGGTCTTGCCGTTGCTGCTGATGTATCGGTTGAGCAAGATATTATTAATGTTATTGAAGAGGCCAATAAGCTTTCAGGTGGAGTTGATATTTTTTGCTCTAACGCAGGCATTGGGGGCAAGCCAGGTTTCTTTGAGGCTGATGTCGCAGACTGGGATCATATTTGGGGAGTTAATGTTCAATCACATATTCATGCTGCTAAGCATGTCTTACCTCAAATGATAGAAAGAGGCGAAGGATATTTAGTAAATACATCCTCTGCTGCAGGCTTATTAACTCAACTAGGAGCAGCTGGCTATTCTGTAACTAAAGCCGCAGCTGTAAGCTTTGCTGAGTGGATTAAAATTACATATGGCAAGAAGGGAATAGGTGTTTCTTGCTTATGCCCTCAAGCAGTTAGAACTGCCATGACTGAACAAGGCCCTGGTGTTGCTGGCGTAGATGGAATGCTTGAAGCAGATGTTGTAGCTAATGATGTCCTAGATGCAATAAAAGAAAACCGTTTTTTAGTTCTACCCCATCCTGAAGTTGCGGAGTATATGCAAAGGAAGGCTAATGATAGAGATAGATGGATTGGCGGCATGCAAAGACTCCAAACTCAATACGAAGAATTCTTAACGCCTATGAGTGAAGATTAATTAACCACATACCAACAGTGGGATAATTAATAACACGAATTATGTCCGAGGCAGATTTGCTTATAAATGAAAGGTTAGAAGGGTTTTAATCTTAAGCAGATAGCGACTTTTTCCAGAAAATTTCTAAGTATTCTAAAAATTTAATCCATTGATTTAATTTTTTGAAATCTATATTTGAATTGTCTTGGCAGTAGCCCGCCCATAAAATATTAATTTCAGATTCACTAAGCCTTAAAGAATCTACTATTGAAGCAATATCAAAATAAGGATGATTTAAACTAGAATACTCCCAGTCTAAAAAATAATACTTATTTCTCCACAGTATATTAGCTCTATTAAGGTCATTGTGAGAGAAGACATATTCCATTTCATCTCTGCAAATTTCATCATACAAGTCAAAACCTTTTTGAAAAAAATCTTTTTCAGCAAAATCTTTTAGAGATTCTTTGTAAAAGATCATTGAATCTTTAAATATATCAACTGCGCTTTTGGGGATATCAGACTTATGCAGACTGTTTATTGACTCTCCTAATTTTTGTAACAATATCTCCGAAATACTTCCTGATAGTCCTACCTCCTCTCCTTCAATATATTTCCAGATAAGAATTCCCTCTTCATCATCTTGATATAAAATCTTAGGGGCTAATTCTAGGTGACTAATACTTTTAATTATTACCGCTTCATTTTTCCTATCTAGCTTTAATGCTTCGACCAAAGGAAGATCTATTCTTGTTACAGACTTGATTCCGTTAAAAGATGTTAGGTATATTGTAGATACTGGTCCAGATTTAAGAGTTTCTATAATATGTAAGTCGCCTTGGATCGATTTAATTTTTTTATTTACGCTGATCATTCATACCTTCTATTGTTCTAACCCAGGACTTATACCCGAAATAAATTATAAAAAGATATACAAAAAATAGAAACGAGGTGAGATAAAGCTCTCTTGAATAAAATAAAACAACTGAAATAGCGTCAATTACAAACCAGTAAATCCAATTTTCTAATAATTTTTGTGCCACCATATATGTTGCAACTATGGCTCCCCACGTCGTTAATGCATCAATAAATGGTAAGGCTGCATTTGTGTATGTGTCTAAAGCCCAGCCAGAGACAAAAGCTAAAAGAATAACGGTACTTATAGCAATAGCATGCTGTTTTAGCTCCCATGTCTTTATTACAAATGTAGAGTTTTTTTGGCTCTCTTTACTCCACTGGCTCCAGCCATAAAAGCCCATGGCAATATAGAATATTTGCAGGCAAGCTTCCATATAAAGATTGGCTGCATACATGACATATAAGTATAAAAAAGAACTTGCTATCCAGGCTAGCCAACACCTAATATCTTTGTAAACTGCTAGGACTAAATAAGTAATGGCCAATAAAACTGCAAGGGTTTCAATAAAATAACCAGCTACAAGATTAAAAATCATATCTAACAGAGATTCCTAAATGCCTTGGGTCTCCGTGTCTTTTATATAGTGTGTCTTCAAAATTTGGAGCTTCATTCCCAAAATAGAACCCTCTTGTTGAGTAGTAGGTATTAAATAGATTTCGAACCCAGATCTCATAATTCCAACTATCTTTTCTATACCCATAACTAATATTAGCTAGGGAATAAGATCTTGATTTATTGTTATGAGAGTCTGAGTAATAAAAACTACTTTTACCAGTCACATCAAGAGATAAATAGGTTCTAGCTGTTGTTTTCCAATTCATACCTAGAGAAAAACTTTTTTCAGGAGCATGTGCTTGAGCCCTTCCCTCAAGATCAGTCCTCGACTCCCAGTTCTTTATCTCTGTTTTTAAAATTCCCAAATTAGCAAATAAACTTAACGAATCTGTTAATTCGGTATCCATGCTTAATTCTAAGCCATAGTTTGTTCCCTCAGCAGCATTCTGTGTTAGATATGAGAAGGTATTAGGGTCACTTGGGTCGACTTGTGTTGAAATTGAAACTTGCTGATCTTTTCTATCTGAAAAGAATATTACAGCACCGATGTTCAATTTTGATAAAAATACTTTGGAGTTTATCCCCACTTCATAATTTGTAAGGAACTCTGGGTCATAGTAAATATTTCTATTTGTTGAGTCTGCAGCTAAGCCAAGACCAAGGTTGAAACCACCTTGTTTGTAGCCCTTGGCAATACTTGTAAAAACAGTACTTCCGTTAATTAAAGTTTTGGTAATTGAAAATTTTCCGCCCGTCATTCTCTTGGATGGATTAAATGATTCCCCAAAAGAATCGGAGTAATCTGCATCCCAGTCCTCCGAGCGAATTCCAAATGATATCTTTGTTGTTTCATCAACGAAGTAATCCAGGCTTCCAAAGAAGGATAGGTTCTCTGAAGTGTATATACTTGAAGAAGATGACTGGCTTAAATAAGGGCCGTAAGGATCTGATGGATCTCCATATGCACCATCATCATTTTTTAAGTTAGATTCTTTAATATCAAAATAATTTAGGCCTACTACCCACTCAATAGGTAGACTAGCCGAAGTGCCTATGGGATTTGAGAGTAACCTAAATTCCTGACTAAAAGACTTTCTGCCTCTTAAAGTTTCTGAAAAATAATCGTATGTGTAAGGCGCATGCGAGGAAGCATTTCCCCAATCAGCATCGTAACTAAAAATAACATCGGTGTCAGTTGTGCTTGTAAGACTTTGAAATTCAAATCCATTGAAATTATGAAAAAATTTTAGTCCATAGGCATTTGTTTTTTGTGAGTCCAGCCCGGGTCTATTTGAAAGGGTATTCAAACTTCCATCTATTGTCCAAATATCAGCGGGATCATTCATATCTATTTCTGTAACTAAAAATTTTATAGATGTTTCTTCGCTTAATTTCCAGTTAATTTTTAGCCTTAATGTACTTTCATCTTTCTTGGAAGTATCAGATTTATTTAGGAATTGATTTTTTCTAAACCCATCTGAATAATCTTTTCTTAATGCAATTCTATAAGTTATATCCTTGTTTTGATCCAAAGGACCTCCGAACGCTATACCGGCATTAAATAGACCGAAGTCTCCAGAAGTTATCTCGCTTATCCCTTCAAACTCATCAGTTGGATCTTTGGTTTTAATATAAATTAAACCCGCTAGAGCATTTGCACCTATCCTGGAGCCTTGAGGGCCTCTATGAACCTCTATTTGATCAACATCAAAAGTGGTGGCAATCCCTCCCTGGCCTGAATAATCAATATCATCAATTAAAAAGCCTACTGATGAGTTTGGGGTTCCTTCATAGCCACCTCTCTCGCCAATTCCTCTAATTTGAAAATAACGAGCTCTCGAGTCGCTGGCAGCAAAGTTTAGATTAGGTATTAAGTAGGATAGCATTTCAAAGTGCTTTACCGGTTGGGATTTAATTAACTCCTCGTCAAGAACAACAATACTCGAATCATCTTTTTCAATTGTAGTCTGTCGCCAATCGCCGTTCACAATAATTTCTTCAACCACTTGTGAGGTTAAATTTGGGCTAACTAAAAATAATAATAAAGATAATAAAAAAACAATTCTATTGTTAATGGTAATCATGCGATTCCTCCGCCATTATTGTATGGATCAGGTTCAAAGAGTTTCCGTTAGGATCTCAGGTCAATTGACCACCCCTTGCAGTTATATGAATAATATTAGTATTTTAAAAAAAAATCTACCAAAAAATAGGATATCTTTTAATAGATGGCTTCTTGCCTAAACCAAAGATTTACAGCCCATTTCTCACCTGAAATAACTGGAGATCCTCCATGAAGTGAGTTTGGATTGATATCAGAAGTGCCATCTATACAATTATGAAAAACAACCACATCACCTTTGTTAGGTTTAATTGAAACACCAATATCAGGAAAATCTGTTGCACCGCCTTCCTCAACGTCATTCAGGTAAGCCAGTGCAGTTATCATTCTTTGCCCTCCAGGAAACCAATTATTCCTTCCCTCTTCTGTAGTTTTATCAAAAGCATCGAAGTGAGGCTTGTACTCAGTTCCAGGCCCATAATGAACTAATTGAAATTGCTCTGCGTTGTTAATTGGCATTTTTACGAGGATCGAAAATCTTTTACTAACCTCATGAACTATTTCATTGGCATCGTGCCTTATCCAAGCATAGCTATTTGTTCTACTTGCATGAAATTGATGCTCTGAATCCGTAATGACTGTTGCTCTTTCCATATTGCCCTCTCCTGCCTCAACAAAGGCAGCACATTCATCAGAAGATAAAAAGTCTGACACAACATAAACTACTGGATTGGCAGAGAATAAGGTTACATTTTCCGAAATTTTTTTTGGTTTCATTGTCATTTAAAAATTATACTATTTGCAAATTATTTTTTAGTCTTTATTGTTATATTCTAATCATGAAAATTTTTATATCAATAGCGTCATATCAAGATCCTTTATTAGAAACGACCATCAGGGGAGCTTTTAATAATGCCGATAAGCCTGATAATTTATCATTTGGCGTGTGCGATCAATCTTCTCACGCTATAGATATGAATATTTTTTCTTTCTCTCATCAGATTTCATATGACCATGTTGAGCCACAAATATCTGAAGGGCCTTGCTGGGCAAGACATAGAATTCAAAAGTCTTTTAATGATGAGGACTATTATCTTCAGATAGATTCCCATATGCAGTTTCAAAAAGGATGGGATACTTATCTGCTGTCCTATATGGAAAGAATCCAGTCAGTGAACTCTTATTCTCACAAACTGCCTATTATTACCTGCTACCCTAGAGCGTTTGATATTGTTGATTTTGATTCTGGTACTTACTTTCTTGATGCAGCTGATACTAATACTCATATTATTGCCTATAGGGAAGATTCTATTTTTCTGAAAGGTTCATTCTCGAGACAAATAGGCGCAGTTACTGACAAAGAAATTACTCATGGCTATCTGCTTGCGGCAGGGTGCCTTTTCGCTCCCGGGTCATTTGTTAAAGAAGTTCCCTACGATCCTGAATTTTATTTTTATGGCGAAGAAATATCTTTGATGCTTAGGGCTTTCACTCGTGGATTTGGTATTTTTCACATACCTGCAGTTCCTATATTTCATCTTTACACTGATACCTCTGATCTAAAAAGAAAACTTCATTGGGACAAGGCTGAAGATAGCAACAGAGCAGTTAAATGGCATGAAAGAGAAGAGAAAAGTTTAAATAAATTATCAATGCTTATTAATGGTGAGATTGATGGCGCTCACGGCCTAGGTAATAAAAGAACGTTAAAGGATTATGAATTTCTATCAGGCATTGATTTAAAAGAGAGAAAGATCGCAGATAAAGAAAAGGCAATTACTGCTAAATTTGTATCTTCGCTGTCATGGAAAGATTCACCTTTTTAATAAAAAAGATTGAGCTAATGATATTATTGAATTTATAGTATTTATGGAGATATAGATGAGCAAAGAAGTAAAAGATTTTTTTTCAACCTATAGTGATTTCGTTACCAAAGTAACCAGCGAGCCAAGTCTTGATCTTGATGCTCTTAAAAAGAGCTTTGATGATATTGAAGATTCTTCATCAATAAAAATGCCAAGGCTATTAACAGCTGCATTAGGTCTTGGAAGCGAGACTGGAGAATTTGTTGAAATTGTTAAGAAAATGGTTCTCCAAGGTAAGCCCGCTTCAGAAGATAATATTTTTCATATGAAGAGAGAGCTT
>Ga0115003_10001339_pt1 | contig 21624 bp, 15 predicted proteins | sample ArcticOcean_MG_C_7_FD_88736 | JGI IMG/M metagenome (GOLD analysis project Ga0115003, IMG submission 88736) | Marine microbial communities from western Arctic Ocean - ArcticOcean_MG_CB11_88 | ecosystem: Environmental > Aquatic > Marine > Oceanic | place: Arctic Ocean: Canada Basin | collected... | reverse complement strand
TAAAACCCAATCTAGCCTTAAAAACTTGCTTGGCCTCCGGCCCAGCCATGCCTGTTTGGTGGGATCAGGCGGCGCAGTGAGGGATGCTGAGGTGCAGGTTAATATTATCCAAGTTAAAGTGGGAGACTTGTTACGTATTAAACCAGGGGAACGGGTGCCGGTGGATGGCAGGGTCACCCAAGGTGAGAGCTACTTTGATGAAGCTATGCTTACCGGTGAGCCTATGCCAGCAATCAAACGACTAGGTGACGAATTGGTGGCTGGTAGCATTAATGGCCAAGGCAGTGTGATATATGAAGTCACGCGTGTGGGCCGAGACACCGCCTTAGCTCGCATTGTTGAGATGGTTAGGCAAGCGCAAAATAGTAAACCGCCTATTAGCCAGTTAGCAGATAAAGTGGCTACGATTTTTGTGCCTGTGGTGATCGTTATCGCCATGATAACAGCGTTATTATGGTACTTTTTTGGCCCTCAACCTGTCCTTACTTATAGTTTTGTCAGCGCCGTATCGGTGCTTATTATTGCCTGCCCATGCGCCTTGGGTTTGGCTACACCCATTTCAGTAATGATTGGTGTGGGTAAAGCCGCACAAATGGGGGTGTTGGTGCGTAATGCCGAAGCGCTGCAACAAGCCAGTAATATCGATTGGGTGGTGCTGGACAAAACCGGTACTATAACCCAGGGTCATCCCAGCGTTGAAGATTATGCCATCTTTAATGGTGCGGATGAGGTGCAAAGTTTAGCTATTGCCGAAACTATAGAACAAGCATCTGAGCACCCTATTGCCTTGGCGATTGTGGCATATTGTCAGCAGCAGCAATCGCTTAAAGACCCAGACTCATCCTTTGCAGCGCCAACTGCCAAACACTTTACTTCTGTACAGGGCATGGGTGTGATCAGTGGTGACTTTATCATGGGTAGTGTGAAGCTAATGCAGGCTCATAAGGTTGATTTAAGCATTGCAAAAGGTTGGTTAAGGGTACAGAAGCACGCTGCTAGAAGTTTAGTATTACTGGCTCATAAAGGTGAATTGATATCGGCATTCGCCCTTGAAGATGCTTTGAAGCAAGACAGTGTGAAAGCTGTAAAACGGCTTAAAGCCCAGGGCATAAAGGTAATGATGTTAACGGGAGACAACCAAGCAACAGCACAAAGGGTGGCTAGTTTGGTGGCTGTGGACGACTATGCTGCAGAACTCATGCCTGAGGACAAACTAAATAACATCAAACAACTACAGGACCAAGGCTATGTGGTGGCCATGGTGGGCGATGGCATTAATGATGCGCCGGCCTTAAGCCAAGCTAATGTGGGTGTTGCTATGGGTCAGGGCACTGATGTGGCGATTGAGAGTGCAGATCTATGTTTACTCAACAGTTCATTGCATGGTGTGGCAGATGCCATTGAATTGAGTCACGCTACTTTACGTAATATTAAACAAAACTTGTGGGGCGCCTTTACTTATAACACCTTGGGCATTCCTATTGCTGCAGGTGTGCTATTTCCACTCACGGGCATGTTACTCAGTCCCATGCTAGCAGCCTTGGCTATGTCCTTGTCATCGCTTACTGTGGTAATTAACGCTAACCGCTTGCGTTTGTTTAAGCCTAGCCCCCGCAACTAGTTAAAATATTTGTGGTTGGGGGTGACGACGGCGGGCGCCGATGGCTTGTACCATAACGCCGAGCATGATGATGCTACCACCGACTAACGTCCAATTACCTGGGTGCTCATTAAATAAAAACCACACCCAAATAGGGCTCAAGATGACTTCGAGCATAGTTAGTAAAGTCAGTTCCGCTGCAGGTACGTGTTTTGACCCAGAGATAAACAACACCAAGGCCAACCCCATTTGAAAACACCCTAGGGCTAGACATATACCAAGGTCTGCCCAACTTATGGCAAAATCATCAATGGCAAGGGCCGCCACTAACATAGAAAAAAAGCTAGCAATCACGACAGCAGGTAACATATCGCTACCTTTGCCACGGCGCATGATCACGCTAAAGGCAGCGTAACAAACGGCCATCATTAGAGCAAAAGCCATGCCAATGATGCCGTCTCCACTCAGGGCATGGCCCACCATGACGCTGACCCCAACACTAGTGAGAGCAATGGCGACCCAGGTACGTTTTTTGACACGCTCACCGAGGATAAGCCAGCCAAGCAAGGCAGCTATAAAAGGTGATGAGCTCAATACGAAGGTCACATTCGCCACGCTGGTGTGAAGCAAAGCAAAAATGTTGCCAAAAAATGAAGCACCCATAAAAAGGCCCGCCAACACGCTAAGTTTATTAGTGCGCTTTAAAGGTGTGACAAGGTCGCCTTTATTGCGCCAAGCCATCACCATAAATATGGTGAGAACTAAGCTAATGGAACGAAAAAATACGATATGCCAGCCTGATGCTTCACTGATATAGCGTACGCCAACACCAGCCGTGCTCCACAATAGGCCACATAATATGACCATGATGGCGCTGTTGCGATACAGGTGGTTAGGTGTTGTTGTATGGGGTGTGGCTAGCTGAGTCATGGATTTGCCTTCGACCAAGCTGTGTAGATTGTGGTTGGCCAGCGGCTTTGAACTGAGGCCAAAATAGCCATAATTTCTTCTTCGGTAAGTGTGTCTTTCCAGGCTGGCATGGTGCCGCGACCTTGAGTAACTGTTTGGGTTAGATCAGCTAAAGAATGATGCCAAGCATGGCCACTGCCATTTAAAGGTGGTGCTGGGCGGTTACCATTACTATCAAGTTGCGTCCAATTTTCTGCACCTTGAGCCTGGGTTCCATGGCACCCTGCACAATGGTCTAAATATAAAATCTGACCTTGGCTTACCTGGCCTGGGCTATACCATATATTAGAGCTATTTTGTTTGGCTAAATAGGTATACGTACTTATTATGGCAACCAGCGCTAAGCAGGTGATTAATAGTAAATTTTGAGTCCTACTCATGGGTCAGAACCTATTGATAAATTCATGTCGCCGCACTATATACCAAGCCGATGATCACGGTCTATGTTTGGTGTACTGATTAATTGTTCTGGGAAGGGAATTATTTTATAATTTTGCACTCTTAGCCCCATTATCGCTCACATTTGGCCCTTATAGATGGCAAACGTCTCATCCCTGTTAAAACTTGTTAAGCTAGTGCTACGTTTTTTGGTAAGCGGTGGCATTGCTACGGCGGTCCATTGGGCCACGTTATGGGGTTTAATTAATCTGCACATAGAGGCAGTGTTGGCTTCGAGCATTGGTGCTTTTGTAGGTGCTATTGTGAACTATGTTTTACAGTATTTTTTCACCTTCAAAACTAAGCGCCAACATAAACAAGCGCTGTTGGCTTATATTCCAACTGTGGCAGTTAGTTGGTTGTTGAATTTAGCGCTGTTCTATAGCCTTTACGGTGGGTTATTTCCAGAGCCATTGATGGCCCAAGTGGTGACCACAGCCGTAGTCATGGTAGTTAATTTTCTGTTATATAAAAAGGTAGTGTTTCGTGCAAAATCAGACACCTAGTCAAGCAGCTAGAGCAACTTCAACCGGCGTGACACCGATGATTTCTCTGGTAATTCCTGTGTATAACGAAATGGAAGTGTTGCCACTGTTATTTGAGCGAGTAAGAAAAGTTATGCATGACATTAACTTAGATTACGAAATGGTGATGGTGGACGATGGTAGTAAGGATGCTAGTGCCAATTACCTGATCCAACAAACGCAAGATGACGAATGCGTAAAGGCTGTTATCTTATCCCGCAACTTTGGTAAAGAAGCTGCTTTGTCTGCTGGTTTAGAGCAAGCTCTGGGTGAAGCCATTATCGTGCTCGATGCAGATTTACAAAATCCTCCAGAGTTAATTCCCGAAATGCTAGAACAGTGGCGTGCTGGGGCTGATATCGTGGCCATGAAACGGCGTGATCGAGAGGGTGAGTCGTGGGTCAAAAAATTGGGCTCTTTCATTTACTATCGCATCATGAACCGTATTACAGGCTCTATGAATATCCCAGAGGATACGGGAGATTTTCGGCTTATGAGCCGCAGATCACTAGATTCCCTTAACCGATTACCAGAACGAAATCGATACATGAAAGGCTTATTTGCTTGGGTAGGTTATCCCACTCATGTAATGGAGTATGATGTGGCAGATCGTGCTGCAGGCGAAACCAAGTGGAACTATTTCAACTTATTTGGCTTGGCCTTTGAAGGTATTACGTCTTTTTCTGTCGTGCCACTCAGGGCTATGGTGCTGTTGGGGCTAGTTACAGCCGCATTAGGTGGCTTCTATGGAGCTTGGATAGTCGTTGAAGCGCTCGTTTTTGGCAATGACTCAGCTGGGTTTCCAACAATTATCGCCATGATTACTTTTTTAGGGGGTGTGCAGTTGCTCTCTATAGGTGTGTTGGGGGAATACGTTGGCAAAACGTATTTCGAGGCCAAGCAGCGGCCACTATTTATTATTCAAGATGTGGTGCAAAAGTCAGCTCAAAGAGCTAACAATCACACCCCTACAGCAGCAGAAGGAACCCCAGTTAATGTTACAACGGACTAATCTTATTTGGTTATTAGGCGTCTTGTTATTGGTGCGTGTTATAGCCATGGTGGTGGTGCCATTTGCTGATACTACAGAGCCTAGGTACGCCGAAATTGCCCGTTTAATGATGACAACCAATGATTGGATTACTCCATGGTTTGAGCCAGGGGTACCTTTTTGGGGCAAACCTCCCTTGTCTTTCTGGGCCCAAGCTATCTCGTTCAAATTATTTGGCATCAACGAATTTGCTGGTCGTTTACCTGCATTGTTGGCGTTTCTAGCCACTGCTTGGATGCTTTGGCGTCTTGCTGTGGGTGTTGTTAATACCCAGGTAGCCGCAGCTAGTTTAGTGGTGTATGGCGGGATGGTGCTTACCTTTGTAGCGGCTGGTACAGTGATGACAGATCCATACTTATCTTTGGGTACCACATGGGCCATGGTGGGGTTTTATTTAGCACCTAAGGAAAATGTGTGGTATTGGCGGTATGGGTTTTTTATTGGTTTAGGTATTGGCTTGTTGGCCAAAGGCCCGTTGGCATTAGTGATTAGTGGCGCACCTATAGCTGTATGGGTGTTACTGCAAGGTAAACTCATGTTTTATTTGCGGTCTATGCCTTGGATTCGGGGCACTTTATTAACCTTAGTTATCACGCTGCCATGGTACATATTAGCTGAATTAAAAACCCCGGGGTTTATTAATTACTTTATTGTGGGCGAGCACTTTATGCGCTTTGTGGACCCAGGTTGGATGGGCGATCTATATGGTCATGCCCACAAAGAACCAAAAGGTATGATCTGGTTGCATTGGTTGGGTGGCTCTGCGCCCTGGGGGCCTTTGGCCCTATTATTATTGTTAGGCCACCTGTTTAAGACAAGCTGGCGCCAAACCCTATGGCAGGCCGTTAAACAGCCAGTGGTTATCTATGTGTTGTTATGGGCTCTGGTAACACCGGTATTTTTCACCCCTGCAGGCAATGTTATCTGGACCTATACCCTGCCTTCTATGCCAGCCTTTGCCTTACTTATGGGTTGGGCTATGGTTAAACTTAATAATGGCGAGAGATGGCGTCAACTTGGCTTTACCTTGGTGATGTGGTTTATGCCTGCAGCTGCGTTAGTGTTTAGTGTGGTAATTGCGAATAATAACGATTTGATGAAAACTGAAAAACGCATTGCTGAATACGTGGCACAACAACCTCAAAACGGCGGTCACTCCAATTGGTCCAGGCTTTACTACCTTGGTTCTGACTTAGAGTTTTCTGCGCGCTTTTATAGTCACGACAAAGCTAAACCTGTGCAGCTAGATCAGCTGGACAACTTGGCCATACAGAAACAAGGCATATTTGTGGCCGTGCCAACGGATCAATGGGAAACAACAGTAGCTCACTTTGGCACAAGGCTGCAGCCGCGTATTGAGAATATGCGCTTTAAATTAGCGTTTCTTCAACCCTAATATGCTGGGTCTGTGCAGGGTCTACTCAGACCCTTGCTGCTGAACAAGCCATTGCTCTAGTGTATGGTATTGTTGCTGGCTAAATTTTAGTCCAAGCTTGGTACGCCGCCAAAGAATATCTTCGGCGCTTATGGCAAATTCATGCTGTATCAGCCAAGTCACCTCAGTCTGGCTTAGGTTATGGCCAAAATCTATACCCAGATCACTCGTTCGTTGGGCCTTGCTGGCGCCATCATCGAATAAAGGTCGCACACCTGAATAACTCCAGACAATATCTTCAGCAGTGATTGGTTGCTTGAAGAACTCGTTTGCTAAAGCCATAAGGTATTGGCTTTCTTCAGGGCAGTACGCTGCAGATTCTGGAGTGTGCGGATGGTCTTGGTCTGTGGTGCCAATGAGGGTGTAGTCTTCTTCGTAGGGAATAGCAAAGGCGATACGCTGATCACTGGATTGGAAGAAATAAGCGTGGTTATGTTTAAACAGTTGCCTGACGACAATGTGACTACCCCTAACTAAGCGAATTTTATGTTCGGACTTGGTGCCCAAGTGATCCTCAATGACTTGGTTAATCCAAGGCCCAGCAGCGTTGATTAGCGTTTTAGCTTGCAGAGTTTGCAGTTGTTGGTTAATTGTGTTTTTAACGGTAACTTGCCAAATTCCGTTTTTGCTGTGAGCGGCCACAAACTCTGTGCGAGTCATAATTTTGGCGCCTAATGTGGCTGCATCCTGAGCATTAAGAGCAACTAAGCGAGCATCGTCTATCCAGCAGTCGGAATACTCAAAGGCCTTGGTAAGGGGCTTGGCTTAAGCGGTTTTCCGGCATAGTGGTTGCGTAAATTAAGGGTACTTGTGGCTGGTAGCAATTTGCGGCCACCCAAGTGATCGTAAATAAACAATCCTAAGCGCACTAACCAGACGGGCCGAATACCTTTTACATGGGGTAGTACAAAACGCATAGGCCAGCTGATGTGGGGCATATTATGTAGTAACACTTCACGCTCTTTTAACGCTTGGCGCACTAGGCCGAATTCGTAAAATTCTAAATAACGCAAACCGCCGTGGAATAACTTTGTAGAAGCCGAGGAGGTGCCCTGGGCGAGGTCATTCTTCTCAGCTAAAGCTACGCTTACACCGCGACCTGCAGCATCACGTGCGATGCCACAACCGTTAACGCCACCACCAATAATGAATACATCGTAGACTAGTTGAGTTTGAGGAATTTCTGTTGTGGTCATGGGTGATAATTAGTCTTTAATTTATAGATCATGGTGAATCTGAAATAACTTCAAAAGTGGGCCAAAAGGACGCAGGGGCAAGGGAATTTTCAGTGTTGAACTGGCCTACGTTATGCTGATCAATCATTAATATGCGTGGGCTAAGGTGTGGTTCTGTGAGCTTTCCTTCAAGAATTCGTACTGCCTGATCCACAGCTAAACGGCCTTGCAATACAGGTGAATCTGTCGGTGCTGCTAAAATATGGCCACGCTTAATACCACGAAATACATTATGGGTGAAATAGGTAGATACAATGCCAATTTTACCACGTAAATTACGACTGAGTAGTTCACTTACAGCCGCGTCTGCTGTTAGCGCTGTGCCAACAATGTAATCAAAATCAATACTTTCTTCCAATACCTCTTGGAGCAAATTACGCTGAATTTCCTTGCCAGTATCACCCCATTTCACTGCGACTATCTGCACACCTGAGCCAGCAATACCATCATGGAAACCGTCATCAATAAATTTTACCCAACCCGATTCTTTAGGGCCTGGAAACCACGCCACTTTAGCGTTATTAGCACCCTTAACAGGGTGGCGTTGGGCAAGGTATTGCCCCACTTTTTGTCCCATAGTGTACCAAGACACCGCGGCCTTAGCACTTATGCCAACGTTCTCAATGTCGTTGACAGCAGCAACAACTGGAGTGGTTTGCGCAATTTTGCGGATGCTAGGCGACAGTCCGTTAAAGGAAACAGTGCCCACAATAATGACATCACTGGCTGTGTCGGTGCAATGCTTAAGCTGTTCTATCTGGGTGGTCAGCTGAGGGTAGCCACCGGCTTCAAGAACCGTCATGTTTACCCCTAATCTCTTCACTTCTTCTACCATGCCATAGTTAACACTAAGCCAGTAAGGGTCTTTAAGATGAGGGTAAGTAACACATAGGTGCCATGGCTTACTAGCGTCTTCTATGGGTTGGTATAGCAATGGTCGCATCTGGCCCTGATAATCAAACGGTGGATCCCAGGCCACAATATCCCATACATTTTCCGTCGCAGCATAGGTAGAGGAACTAACCCCAAGGCATAAAATCAAACTCAAACTATGTGTTAAACGAAAAATCATGGTGTTAACTACCTTAGGTGGCACATTTAAGGATTAAAAGCGGCTGTGGTACTACAGTGTATTGTGGTATTTTACGCCTACGTTAGTCTACCTTCTGAGTGCCTATGGCTGTCAACCTTGGCGTCGGCAGTAAATTACTGTTGGCCATGATCTTAACCATTAGTTTGTTATTAGTTGCTGCCGTAATCGGTTGGCAAGGCTATGAACGCGTCGCCAGTAAACAAAACTCAGTGATCGATGAGGCTATCCCTAGCATTATTGCGGCCCACAGCTTAACAGAGATTAACGCTAGCTTAGCCACTGCCGCCCCTGCACTATTAGGTGTGACTAATGAGCCTGAACGTAAGAAGATTACCGCCACTATCGAATATCAATTACAGCAACTAAGAGATTCATCCATTTGGCATGGGGAGACCAGTGACTACCCTTTCGAAAGCCTAGTATTGCAGAGTATGAGCGTTAACATCAGCAATAACTTAGTGCGGCAAATTAGTCTGGTTGAACGACGACTAGACTATCTACAAAAAGCAGGTGTACTGCAAAGTAAAACGTTGCTTGCCATGAGCAAGATCCATAATATTAGCACCTCTTTGGTGGCTAACGCCAACACCATGACCACTGCAGTAGCGTCTAGCTTGTATGACTTGGCAGATGCCAATTCTAATTCTAATTCCAATGCTGATGCTGGGCAAGATGCCTTATATGTTGCTTTTGATCGCCTCATTGAGGTTGATTTAGATCATATGGACCGGATGTACGAATTGCGCCAACGATCTGCACACTTAATGGATTTACTGACCCGAGTGCCCGTGCAAACCACTTTGACAGCGTTATATAAAATTGAGCAGGACATTCAACTTAATATGGCCGTGCTTCAGCGCCGAGTTGCCGAGGTGAATGACCCAGGCCGCCGGCAACAAGGGTTAGATTTGTTGTCGGTAGTTAAAGCTAATATTGCCTCAAGTACTGCGGATAATCTGTTTGCCTTGCAACGAAGTAACATTAATGTGCACAGCCAATTAGTAGTGCTGAATAATGCTAGTGTTAAATTGACCAAAGCATTTAATGAGCAGGCAGATAGTGCCAGTAGGGCTGCAAGTGCAAAAGTGCAAAAGGCTACAGAAGAGGCGCGCACTGCGGTAGCTAATGGGCGCAACATATTATTGATCGCGTGTTTAATTTTGGCCGTAGTGGCGATAAGCGTATTGTGGTTTTATGTAAAACGTAATCTTTTCCGTCGATTAACCCAGTTAAATCAAGCCTTTTTAGCGGTAGCCCAAGGTGACCTGGATTATCAATTGCAAATTAGTGGCCATGATGAGCTAGGTCGTTTGGCCAAAACTGTACAGGTGTTTAAAGAAAATGCGCGCGCTCGCCAGCAACTAGAGCAGCAACAAGAAGCTGTAGAACTGCGTTTAAGGAACTATCAGTCTGAACTGGAGCAAGAGATCCAGATGCGCACAGGGCAACTCCAGCAGCTCAACCAGGAGCTGTTGGCGACAGCTGAGAAGCATGAACTTGCTCGTACGGAAGCGGAGCGAGCGAACCTAGCTAAAACTGAATTTTTGGCCACTATGAGTCATGAGGTACGGACGCCTTTGAGCGGCGTGCTAGGTACCTTAAAGCTGTTGCAAAAAACGCAATTAGACAGCCAGCAAACGGAATATATAGGATTGAGCCAGGCAGCTGCAGAAGCCTTGCTGGGTATTTTGAATGGCATTTTAGACTACGCCAAGGTAGAGCAAGGGCACATGCAGATGGAGCATCTACCCTATCAGCTAGAAAAGGTAGAGGCTAACATGGTGGCCCTAATGTCTGGTGCAGCGGCAGAAAAAGGGCTGCAGCTAGACGTTCATATTCCGCAGCAGCTTAAACAGCACACCCTTGTAGGCGATCAGGGTAAGGTCCAACAAGTGTTATTCAACTTACTGGGCAATGCCATTAAATTCACCACCGTGGGGTATATCGAGCTTTACATTAGTTTGATTGAAGACGATGGTTTAAGCGAACGCTTACGTTTTGAAGTGACAGATACGGGTTTAGGTATTCCTGAAAACATGCATCAGACCCTCTTTCAGCCGTTTACCCAATACGATGCGTCAACCTCGAGACGTTTTGGTGGCACCGGTTTAGGCTTATCTATTTGTAAAACCTTAGTGGAAGCCATGGAAGGCACTATGGGTATTAGTAGCCGCGTTGAAAATGATGTGAAACAAGGCTCAAAAGTATGGTTTGAATTACCTTATTGGCCAGATTCAGAATACTTACCGTTAACGCCCAGTTTTGCTGAAACTAATACGGCTGTGCCTAGCATGGATGTACTGTTGGTAGAAGATAATGAGATTGGTCGGATAGTTGTAGAAGGCTACTTGAGTCATGAGGGGCACAAAGTGACGTTGGCCAAGGACGGATTTGAGGCTCTAGCTCTGGCGGAAACACATTTCGACCTTATCCTGATGGATATTAGTATGCCAGGCATGGACGGTGTTGAAACCACCTTGCGAATGCACCAAGTACACAAACGCTTGGGGTTAAAGATCCCGATTATTGCCATGTCAGCGCATATCTTCCCTGAGGAAGTTGATTCTTATCTAAGTTCAGGGCTAGATGGTTTTGTTGGCAAACCCATAGATCCAGAACGGTTAAATGAGTTGCTACTAGGGGTTAGCCAAGCACAGAAGAAGTTAATATCTATGCCTAATGAAGCAGAAGCACAGTTGGTTAACGAGAAATTGCTTAACGATGACCTCAGTGTGTTAGGTAAAACCTGTCTGTTAGAGATGGTTAATCTTTTTGCTCAAGCTTGTATTAACAATATGGCAGCTATAGAACTTGCACGGCAACATGAGGACTGGGTGAAATTAAGTGATTTAGCACACAATTTTAAAAATGCTGCGGGAAGTTTGGGGCTTGAGACCTTGTACCAATTAGTTAACCAGTTGGAAAGCCAAACTAAGCATGGCCAACCTACGAGTATAGATTTGATTTTAGAAGACTTGCCTGAGCTGGTAAAAGTTTCACAAAAAGCCCTTAACAATTGGAGCGCTGCACATATAGCCTAGTGTTAAGGCTACTGTTCGTCTAGACCGCTGAACAAATAACCTTCTCCATGGACAGTGGTTAACAGCATAGGTTGTTTATAGTCCCGTTCCAACTTTCGCCTTAAACGCATGATTAACACATCTATGGTGCGATCGTTTGGATCCCAGCTGCGATGGGTGACTTGGGATAATAAACGATCACGGTTAAGTACTTGACCTGGGTGGGTCATAAATACATACAAGAGTTCAAATTCAGCTCTAGTCAATTTAATCTCTTGTTGATCTCGGCCCAGTAAATGGCGACGAGAGGCGTCTAATACTAAACCATCAAAAGGGTAGATGGATTTGTGTTGTACGGGTTCTTCACTATGACTATGAATGCGCCGCAACAGGTTAGTCACTCGTGCTAAAAGTTCTCGTGGGTTAAACGGTTTAGTGACATAATCGTCGGCGCCTATTTCTAGTCCAACAATACGGTCTATGTCGTCAGTTTTACCCGTCACCAATACGATGCCCATATTGCTTGTGGCTCTTACTTCGCGGGCCAGTAATAAACCACTTTCATCTGGTAAGTTAATATCTAACAGAAGCATGCTGATGTCTTCTTGGTTGATGACAATTCGCATTTCTCTTGCACAGCTCACAGCAGTGACACGATAACCCTCTGACTCAAAGTAGCCTGCAAGCTTAGTTCGAGTAATAGCTTCATCTTCTACTATGAGGATGTGATGAGTCTTCATAAGGGCTACTCTTGTTATTATTCCAATCTAGTATAGCAGTAGATATAGACATAAAAAAAGCTCCAGTGGGTGGTTCCTTTTTTGAGCTAGGCTTGGGAGTACTACACTAAATCTAATCACCCTGCTGATGGATTGTGGCACTTTAAAATGCTCCCAAGAACCCTCGTTCACAGAGTCTTCTTTGCGAGATAGAACCGCACATTAGAACATCTGTTTTAATACATTATTAAAAAATTAAATTGAGTTTTGTATCTGGATTACTACTATCAGATACCTAATAGGCCGGGGCATAACCCGGCCTATTACTTTTTTAGTTTAACCCCAGAGCCTGTTTTCTCTGGTTGGCCCAAGTTCGTAAAATCTGATCGATAGCGAGGCCAATACAAGCAACACATATTCCAAGAATTAATCCGTTACCAACACCATTTCTATCGGACAGAGAACCCAGGATCAACTGTCCAAGATCATCTGTACCGATCATCGCTCCGATAATAACCATAGAAAGTGCAAATACTACAGTCTGATTGATACCCAGTGCCATATGTGGAAATGACATAGGTAATTCAATAGACAGCCAGCGTTGCAGACGGCCGACGCCAGACATTGTTCCGGCATCCTGCAATGACTCTGGAACACTGAGTAGGCCTTCTACAGTGTAGCGAAGTGCCGGTATCGTGGCATAGATAATAATAGCGATAAGTACAGAGGTGTCTGTCACACCAAATAGCATCATTACTGGGATTAAATAAATAAACGATGGGAAGGTCTGAAACGTATCACAATAGGTCAGAATAAAACGCGTAGATTTCGGATTTTGAGCACACAGTGTGCCAACAACAATTCCGCTAAAGCCTGCAATGAGCACGGAAACAGTCATTAGGTATGCGGTAATCAGCGCGCGGTCCCACCATTCGGTCAGTGCGATGAACATAAGGAATCCACCCACAATCAGAGCAGAGCGAATGCCGCCTACAATAAATCCAACACCCATTGCCAGAGTAAAGGTGGCAACTACTGGCATACCTAAATAAGCCGCTTTTACGGGCATCAATACCTCAACGGTTAGCCACTCGTTGAAGGCTTTTAGGGAGAAGAAGAACGTATCCCAAATCCAATCAACACCAGACTGCCAAAACACTGCAGTAGAAATGCCTTTATTGTGTGGAATCAGGTAAAGGTAATTGATCCCTTCAGGAAAAATGAAGGTGCCAATATAAGCAAACATAATACCTAGGATGAAAACAACACCGAACATTAGCAGGTACTTATATTTTTCAGTAAATGTAGGATTGGAAAAGTAATCGGTTTGCTTATTGGCCCATGCTAGTGACATACGGTCGAGAACAATAGCAATTAAGACAATGCAGATACCCATCTCAATCGCAATGCCAATTTTGAGTTGATTAAGAGCGATCAGTAAGTGGATACCCAGCCCTTTTGCACCGATTAATGAGGCCAATACAACCATAGCCAAGCACTGCATAATGACTTGGTTAACACCAATTAAAATGTCGCGACGAGCGGTTGGAATCAGTACTTTGGTTAATAGTTGCCAGTTGTTGCAGCCACTCATCACTCCAGACTCAGCGACTTCTGGCGGCAGCTTTTTAAGGCCTAATAAAGTTAGACGAACCATAGGCGGTGTTGCAAAAATAACCGTTGCGATTGCACCAGCATGATCACCAATGCCAAAAAACACCATGACAGGAATCAAATACGAAAAATGTGGCACGATCTGGGCCATATTTAGCAACGGATTGAGTATGGCTTCTATGCGTTTGCTTCTGAATGCCCACACACCAAACCAGAGGCCGATAAAAACAGAAACCGGTGCAGCTACTAATACGAATGACAGGGTTTGCATTGACGGTTCCCATTGTCCGAACAATGCAATGTAAGAAGTCGAAAGTCCCACCAATAAAGCAAGGCCACGACCGTTTAGTGCATAACCTAGGATTGTGGCACCACCAGCTACAACAGTCCAGGGTAATCCCGGCCATTTTGCCCACGGGTTAGCCGTTGCCCAGTCCCAACCAGAAAAGGTAACGATTGTTTTCACGCCACCCAACATTATTTCTCGGATGAACTCGATCATGAACAGAATGAAGCCCGATATCATACGCGTGAATTGGCTCACTAGCGGCTTCTGTTCATACTCCTGGATATCTGGGTCATACACTTCAATTGGCCACCATTCGAACATCAAGTAACTAATTGAATCATTGATAAAAATGGGGAACGCTTTTATTAATGGAGGAAAACGCCACAGAACATTAGTTTCAGAAGGCCCAATAGACTGATATAGAATAATAAAAATGACCAGCAATAAGATAAATTGCAGGTATTTTCTTTGTCTAAATAGTTCGATCATGAGGCGTTTTCACTCCTCTGGGTTGAATGGCTTCCAAACAGAACATGAACAATTTTAGCAGCGGTTATAGTCCCGACGGCCTTACCTGCGTCATCGACAACTGTTAAAGGTTTGCTAGAGCTTAGAATGACTTCAGCTACGGTTTCAATGATGGCACTATTTTGCACTGTAAGGTCACTCATTGACTCACTTGAATCAAATGCGTCCATAACAGATTCGATCTTTAGTACTTTTTCGCGTGGTACTTCTTCAGTAAATTTACGCACGTATTCAGTCGCTGGGTTAAGCACAATGTTCGCGGGGGTATCAAGTTGTTCTATGATGCCATCTTTCATGATGGCGATGCGGTCAGCTAGGCGCAAGGCTTCGTCGAAATCATGGGTGACGAATAAGATAGTTTTGTGTAGTACTGATTGTAAACGCAGAAACTCATCCTGCATTTCCTTACGAATGAGTGGGTCAAGTGCAGAAAAAGGTTCGTCAAGGAACCAGATATCAGGTTCAATCACCAGCGAACGGGCAATGCCAACGCGCTGCTGTTGTCCACCTGATAGTTGCCGCGGGAAATAGTCTTCGCGCCCAGTAAGGCTAACTAAATCCACCATTTCTTTGGCTTTTTTAACACTCTCTTGAGTGCTAACGCCCTTTACTTGTAATGGGAAAGCAATATTTTCTAATACTGTCTTGTGTGGCAATAAAGCGAAGTTTTGAAACACCATACCCATTTTATTGCGACGTAATTCAATTAACTGCTTGTTATTCATCGTTAGGATATCTTCCCCTTCAATGAATATTTTGCCAGCAGTGGCGTCGGTCAATCTGGAGATACACCTTAATAGGGTTGATTTTCCAGAGCCAGATAAGCCCATGATAATCAGCAGTTCACCTGCATGTATGTCGAAAGAAGCATTATTTACTCCAACGATGCATCCTGCTGCCTGAAATTTTGCAGCATCAACTACACCATTAGCTTTCTTTAACATGCTTTCTGCATTGTTGCCGAAAATTTTGTAAACTGAGTCGCAACGAATAACGGGTTCGTCCGAAGGAGATATTGCATTTTGCATAGACATAGGCGAATTCATTTTTTAAATTTTAGTGGTTAAGGCTGACATCTTAGGTTAGTTAGTAAAGGCCATTATGTCAAAAAATAACCCTCTGCTTGGGTACCAAGCAGAGGGTTGTGTTACTTCAGGTTGCATTGGTTTAAGTATTACTTAGTCCAACGCTTCCAAACAGCTTCGTTTTCAGCAAGCCATTTTGCACCAGCTTCTTCAGCACCTAAATTTTCAAGGTCAACTAGAGCGGCCATTTGACCGATATGTGTAGTATTGAAAGATATTTTGCTATACGCAGAATACGCAGCAGGGTGACTCTTTGGGAACTTATAGCTTGCGGCTTTCTTCAACCAGCCTTTCGGTGATCCACAACTTCCATCACCGCCATCAACTATACGACAACCATCAGTGTACTCTGGGAACTCAATGAACGTAAAGCCTTCTGCGTCAGTAAAGTTTGGTGTCCAGTTAAAGATAATGGTACCACGACCTTCTTTTTTGGCAGAAGCAAGTTCTGCCCACAAAGCTGCACCAGTACCAGCAAACTTAACAGTCCAATCGTCACCAAGACCTAAAGCGGCAACGCGATCTGGCATCAAAGTACCATGCCAGCTTTGTGGGCCTTCTAACCAACGACCTTTTCCGCCTGAATCAGCTGTAGCAAACACATCTTTACAGTTTTTGAGAGCTTCCCAATTAGGAAGGCCAGGGCATAGGTTTTCATCAATAACCCAAGTTGGAACGCCCATTTCTTCAAGCGTAGCCGCTGAGTGAGTGCCAGCATCGATCAAGCCGCCCTTAGCCATTGCATTGTAAAATGAGCCTCCCATACTAGACTGCCAAACTTCGTGTGAAATAGTAACGTCACCATTACGAATAGACTCGTAAACCGCCTGTGAATCTGCTGGTACATATTCAACGTTGCTGCCCATGCTTTCAAAAATGCCACCAATTACATGAGCCATAACAAGTTGGCTAGACCAGTTATGGAGCGGGATAACAATAGGTTGAGTACTATCGGCCGCTTTGGCTACGCCAGTTGCAGATAATAGAATGGCAGAAGCGCCTGCTATAAAAGTATTTCTAAATTTCATTATTTTTTCCTCGGTATTGTTTTTATTTATTGATATTTATGTATTCACAAATTATTGGTAAGTACATGAGCTGTCAAGTATCAGCTTTTAACTACGGGTAATAACTACTTTTCTTTTTATGACAGGCAGAAACCTGTTTATTTTTCAATTCAGCTATGCAGTTGAATTGAAAAGGCTTGCAACATCAACTCCAAATTAAGCCCTAACGCGAGACTTAGTAGGATCGTAGTGAGAAATGCCCACTACGGTTGCAGGAATACGTTTAATGTGGCCATCAAGCTTACCTACCTCTACCTGAGTGCCAGGCTCTATGTGACCGATGGACATGCTACATAATGCAATGTTCTGATTTAATATGGGTGAGCGCACAGCACTGGTAATAGTGCCCACTTGCTGACGTCCTACACGGACACATTCACCATGGCCTGCAATCTCTTCACCTTCTAATACTAAACCGACCAGTTGACGCTGTGGATTAGCTTTACGTTCAATCAAGGCGTCACGGCCAATAAAATCTTCTTCTTTAGTTTTAAGCGGCACAGTGAAACCGATGCCAGCTTCAAACGGATCGGTCTGATCGTTAAATTCGTAATCAGCAAAAATTAATGCAGATTCGATTCTTAGGTTGTCCAAAGCTTCCAACCCTAATGGTGTGATGCCAAATTCTTGGCCAGCTTCCCATACTGCGTCCCATACTTCATGTCCATCTTTAGGGTGGCACCACACTTCGTAGCCACGCTCTCCAGTGTAGCCAGTGCGTGACACAGTCACAGGTGCACCTTGTGGCCCACCAATACGACCATGGGTAATGCGGAATGGACGCAGATCTTCAATAGTGGTTTGAGAATCAGGGGTGAAGATCACCTTCTTCAAGGTTTCGCCACTTAGTGGGCCCTGTACTGGTAAGTTGTGCAGTTGGTCGTTGGAATCTTTAATCACTACACTAAAATTCTTTTCGATCGCTACTTTACGCAGCCATTCAATGGCACCGTCGCAACCACCCACCCAACGGAAATTATCAGTTCCAAGGCGGAATACCGTACCGTCGTCTACCATGCAGCCATTGTGATAACACATGGCGGTGTAGATCACTTGTCCTATGGCAAGCTTACGAATATTACGGGTAACAGCGTAATTCAATAAGTTTTCGGCGTCTGGGCCTAAAACTTCACACTTACGTAATGGGCTTAAGTCCATCAATACCACTTTTTCACGACACGCCCAGTATTCAGCGATAGCGCCATAGTTACTGAAGTGGTTTGCTAACCAGTAGCCATTATAATCAACAAAGTGTTGAGTCATGGTGGCGAAGCGGTCGTGAAATGCTGTTTTCTTAGTCATAGTGGAATCTGCTACGGCGTTTTTACGGAAGGCATTGCCTTTCTCAAAGTTGTTATCAGCGGCGTAAATCCGCACGTGAATGTCTGTTGGGTTCCAGCCGTTTGCTGGGCTGGTGTCGTCTGGGCAAGCCGTAGAACCACAAACAAGGTCTACCTGAGCCTGCATTAATATATAGTCACCTGGGCGAGTCCACGGTTGGCACGAGCTATGTTGATCGTAATCGTCGTAGCCTGTGTTAAAGAAAAAGTTAACTGCTGGCCAGCCTTTACGCGGTGCAACACCCATTGGGCCTAACACTGCATTGAGGTTTTCTGTGCAGTTAGTGTGACCAGGGTAGCCGATGTCATCATAATACTTAGCACTACAGGCTAGGTTAAAGGTATCGTGACGGGCTACTGTGTCTTGGATAACATTAAGCACATTAACTTGATCATCGGTATAAAACTTGTCATATAGGCCAGGGCCTGGGAAAGCAGAGGCCATTAAGGTGCGGGTAGTTAATGGGCAAATAAGTTTTTCTACGCCGTGTGCTAAGCGCGCTGCATCTAAGGCAATAAAGTCCGAGCATTGGCGGCCGGCAACGTCAATAATTTGAATGTATTCACCCGCTTTAACTAAGTAGCCTTGGGCAGTGCTGTTGTTAATTCGAATTTCACGATCTACAACCCCTAACGGCGCTGGCAATTCATCATTAACAATTACCCCGGTGCCACTAACGCCAACAATAATGTCCGTAGGTGGTATCAGTTGCTCTTGGCTCATGTCCTCACCTGGGGCAGCGATCAAACATAAGACATCATTGGTAATGGAGTAGCTTTGCTTGCTTAGGGCTTTTGACTTAACCCCAAAGATAGAAATACCTTGGCAGTTGGCGTGGTTGTTAGCGCTCATCCAGTCACGTAAAGGTGCAATATCACTATTAGCTGTTACACCCAAACTTTCAAGGGCCGGCTTACCATTACTGTCAAAGGCCATAAGCTGGACTTCTTGCTCACCTTCGGGGTCGTTCAACGTTAAGGTGGAACCCGCAGCCAATTGCAAAGAAATTAAATGCTGTGCAGGCACTCTGTAGCGTTGTGTGCCGTCATCACCCAATACAGGTGATGGCATGGGGTTGGCACTGTAATAGCTAAGCGGTTTCATAGGCCAGGGGGCTCAAATGGTATTAATATAGTCACTGATCACAGCGAGTGTACAAAACTCACGATAACAATATGATATGAACAACCTTTGTCTGCAGTATGTATAGAATGTAATATTTTGTTAATTTTTTTAACAAATAGCTGATAAAACTGGAGATTAGCGCACTAAATCCTTTTGTGCCTTGTCTAAGTGTTCGGTCATGGTGGCTTTGGCTGTTTGTGCATCACGATGGCTGATGGCCTCGAATATGGTTCGGTGATGGGTATTGTACTGGGCCATGTTCTCAGCGCTTAATACTTTGCCCCGGCTAGCGCGCCATAATTCATGGCGACGAACTTCATTCACCTGCTCGTAAATCCACATCATCAGTGGATTGTCACATGCTTGCGCTATGGCTTGGTGAAAGGCTTCGTCGGCAATAGAGAACTGTTCGGCGGTTCTAGCTGCCTCTACCCTTTCAAGGGCTTGGCCCAGTTGTTCAAGATCACGGCCCGCAGCATGGTGCACTGCAAGATCTATAATAGCTGGTTCTAGCATGTTGCGAACCTGCATAAGTTGCATCGGACTTGTAGTGTCGGCGAATTGGCTAGCAGTCTCGTCTGGCGCCTGTGGTCGCACAAAAGTACCACTACCCACTTTACGCTCTACCAAGCCATCTTGTTCTAACAATGTAAGGGCGCTTCGTAAGGTGCCTCGGGAGACATCGTAATGGGCAGCCAAGTCTCGTTCAGCAGGCAGGCGCTCGTTAGCCCTATAAACCTGTTTGCGTATGGCCTCAGAGATGGCCGTAGCTAATGCCCGAGCGCCATTAGGCTTAGACTGGCGTCGATCTAGGGTTCGGTAGTTTAAAGGTGCCTTGCTGGGGAACATGGTCTGCTACTGCTTTTGGTTATTATTGGTATTAAGATTAGCACGTTTATAATGATAATTGGTATAGCTATTGGTTTATAACAACTGAAAAATTAGTTTTGGAGCAAATTACCCTAAAATAATGATTTAAGGGTCAAATAAAAATATGTTTATAAAACATCAATTTAGTTAAAATTCATATCGTTTGTAGAAATAATTAACAAAAAAAGACTTGCCTCACCAATTTCATAAATGGTATATATTTACGGCGCTTTATATGTACCTTTTCTATACCAATTTTGTTTTATTGGTTAAGGAATATAGGTTATCAAGCACAAACAACAATAATATGAGGAGGCATCGATGACAGATTTACAGCAATACGTTGACGCTCCAGGCCGTGATGACCTGGTTAAGCAAGTGCGTGCTAAAATCGACGAATTAGGTATTACCTATGTTTATTACCAGTTTATCTCTGTAACTGGCCGTATTGTGGGTAAAGGTATCCCGGCACGTCACTGGGAACGTACAGCGGCCAAAGGCTTTCAGCTTGTATATGGTTCAACAGCTAACTTAGCTATTGACCGTCATGGTGAGTACATTGGTTACGGTCCTGAAGCTTCTGAGCTTGTGGGTATCGCTGATCCAGATACATTTGTGCAGCTACCTTGGGACAAGCGTGTTGCACGCGTGTTCTGTACGCTATTCCGCAACCGCGAAGAGCGTGTCAATCCAGGTCAATTCCTGACTTCAGATTGTCGTGGTAACTTACGCCGTATTCACGCAGAATTTAAAGGTAAGCACGGCCTAGAAATGCGCTGTGGCACCGAACCAGAAATGATGTGGTTGAAGAAGGGCGAAGACGGCATGCCAGATGGCGGCGTGACTAAGCCAACTTGCTACCACATTGATCAGTTTGAAGAATTGCGCCCTGTATTTATGCGCGTCATTGAATACTCTGAGAAAATGGGCTTAGATATCATTCAAGGCGACCACGAAGACGCCCCTGGTCAGTTAGAATTGAACACCCAGTATGATGATGTACTGCAAAACGCAGACCGTTTAACCACTTACCGTCAAATCTGTGCACAAGTTGCACGTGAATTTGGTTTGATTGCTTGCTTCATGAGTAAGCCATTCATGGGTGTGTCGGCTTCAGGCTGTCACCATAACATGTCTCTATGGTCTGGCGGCGAAGATGTCTGTCATCCAGAAATCGCGGGTACTGATTCGCTTCCAGGTATGCCTGGCCCATTTACCTACCGCGAAGGTGGTCATAACACCTTTATGCCGGTACTTGATATCCATGAATCTAAGCCAGGCCCTATCGGCCTACAGTGTATCGGTGGCGTAATTGCTCACTTGCCAGCTCTAACTTCAATTGGCTCTTCTACTGTGAATTCGTTCCGTCGCTTATGGGACACGGGCTTCTGGGCTCCAATCTTTGCTGACTGGGGCTACCAGAACCGCACATGTGCATTGCGTGTGTCTGCACCAGGACGTTTTGAGTACCGCTCAGTAGACTCTATGGTTAACCCATACCTTATGGGTGCGGCACTACTTAAAGCCTTTGATGATGGCATGGACAACGATCTGGACCCAGGTGATCCAGAAGAACGTAATATCTACGCGGCTATGGAGGCTGGTAAGCAAGTTACTAAAT
>Ga0115003_10001330_pt1 | contig 21676 bp, 16 predicted proteins | sample ArcticOcean_MG_C_7_FD_88736 | JGI IMG/M metagenome (GOLD analysis project Ga0115003, IMG submission 88736) | Marine microbial communities from western Arctic Ocean - ArcticOcean_MG_CB11_88 | ecosystem: Environmental > Aquatic > Marine > Oceanic | place: Arctic Ocean: Canada Basin | collected... | reverse complement strand
CTTGATACTGTTCTTCTTTACACTGGGTGCGCAGTTTAATCTTATGTTACTACCCGATATCTATATCACCTGCATTGTATTGGCAATAACTGTCCTGACAATAAAGCCTATCGTATTTCGATACTTGTTGAAGAGGTTCAGCGAGAGAAACAGCTTAGCTTGGGATGCTGGGTTGAGATTGGGGCAGATTAGTGAGTTTTCCCTACTCATCGCCTTCGTAGCGACGCAGTCTGGAGTAATAGGAGAGATCGCCTCCCTTACCATACAAGGTGCGGCGATCCTGACTTTCCTAGTGTCTTCTTATATTGTTGTGCTGTTCTGCCCAACTCCTATTGCGATCAACCCGAAATTGCGCAGAGACTAGGCACACATACGGTGATATTTAGTTATTGAGATCGAGCACGAAGCGCCCGTTCGCCCCGCCTTTTAATACCTGAGCTAAGCTTGCATCAAGTTCAGCAAATCCAATATCTGTGCAAATGTTTTCTAACTGATCTAGCTTCCATTCTGCACCAAGCTTATCCCACAGTCGCCGCTTAGTTTCGATTGGAAGTTGCACCGAATCCACGCCTAAAAGATTCACGCCACGTAAGATAAAAGGAAGAACCGTAGTAGAAAAACTTGGAGACTGCACCAAGCCACAGGCGGCTACACTTCCACCATAACGCAACGATTTAATTACGTTGCTGAGTGTATCGCCACCAACCACATCGACAGCGGCGGCCCAATCTTCTTTGAGCATGGGGCGTGTGTTTTCCTCTCCAAGCACGTTTCGATCTACAACTTCCGACGCGCCTAATTCTGTCAGCCTTGCATGAGCCTCTTGCTTGCCAGTGCTCGCAGCAACATCAAAGCCAAGCTTGCTCAATAGAGCAACCGCTAGCATGCCAACACCACCACTCGCGCCAGTTACCAGCACCCTACCCTGACTCGGCTCGGCTCCATTCAATAGGAGTTTCTCAACACACAACGCCGCGGTAAAACCCGCCGTACCTATAATCATACTTTCTTTTTGGCTTAACCCCGATGGCAGTTTGACGACCCATTCGGATGGCACGCGAATCATTTGCCCAAAGCCACCACTAGTATTCATTCCAAGGTCGTAGCCGATGACCAGAACCTCGTCGCCTTCATTGAGACCGGCATCTGCGCTGCTAACGATTGTTCCTGCCGCGTCTATGCCAGGCGTATGCGGGTATTGCCGTGTAACAGCCTTATTACCACTAAAAGACATGGCGTCTTTAAAGTTTAGCGAAGAATAATTAACCTGAATGAGGGTGTCGCCCTGAGGCAGCTCATCAATGTTGCGATCGACCACGAGCGCGCTGTATTTCCCTTCGCTATTTTCCGAAACCTGCAGTGCTTTGAATTGATGCAATTATTTATCCGCCCTAGTTAGTCATTCATTCGGCAAGGCGCAATGCCCTGTCAGCTTATCTTGAGTTATTGCTACTGAAACGTATTAGTCGTCGATTTACCGACCCAATTCGAAAACAGTTTTTCAACGGTACCCTGAAAGGCGCCGCCGATCTTATCTTGTAGGGATTTGGGTAGTTCGTACTCTACTTCGTAGACATCAGCTTCCTCACAGGCACTTACTATGCAGTCGTCGCTGGTCTTTATCTCATCGACCATATAACGCGCCTTAGCCTGAGTACCGACCCATGTCTCCCCTGTGGCGATCTTGTCGATCTCAACGCTCGGCCGGTGCTCTTTGATCCAAGCCTTAAAAAGGTCGTGCATTGTTTCCACTTCTTCCTGCACCTTGTCTCGGCCTTTCTGGGTGATTTCCCCAAACTGGGTTAGCGTTCGCTTAAATTCACCGGCGCTAATGATCTCATAATCGATCTCGTTCTTCTTTAGCACACGATGAAAGTTTGGCAACTGAACCAACACGCCTATTGAACCTATTATTGCGAAGGGAGCTGATACCAAGCGGTCGGCCAAGCAAGCCATCATATAGCCGCCGCTAGCTGCCACTTTGTCTACACAGATAGTAAGCGGTATTTGCTTGCTCTTTATGCGCAGCAATTGCGAGGACGCAAGTCCATAGGCATGCACCATGCCACCGGGGCTTTCTAGACGCAATAAAACCTCATCCAGAGGCTCCGCCAACGTTAATATCGCCGTTATTTCTTCGCGAAGAGATGCCACTTCGTCTGCAGAAATATTACCGGTGAAGTTGATTACATAAACACGCTTCTTTCGTTGCTCTGAGTCGTTTGCGCCGTCAACGACATCATCCGACTTCTTCGCCGCTTCTTTGTCTGCTTTAGCTTGTTCCTTAGATTCGAGCTTTGCCTGCTTCTTCTCGTCTTTGTGAACTTGCTTCAACTGATCTTTCGCCAACACCGAATGACGTAGAGTATCTTTCATATCGTCAAAATGTTCATTGAGATGGGTAACCTTGATCAGGCCTTTTCTACCAGTTTTGCGCTGGCGATTTCCGCTTGCCGCAATCACACCAATCACAATGACAATTGCCACCACGATGGTCACCGCCTTTGCCAAAAACATGCCATACTGAATCAAATATTCCAAACGTATATCTCCTGTGGTGCTGGTTGTCTGCGCATTTTGCCTCTATTACTTAAGGAATTCAAAAATTAGGGGCCTACCTATTCTTAATCTCATCCATAAAGGTTCGGATTAACTTGCCTGCAACGCTTATCTTCGGTGAAGGCACTTTAGGCAAGGAATCACTATCGAACCACTTCGCATCGGCGATCTCGGACGGCTCAGGGACAATATCACCGCTAGTGTACTCCGCTAGGAATCCCAGCATTAGTTGCGACGGAAATGGCCAAGATTGGCTGGAAATGTAACGAACGTTTTTAACCTGCAGATTTACTTCTTCTTTGACTTCTCTGTGCACGGTCTGTTCAGGAGTTTCCCCAATCTCGATAAAGCCGGCCAAGCAGCTATAGAAATCGGACTTAAAGCGTGAACTTCGAGCAAGAAGCATCTTATCGCCTTTAGTCACGAGCATAATCACACAGGGACTAATACGCGGAAAGAAATGCAAGGCACAGTTGTCACAGACTAGCGCGCGCTCACTCCCATGATGAACCGTCTGCTTACCGCACGTGCCGCAAAAACGGTGGTTCTTATACCAGTCCATTAGCTGACTCGCCCTGCCGGCTAGCAAGAACTTCTCCTGATCCGAAAAGAAAAGAAGGCTGCGCAAAGACTTGAGCTTCGCTTGAAGAAGCACAGATATATCCTGTTGCAAATTGACCGCAATTACCGCCGTGTCAACATCTCGTTGCAGCAAAATCAAATCTGTAGAGTCGTCTAAATGATCTCTTACCTCATCAAGACTCCACAGCACGTCCTCATCACGCACCACTATCTGCGATAAGTAAAATAGTATGAATCTATCGGATTGGCCTAATTGTTGGAGACTGAGAAAATGCTCTTTGTGAGACATGGATACTCGATATACAGGTGGCTGGGACTGATTTTAGAACTACGCTGTTTGAAAAATCGCAACAGTATGACTTTGTTGGGTTTTCGCAGAGATCTGCAGTGAGTTGGCGCAAGATACTATAGTTTCTGCGTGTGCTGTTCAAGGTGATTCGTGCCGATTCTTACTAGCCTTGAATTTTGCCTTCTAATTCCAGCCATAGGCAGCCTTCCACACTGCTGTTGTGAATATCATTTAATCGCTGTCGATGCGCCTCCATCTCATCACTGCCGGCTTTGATTACTGCAATCTTCTCTCTTTGGGTATGGCTTTTCTTTGCCTTAGCCCTGCGCGTAGATCCTTCTAATTCATCTTCGGCCAGGAGCAGGCTGGATTGCCCGCTTGTCATCACCAGATAGACATCAGCCAAAATCTCCGCATCCAGCAAGGCACCATGTAGTTGTCTTTGTGTGTTGTCTACGCCGTAACGCTTGCAGAGCGCATCAAGACTATTACGCTGCCCAGGATGCTTCTCGCGAGCGAGTAACAAACTATCGAGGACACCACAGAAACTTGCTATTTTGAGTGCATCCGTTTTTGTCGCACGTAGCTCATGATCTGGAAACCCGATATCAAATGGCGCATTGTGTATAACCAGTTCCGCGCCATCGATGAACTCCAGAAACTCTGATTCGACCTGATTGAAGCGCGGTTTATCTGCAAGGAAATGTGAGGTAAGACCGTGCACTTCCATGGCGCCTGCATCGATCTCTCGATCCGGATTGAGATAGCAGTGAAAACGCTTACCAGTAAGCTTGCGATTGTCGATCTCCACGCAGCCTATTTCGATAACTCGATGGCCCTGAGAAGGATCCAAGCCAGTGGTTTCGGTATCAAGTACTACCTGACGCATAATATTCTCTTTGTTAATCGAGCTTCTTCTAGTGCTCTACATTTTGTTCTGACTTCTTGCTTGCCGTATGCCAATTACGTGCCTTCCAACGTCCAACCTACTCAGTGATCCCGCTGAGTAGGTATTTAGAATCCGTTGTGATCACCGCATCGCGATGCCTTATTCAAAGCCTAAAGCCCCCTAATCACTGCCGTGAGTTCCATTTTGTTACTGCTAGTCATGATCTCGCCACCATGCCGAGTCTGCTCCACACCATCATAGCGTAGCAATACTCCCTATCACTGTGGGCCGAAATTTTCTCGTGGGGCTCCATCCGTGTTCATCTCAACTACTGTGACATAGAAAAATCGGCACCTTGACTCTTTAGACCGGCAGCACTGTTAGTGAATCTTAATCTTAGCACGAACGTTTTCCGCTGCGGGCATCACCGATGGTCGCGCGCGTAGTGGTCGCCATTTTTGCAGTATCGGCGTAACAGGCATTGATTGTTTGATGCAATGTATAATATAGGCACCTCCAAGAGGGCTGTGTAGCTTGTTGCCAAAATTCTCGAGGCTCTCTGCCCGCTTCAATAAGTTAGACATCTTCAATGGCATAAAATGCAGGACGTAAGAAATGGAGTCGATGTGCAGGTCAAGCAACTTCAGCCAGTCGCTGACACGCCCCTTGGAAATAAATTTGCCCCGCCAGGGGATGTTTCTCTTGCGCTTAAATAACTTCCAAAACCCCCAGCAACTATAAGGATTAAACCCCAGTATTAACATGTGGCCACCAGGACGCAACACGCGAGTCGCCTCTCTTAGGACGCGATGACTGTTCGCCGCAAAATCGAGGGCATGGTGAATAACGACAATGTCTATACTGTCGTTGATTAACGGCAACGCCTCGTTGCTCGCTACGGCTCTGGTAGACCCTGCCCGTAAACTAGGGGAGAAAATTATCTTGTGACCCACGGGACTTTGCTCAATGAGAGAATGCTCTTCACTGAATCCTAGCTGCAGTATGTGGTAGCCGAAGAGTTTCTCAAGCGCTCTGTGAACCGCTTCTTTCTCAGCCCTAAGAACAGCCTCCCCTTGCGGGGATTGAAACCAATGCGCTACCTGACTTGAGAGCAAGTCTGCGTCAGGCATGCCGCGAAGCAGGCGCCGGCGAGTCTCATGTTTAGAAAGTAAGTTCATTCGCTTGTCTTAGTGAATTTAACCCGCTGTATTGCTGCGAAGCCTTTAGTGTAAACACTATCACTCGAGAAATTAAGTGATATCCACCCAATGCAGGGCACAGCAAGACAATATGGCTTGTAATAGCTGGGTTTCCTTATATTATGTCACTTTAGAGTCAATTCCATCCCTGTGATTAGTGCTATCTACCCTATTCCCGCCTTTACAGATAATTACATTTGGGCCAGCAGCGAGGCTGACAGCCTGCAGGTCTGCGTTGTTGATCTTGGCGATAAACAGCCGGTAATCGAATATTTGGAAAGCAGTGATCGGCAACTCTCCGGCATACTGATCACGCACCATCATACTGACGGTATTCAGCCGTTGACGAAGGGATATTTTTGGCGAGTAGCCGGGCCTAGTTCGAGTCGCATCAAACAGATACGTGAATTTAAACCTGAGGGCGACAGCACTCCCTTATTCGGCCAGAGCTTATTTATTATTGAAACGCCATGTCACACTCTTTATCATATCGCCTATTGCGCCGAAGACGAAAACCAAATCGATTCAATTATTTTTTGTGGCGACACTTTTTTAGCAACTGATTGTAGTTGGTTATTTGCAGGCCTAACTGAAATTGCACATGAACCTCTCGGCGAAGCGCCCATCCTATTAGCAAAAACGAGAGCCTGTTACATCCATGAGTACACAATGGCAAATTTCCAATTCGCCGCAGACGCAGAAAACGATGCGCTAATCGAGCGCATTGAATTGGAGAAAACGAAGAGGGCAATCAAGCAACCTACCCTATTTTCTAACATCAAATTAGAGCTAGCAAAAAACCTTCCTTCACTGCAATGAGGCTAAACTACAAAAAAGGACAGAGCAGTATTCGAAGCAAATTCCTAGCAATAAAGTTGCGGTCTTCGCTTTACCTCGTGGCTGAAAAAACTCGTCCCAATACTCCAGCCCGGCACTTTGTATTTAGCTAATTCACTTACTGATTTCACAGGCAATTGATTTGCAAACACTTAAAAGAAACATCGTCATTGCACTACTACCGCTGTTTCTTGCAGCCTGTCAAAATTTGCAGCAATCCAATCCTACAGAAATGAGACCTGCAGCGGCAACTTCTACAGAAGAAGCCAGGCACGGCCCAGAAGCATCGATTGGGAATTCAGAGGTAGCAAACCAGACGTCCGCACTAACCACTGAATCTGCCCTAGGCTACGATGACCTATGGGAAAGAATCCGAGACGGCTTTCAGCTTCATGCCCACTACTCACACCCAAATGTCGTAAAATATATTCAGAACTATTCAACGCAGCAACGCTATTTCGACCTGCTTCAGAATCGAGCCTCACCCTTCTTATTTGAGATCGTTGAAGAAATTGAGCGCCGCGGGCTGCCATTGGAATTCGCGCTATTGCCAATGGTTGAAAGCACTTATAACCCTAACGCTTATTCGAGACAGCATGCAGTCGGCCTATGGCAGTTCGTTGGTGCCACTGGGTCGAGCTTTGGGTTGCAGCAAGACTGGTGGTTCGATGGCCGCAGAGATCCTTTGGCCTCTACAGATGCCGCTTTGGACTATTTGGAGCAACTCTACAAGCAGTTCGATGCAGATTGGTTGCTCGCGATCGCAGCCTACAACACAGGAGATGGGAATCTGCGTCGAGCTATTCGCAGGAGTGAAGAGGAAGAAATAAATTTTTGGACTCTCAATTTGCCCGGCGAGACAGAAGCGCACGTACCAAAGCTACTCGCTCTATCAGCCATCATCGCTGACAACGACGCTTGGGACATCGAATTAAAGCCGCTTGCCAACGAGCCAGTCCTCCGCTCCGTCGAGATCGGAACGCAAATAGACCTCTCACAGGCTGCAAGGCTAGCCGAAATCGAATATGAACAACTACGGGCACTGAATCCTGGCTACCTCCAATGGGCAACTCATCCAAATCAACCACAAGAAATGCTGCTGCCCTTCGAGAACGCGGCATTACTTGAAAGTGCCCTAATCGGCATTGATAAACATGATCTTCTAACTTGGGATCGATATGAGATAAAACCCGGTGATACTCTGGGCGCAATTGCGCGCAAATTAAATACGCGCGTTGATATACTACAGACGTTCAACTCACTAATTGGCAGTCGTATTAGAGCGGGCGAGTCCTTATTGATTCCACGTACAAATGATCCCGAGCTTCTAGCTTCCGCGCCGCGCGTGGCAACAAAGAGGACACGTCAACTCCCTCAAGTACCAGAGCAGTATACGGTGAGAAATGGAGATAATCTCTGGGTTATTGCAAGACGGTTTCAGCTACACTCGATCGAGATCGCCGCTTGGAATCAGATACCCGTTGAGGAGTTACTGCAACCAGGCCAGATTTTGGATTTATCCTATGCGCTTAAAAGCAAGATTAAAGAGCCCGACGTTCAACCCAGCGATCGCGCTGCCTTCTATGTTGTACAGCGTGGCGATAGCATGGACGCAATAGCTAGTCGTTTTGGTATTGGCTTGCAAAAGCTGCTGCTATGGAATCAGCTGCAAATTGATGATTTAATTTTCCCCGGACAAGAACTCCAAGTTATTCCGGAGACTTTAGGAAACTAGCAGATATGACAGATAACGTAAGTACTGGCATTGCACCAAAAGAGTTTCTCGGCCATCCACGCGGCTTGGCAATTTGCTTCCTAACCGAAATGTGGGAACGCTTTAGTTATTATGGTATGCGCGCCCTGCTCATCTTTTATTTGACCCAACACTTTTTATTCTCAGACCAATCTGCCTCAAGCATCTATGCAGCTTATATATCACTCGTCTACATAACACCCGTTATTGGAGGAGTGGTCGCGGACCGCTATATCGGACCTGTCAAGGCGGTTATTCTAGGCTCTATATTACTCGTTGCCGGCCACTTAGGCATGGCTATCGAAGGCTCCCAAGCGATAGAGAACATCGTCGATGGTGAGACGCTCATTTATCGCGATCCGTTCTACCTTCAAGTATTCTATTTCTCGCTTGGACTAATCATCATGGGCGTAGGCTTCTTGAAAGCAAACATCTCTACGCTTGTAGGTTCGATGTACGAGCGCGAAGATCCCCGACGCGATGGAGCCTTCACACTATTTTATATGGGAATCAATGCCGGCTCATTCTTAGGCGCGATAATCTGCGGCCTGTTATTGCAATATAAAGGCTTCAGCTGGGGTTTCGGTGCAGCCGGTATCGGCATGTTATTTGGTCTAGCGGTATTCATTAAAGGCCATCACCTATTCGGAGCAGCTGGACTACCGAAGGACCCTGTGGCGCTGCAGCAGAAAATATTTCCAGGACTTAGCCGCGAAGTGTTTATCTACATACTGGCCTTCGTTGGCGTTTTGGTCTGCTGGCAACTGATGCAGGCACCACCACTGGTAGGTGGCCTTGTTGGTGCTACGCTTGTAGGCATGACTCTAACGGTTGTTGTCTATGCATTCACCAAGTGTGAACAGATAGACAGAAATAGAATGCTCGTCTGTCTCTTCTTAATGAGCTATCAGATTATCTTTTGGTCACTTTGGGAACAGACTGGCAGCTCACTAAACCTGATGGCGGACCGAAATGTAGATCGCATAGTATTCGGCCTCGAACTGCCGGCAGCCATGTTTCAATCGGTTAATGCCTTCTTTATCATTACCCTAGCGCCTGTCTTCAGCATTGCCTGGATCTATCTAAACCGACGCGGCTGGGAACCCAGCACGCCTACTAAATTTGCCCTTGCACTCATACAGCTCGGACTCGGCTTCTTATTTTTGGTGTATGGCGCGTCACTGGCGAGCGACCCTACCCAGATCGCACTAATCTGGTTGATCCTATTGTATCTGCTGCATACCACAGCTGAGCTTTGCATATCCCCGGTTGGTCTTTCTATGACCACCAAACTCTCTGTTCCACGTGTTGTCGGGATGATGATGGGCTGTTGGTTTCTAGCTATGGCCGGAGGAAACTATATATCTGGTACCATTGCGGCCATGACCGGCTCCGACACGATCGGTGGAGAAGTTGTAGACCCTGCGACAGCCCTTGCCAACTATATGGATGTTTATTACACGGCAGGCATCTACAGTATCGGGATAGGAATATTGGCCTTGTTTATATCGCCTGTATTGAAGCACTTCATGCATGGCATTAAGTAATTAATGCCTTTATAGCAACCAAGACACGTCTCATACTAGTTAGCACTAGACGTGGGTAATTTACGCAAAATACAGTAAAATACCGCCATAAATACCAGCTAAAACAGGATAGAGGCATGGGTTATCTAACAGGAAAAAAGTACCTAATTCTTGGTGTTGCGAGCAAGCTCTCGATCGCTTCAGGCATTGCCCAGGCAATGCATCGCGAAGGCGCCGAACTGGCTTTTACGTATCAGAATGAGAAGCTAAAGGAGCGTGTTCTTAAATTTGCGGCAACTTGGGACTCTGATTTAGTGTTCCCTTGCGATGTGGGCAAAGACAAAGAAATTGCAAGCCTATTCGAGGAACTCGGCAAGCGCTGGGATGGTCTTGATGGAATCGTTCACTGCCTCGCATTCGCACCCGGCAATGAGCTCGACGGAAACTATGTAGACGTAACGACGCGAGAGGGATTCCTGATGGCGCACGAAATCAGCTCCTATAGCTTCGTCGCCCTCGCTCAAGCTGGAAAGTCCATGATGGCAGGCAGAAACGGCTCCCTGCTCACTTTAAGCTACCTAGGAGCGGTACGTAGCCTTCCTAATTACAATGTTATGGGTTTAGCGAAAGCGAGCCTAGAAGCCAACGTACGTTATATGGCTGCAAGCCTAGGGCCCGAAGGGACACGAGTGAACGCTATATCTGCCGGCCCAATAAAGACTCTTGCAGCTGCCGGCATAAAGAGCTTTAGGAAAATGCTTAAACACAATGCCCAGCAAACCCCTCTGAGGAGAAACGTTACTATCAGCGAAGTGGGAAATGCAGCGAGCTTTCTTTGCTCCGACCTAGCCTCTGGAATCAGTGGCGAAATTCTTTATGTTGATGGCGGTTTCAACACTACCGCCATGGGCTCGCTCAACGATCTCGAAACCGAAGGGGTATAGCCAACTAGAGCGGCTGTTCGTCTAGAATGCGCGACTCGATGTCCGCGCTGTCTTGCAAGTTGCTCATATAGGCCTGAAAGTCGCTATTGCCTAAATCCGAAATCATAGAGCTAACCATGTTTTCTCGGTCTGTGTCTTCCAACGAAGCTATTGAGCCTGCATTGATACTAGTCAGTTCAACAATAACGGCAGTGTCATTCGTCAGTGTCAGGTTGTCATAGACAGGCGTACCCGTATCGGTGAGAGACATAGAAAAAACCTGAGTTAAAATCTCTCTATTAACATTGGCTGCAGCCCTATTCGCACCTTCCTGTGTGAGCCACTCTATTTGGTTGTCAGCCAATAGCTGGTCGACAGGCTTATCATTTTCTATGCTAGTCAGAAGCCGCTCACTAAGATTCTGAACTGCATCGCGCTCCATCTGAGTGCGAATTATTACCGCGATTTCTGGTTCGATTTCCTCAAGCGGAAGAACAGCAGCTTCATTGAAAAGGGTCACATTCAGCACTACAGCCTGCGAGGGGCTTAGCTCAACCACTTCACTGTTATTATCGTCAAGTAAAACCTCGTCAGAAAATGCGGCAGCAATAAGCGCCTGATTGGAGAAAATACCACTTCCTCCGCTACGGCTAAAATTACCACTGATGAGCACTTCCATCTCAAGTTCTTCCGAAATGGTTTCTAAGTTTCCCGTCTCAAATGCCAGGTTAGAAAGATCCCCCAATCGCTCGGCATAAATCAGCTCTACTTCTGAGCTTTTTAATTCTCGCTCGATTCGTTCAGCAACTTCTTCAAAACCCTGAAATACATTTATTGAGTCCTCAGTGAGCTTCACGATGTGAACACCGAAATCTGAGACGACCGGTGCCGAAACCTCATCTACTGATAAAATTTCTAGCGCTTCTTCGAGGGCTACCGGGAAGGCAGTTCCGTCGGTATAACCAATATCTCCACCCACTTCTGCAGAAGCGGTATCTGTAGACATTTCTAACGCTACTGCCTCAAACTCCTCACCAGCATCGATTCGCTGCTTAGCTGTAGCTGCCATCTCTAGAGCCTGCTCTTCGCTGAGATCACCGCCAACTTCGAAAAGTATGTGTGAAGCACGCTTTTCAGCCGATCCTTCAAAAGCTGATCTCTCGGTTTCATACTGCGCTTCAACGACACCTTCATCGAGTTCGATCTCACTGGAGATTGCGTTCTTATCCAACATCACATAACTCACCGATACTGTCTCCGGCTGCGTGAAATCTTGTTGGTTCTCATCGAAGTAACTTTCAATCTGCGCATCTGAAATTGCCGAGCCCAGAGTACGAGTACCTAAAGGAATTGAGAGATAACGAAAGTCCCGCGTCTGCGCCGACAAACCGGCTATTCGTTCTAATTCGGAATTCGTGACAAAGGCCGAACTGCTGTAAGCGTTAGCAAGCTGTGACAGCAGCATCTGTTGCTGCAGGGATTCCCGATAAATAGGAATACTAAAACCTTGGCTAGCCATGGTCCGTACGGCTAAGTCGGCATTGAATACACCGTTAATCTGGAAATTAGGATTTTCTATAATAGACCTGTCAATTCGATCATTAGACACAGCCATCGCCGACTTTTCGGCAGACTGTCTTAGCAACACTTCTTCTAGTATCTGTGACAGTGCGATTTGCTCTAGTAGACCCTGATCTAGGGAATCAGCGCTTCCGCCAATAGAATTCAATAGATTCTGTGTATTCACCTGCAGCTGGGCTTCGGTTATTTCCTCTCCATTAACTTCAGCGACGGGCGGCGATGTTATGAAACCATTCACGATCGAATCCACTCCAAAAAGAGCAAATATTGCTACGATGAAACCGATGATGACCTTCGCTATCACACCCTGTGAATTGTCACGTATATCTTGCAGCATAGTTGTTCCTAAATTCCGCTAAATCGCTATCTATTGCTTCCCCTTAGTGGGGATAGTAATGTAATTCGTAAACCAAAAAAGGCGCATCATAGATGCGCCCTACTTTTTCTTGGGAACTGCTAGGGAAATCAGTTTCTCAATTCCATTCAGGCTAATTCGCGGCTATAAACTCTAGAGCCGAGAATTTACACTACCTGCAGAAATCGCAGGTCAGTTAGTGAACTTGCAGTTCAATCCATTCAATTAAGAGTTAACAGAATCCTTAAGTGCCTTGCCGGCTTTAAAGCTAGGTACGCGAGCCGCCTTAATTTGAATTGGCTCTCCAGTTTGAGGATTACGACCAATTCTAGCCGCTCTGTGCTTAGTAGCAAAGGTTCCGAAACCAACTAACACTACGGGGTCTTCTTTCTTTAAAGAATCCGTAATTGCGTCAATCATCGCATCGATAGCACGCCCTGCAGCAGCTTTAGGAAGGTCCGCACTCGCGGCAACAGCATCTATTAATTCTGATTTATTCACGTTATCCCCTTTTTTTAAATTTATGTGATTTTCTAAATCTATGAAAGCCTAAAAATTGCTGGTTTATTCAGTTCAATATTATTGATCAAAATATACAAAGTCTAAGCGTTGGCCCTATCTAATTCTTTTCCACATAATATGACGTAAACCCACCGTAATACCTAGCCTTTATACCAATTGCGTGAAAGCTATGTCAACAGTAAAAACACGCTATCAATGGGTATTTATGTGCTTGTCATCGCTACTTTTATCTTTATCTTCTTGCTTCGCATCTTTACCTGAGGGCGCTTTTTTTTCAGCGCTTAAAGGAGTCGGTTGGTACTCAAGCGCGTGTTCCAAAACTTGATCGATCCATCGAACAGGAATAATGTTCAAATCCGCTTTGATATTATCAGGAATTTCTTTAAGGTCCCTCTCATTGTCGGCAGGAATTAGCACAGTTTTAATGTTGCCCCGGTGCGCGGCCAGTAATTTTTCCTTCAATCCACCGATTTTCAGCACCTGCCCTCGCAATGTTATTTCTCCGGTCATTGCCACATCAGCACGAACAGGAATAGAGGCCAGGGCTGATACTAGAGCCGTACACATACCGACGCCCGCGCTGGGCCCATCTTTGGGAGTCGCTCCTTCTGGCACGTGTATGTGAAGATCGTGTTTTTCATGAAAATTAGCGGGAAGACCAAGCGACTCCGCTCTACTTCTAACCACAGTAAAAGCAGCCTGAATCGACTCCTGCATCACGTCACCAAGACAACCTGTCTTGGTAGTTTTTCCCTTGCCATTAACGGCAACTGTTTCTATTGTAAGCAACTCACCACCTACGGAGGTCCAAGCTAATCCGTTAACCTGACCGATCAGATTTTCTTCCTCCGCCTTACCGTAGTCATATTTACGAACGCCAGAATAGTGTTCCAATTCCACAGAGGTGAGATTGATTGCCTGGGCGTTGCTCTCCAGGGAATTCTCCTTAACTACTTTCCGGCAGATCTTGGCTATTTCGCGCTCCAGGCCACGGACTCCAGCCTCGCGCGTGTAATAACGAACTAGGTCGCTAATAGGTTCTGTAGTGAAGGTCAGCTCCTTATCTCGAACTCCGTTGTTCCTCTTTTGCTTCGGAATCAGATAGCGCTCTGCGATGCTTGTTTTTTCTTCCTCTGTATAGCCAGGAAGTCGAATCACCTCCATACGGTCCAGAAGTGGACCGGGAATATTCATACTATTGGAGGTACACACGAACATAACTTCGGAAAGGTCATAGTCGACCTCAAGATAATGATCATTGAAGCTGTGGTTTTGTTCTGGGTCTAACACCTCTAGCAAAGCAGAAGCTGGATCGCCGCGATTATCCATGCCCATCTTATCGATTTCATCTAACAAAAACAGTGGGTTCTTAACGCCAACCTTAGATAGTTTCTGCACCAATTTGCCAGGCAAAGAGCCAATATAGGTCCTTCTATGGCCTCTAATTTCCGCCTCGTCACGCACGCCGCCAAGCGCCATGCGCACAAATTTCCTATTGGTCGCCCTGGCGATCGATTCTCCTAGCGACGTCTTACCTACACCGGGAGGTCCCACCAAACAAAGTATCGGGCCTTTCAATTTCTTTACTCGCTTCTGCACGGCGAGATATTCGAGAATTCGTTCTTTAACTTCCTTGAGGCCGTAATGGTCTGTCTCGAGAATTTCTTCAGCCTTCACCAAATCCATGCGCACCTTGGAGCGTTTTTTCCAAGGAATGCTAACCATCCAATCTAGATAGGTGCGCACAACAGAAGCTTCCGATGACATGGGTGACATCTGCTTCAACTTATTTAATTCTGAAACGGCCTTCTCTTTTGCCTCTTTAGGCATGCCAGCAGCATCGATGCGAGTTTTAAGCTCCTCTGCCTCGTTCGGCACATCATCCATTTCACCCATTTCTTTTTGGATGGCCTTCATCTGCTCATTCAGGTAGTACTCTCGTTGACTTTTTTCCATCTGTTTCTTAACGCGTCCGCGGATGCGCTTTTCTACCTGAAACAGATCGATTTCTGACTCGATCAACGCCATAAGGTGTTCAATTCTTGCCTGCAGGCTAACCAACTCGAGCAGGTTCTGTTTCTCCGCAAGCTGCAAAGTCATATGATTTGCAATGGTATCCACTAGGCGCCCAGGCTCATCGATACTGGAAATAGAGGTCATTACCTCGGGCGGTATCTTCTTGCTGAGCTGCACATACTGCTCAAACTGTGACAGCAGAGAACGAATCAGTAATTCAGACTCTTTCTCAGGAACTGGATCTGTATTAAGAAGCAGAATCTCAGCACGAAAGTGATCCGTATCGAAGCCGACATTACGCAATTGAGCTCTATCTAGGCCTTCGACAAGCACCTTAACCGTGCCGTCGGGCAAGCGAATCAGCTGCAGAATCGTCGCAAGTGTGCCGATCTGATACAAATCATCTGCAGCAGGCTCATCGTCGGAGGCATTCTTCTGCGCTACCAACAACACCTGCTTGTCGCTGGACATGGCTATTTCCAACGCTTTGATGGATTTAGGCCTGCCGACGAAAAGCGGTTGAACGATTTGCGGATAGACCACTACATCGCGCAGTGGCAATAATGGAAATTGTGTGTTGCTGGGGTCGTCCGAGGATATACTCATATACTCATATACTACTCTATGAATTTGTAGACACGCCTAAAAACAGGCGCACTGAAAGTGATTTGGCGGCTTTAGAGCCTACCTCCAAAGGATGGTGCCAGAGCCCAAAATATCAAGGCTCTAACAGAACTTTATCAGCTCTGTTCATCTCCAGCAGATTTGCTCTGCTGCTCGACATTCTCGTACATCAATAAAGGCTCTGATTCGCCTTCGATAACGGCAGAATCGATAATGACTTTGCTGACCTTGTCCATTGAAGGAATCTTGTACATTGAATCTAATAACACTGTTTCCATGATGGAGCGCAGTCCACGGGCACCTGTCTTACGCTCTTTCGCTTTTTTCGCTATAGCACGCAGCGCATCATCGCGGAATTGAATCTCCACACCTTCCATTTCGAACAACTGAGCATACTGCTTAGTTAATGAATTTTTAGGCTCACGAATGATTCGTACCATCGCGTCCAGATCCAACTCATCGAGCGTAGCAATCATTGGTAAACGACCAACGAATTCCGGTATAAGGCCGTACTTAACTAGATCTTCGGGTTCTACGCCACGCAGCGTCTCCCCGACTTTGCTCTCTTCTTCTTTAGATCTCACTTCTGCAGAGAAACCGATTCCACTCTTATCGGAACGATCTCTAATGATCCTGTCCAATCCAGCGAAGGCACCGCCACAGATGAACAAAATATTTGCTGTATCGACTTGCAGAAATTCTTGTTGCGGATGCTTGCGACCGCCTTGGGGTGGGACGGAGGCAACAGTGCCTTCTATTAGCTTTAGTAAAGCCTGTTGCACGCCCTCGCCCGAAACATCTCGAGTGATCGATGGATTGTCTGACTTGCGGGAAATCTTATCGATTTCATCGATATAGACAATGCCTATTTGGGCTTTCTCTACATCGTAATCGCATTTTTGCAACAACTTCTGAATGATGTTCTCGACATCCTCACCTACGTAACCCGCTTCGGTGAGCGTTGTCGCATCGGCGATAGTAAAGGGAACATCCAGCAAGCGCGCTAAGGTTTCTGCCAGTAGAGTTTTACCCGTGCCGGTAGGACCCACCATCAAGATATTGCTCTTGCTTAACTCGACCTCACCATTAGATTTTGCGTAGTTCAGGCGTTTATAGTGGTTATAAACCGCTACGGCGAGCACCTTCTTGGCACTTTCCTGTCCAATGACATACTCATCCAGGGTGTTTTTAATTTCTTCTGGAATTGGGAGTTTGCTCGAGCTGGTTTCAGTGTCCTTTTCTTGAATCTCTTCGCGTATGATGTCATTACATAAATCAACGCACTCATCACACACGAACACCGATGGGCCCGCAATTAGCTTGCGAACCTCATGCTGACTCTTACCGCAGAACGAGCAATACAGCAATTTGCCGTTATCGTCGCCTTTACTAACGTTATCGTCTGACATCTAAACTACAACCTAAATATAAAGCTTTGTCTAGAGCCCTAAATAGCGGGCTTCTAGGCATTGACCGGGGCCTCTATCTAATCCAACTCCGGAACCTGAATACGAATCTGTGACAATTGAAAACTTGGCTTGCACTACTCCCGTCTAAAATGGGGACATTCGTATGGAAATGCAAGCCTATAGGGCCATTACCAGCGTTTTAGGCGCTTTCTATACTCTTATTATCTACTCTTCGCTGAATTACTTTATCCACCAACCCGTATTCATGCGCTTCATCGGCACTCATGAAGTTGTCGCGCTCCGTATCCTTCGCGATAGCCTCCACAGTCTGCCCGGTATGCTCTGCAAGTAAAACATTAAGACTATGACGTAACTTAATGATTTCATTTGCTTGTATTTCAATATCTGACGCCTGGCCTTGAGCTCCGCCACTGGGCTGATGAATCATCATGCGCGAATGGGGCAGCGCTAAGCGTTTTCCCTTCGCGCCGCCAGCCAGCAACATTGCGCCCATACTGGCAGCCTGCCCAATGCACATTGTACTCACATCCGGCTTGATAAACTGCATCGTATCGTAAACCGATAACCCGGCTGTAACCGACCCGCCAGGAGAATTAATATACAAGTGTATGTCTTTATCTGGGTTTTCAGACTCTAAGAACAACATCTGCGCGACAATTAGATTGGCCATGTGGTCTTCTACCTGGCCGGTCATGAATATCACTCTGTCCTTTAACAGTCTGGAATAAATGTCGTAAGAGCGCTCACCTCGGGCCGTTTGTTCGACAACCATAGGCACGAGAGCCGCTGTGGGTTGAATAAAATTTGACATGCATCCCTGTCCTTTTAATACCGGCCTTTTGTATCGGCTAGTATGTAGCGGTTAAATTACGTTTCTGGAAACAGCCTATTCGGCTTCTGACTCTGACTCTTTGTCTGCCTGCTTATCTGCTTCCTTCGGCTCAGGCTGAATGACTTCCTGATAGCCCACCAGTTTATCGGTCACAGTTGATTGATCAATGACATAGTCAAATACCTGATCTTCAAGGACTCCAGACTCAATCGTAGCCAGTTGCTCTTGGTTGCCGTAATACCAGTTGATAACTTCGTCTGGCGACTCATAGGTTGACGCGAGCTCCTCAATCGACTCACGCACCTTCGTTGGGTCTGCCTTCAGTTCTTGCTGCTGGATTACCTCACCTAAAACTAAGCCTAACAGCACACGCCTAGCGGCTTGTTCTTTAAACAAATCGTCCGGCAGCATGCTTGCATCGATATTTTGTCCGCCACCAAATTGCTGCATCGCCTGTTGTCTTAGCTGCTCGACCTCCGCACCGACTAATGCATCGGGAATCTCTGCGTCAACAGCGTCAACGAGGCTGTCCATGATCTTATTCTTCAGCTTATTACGGCTTGCCGTCTTCAATTCGCGGCGCATATTATTTGTCACTTCTTCACGAAAGGCGCCATTTCCACCCTCTTCGACGCCGAAACTCTTGTAAAACTCTTCATCCATGGCGGGCATGACTTGCTCACTCACTGAATTCAGCGTGACTTCGAAAGCGACCTCTTGGTCAGCCAATTCCGTATTGTGATATTCCTTCGGAAAGCTTAAATCCAGGGTAAACGCGTCGCCGGCGGACTTGCCTTCTATTCCAGACTCGAACCCTGGAATCATGCGCCCTGACCCGAGAACCAAGTTCGTTCCCTGCGCACTGCCACCCTCAAAGTCTTCGCCATCACGACGACCTACATAATCAATATTGACCATATCTTCCGTAGCTGCGGCTCTCTCGGCCACTTCCCAACTTTGCTTCTGCTTGCGCAGCGTCTCTATCATCTCATCGATATCAGTCTCGGAAATTTCTGCTCCCAGGCGTTCCGCTTTGATTGTGGAGAAATCCGGTAAAGTAATCTCTGGGTAAACTTGAAATGTCGCTACAAATTCTAAATCTTGACCCTCGTCCAGATTTTTCGGGGCAATATTGGGCTGGCCGGCCGGCTTCAAGCTTTCCTGATCGATAGCCTCGTAATAGGACTGGCTCATCATCTCGCCAACCACTTCCTGCCGTACGCCAGCACCAAACTTACTTTTGATTACCTTGTAGGGAACCTTGCCTTTACGGAAGCCATTTAGCTTTACGTTTCTAGCGGCCTCCTGTAACCGCGTATTAACAGCACTTTCGACTTTCTCGCTGGGAACAGCGACGGTCATTTTCCTTTCTAAACCTTGTGTAGTTTCAACGGAAACCTGCATGTATAAACCTCATCATTTCCAAGCGAAAAGCTCGGAATTTTTAATATCAAACAGTATCGAGATATTTTACTGAATTAATCTGGATAGTGGTTAGCGATAGCTGGATAGCCTGGTTGGGCAAGCTATTGATTTTAGGACTTTTCAAGAAGCCACGCGGTCTTTTCAAGCAGCCCGCAAAGTACGGGATTTTCCCACATCGAAAACTCAGATTCAATGGGAGAATATGGGCCCGGAGCTGGTAAAATCAATGAGCAGTTTCATAATCCGAACAAGTCGTGCGATATTCTCGCTATTCAACTCCTGATTGGCTCAAACCATGATAAGCAAATATGATATAGGTGGCGTGATTTTGGCAGGCGGCAAGGCCTCTCGAATGGACTTCCGTGACAAGCCTCTGGAGACCCTGCACGGAAAGCCATTACTTGAATATGTTGTAAGCAAGGCAGCGACTCAGGTAGGGCATCTAGTATTGAGCGTTAATCATAATATCGAACGCTATCAAGCATTTGGCTTGCCGATTGTACCTGATCGCGATACTAGCTATGCCGGCCCATTACTGGGCATCTTGAGCGCGATGCATTGGTTTCAAAGTGTGCAGGCAGACAAAGGGATTAGCTACCTTGCTAGCTTCCCGGGCGACGTTCCTGAATTTCCGCAAGATGTGGTGGACCAATTGGCGCAAAAATTGAACAACGAATCTGCCGTAGTTGCCTATATCTGCCACCAAGATCAAATCCAACCCCTTTTTTCTCTTTGGCATCTCGGGCTAATCCGGCAAATCGAAGATGCCGTTGCTGCCGGCTTATATGGGCCCAAACTACTATTCGGCTCTCTCAAGGCTGTAGCGGTAAATTGCGACGACAATTCTCCCGGTACGTTCTGCAATATCAATAGTGCAGAAGACTTGAATGCAGCAGCGCTGCTCATCGGCCATAAATAATTTATTTAATGGCATAAATAGTGCTCAATCGATTTATTTTCCCTGTTTAAAAGAGCCCTGTATCTCGTTGTTTATACTTGATAAAACACTAGCGCCGGTTTCTAAAAATGCTCCGCTTCTTATTGTATTTAAAGAGTTTTTTGCTTTATTTTTGAAAAAATAGCTGGGGTTAGCCTAAATGTAAATGGCATATTTTTTGCGCTCTAGTATATCGTTAGAACTGTGATTATCATGTAGTTACTCGCTAGCTTGGGGTTGCCTGCCGGCCTACAGGCTGGGGCCAATTCTCGAATCGGCTGCAACTCCGAGTTAGCGGAGACCAAGTCAAATACCTCTTTTCATCTGTCCAGTGAGATGGGTATACTCGGCCAAGGTAATAATAAGAGAAACTCCTCGAACGATGTCTGAAAACCGACACAAAGATGATTCCCAGGAGCCGGCTCCTGATCGCAGCGAAAGGCTATTTAGCGACCAAGACCTTTGGTATTTCAAAACTCGTGAGGGTGATGAGGTAGGCCCATTTCGATACCGCAGTGAGGCGCAAAGCAACCTTGAAAGCTTCATGGGGGAACTCAAGGCGCAACTGAAATAATTCACCCTCTAACACGCCTGACGTGCCTTACTTAGCTATCTCGTAACTGTCGCATAACCAACTGGCGTGCGTTACACTGCACTTGCATATTTGCATGGCAATAAACCCAATGATTTCATCAGCTAATAGCAGCAAACCTTAACTATTTGTTATGGCCCCAGCTATGCCAAGAGCGAAATCTGGAATGATTTAAAGTCGAAACTTATCATTCCTACTGAAGTTTCTTCTATAACAGCAGCGCAACGATACAGCCCCGCACTAATCCTGCTGGACCGTCGTCTGGTTCTCGAAATGGAGCATGCGAAATGGGTAGAAATCTTTCCAGATGCGATCTTCCTAAGCACCGATTCTATGGATTTGGACGTCGATCTAATCCTAACGAACAATCTACCCTATCGGCAAACTTGCAAGCTATTAGAGATGGCTTGTTATCAATGGGTGCTGAAGAACGAGAAAACCGAGCGTGCTAAGGTGCACGACACGAGTTTCCGTTACCTTAATAAGCTAGCCGATATCAGCATCTCACTATCATCTGAAGATGATCTGATGACGCTGCTACACAAAATTTTGAATGAAGGGCAAAATATTGCTTGCTGCGATGCAGCATCGCTTTATCTAATCAATGAATTAGATATACACGAGCGCGATCTCGTATTCAGTCTCATGCAGAATGACTCAATAAACTTCTCGTTTGAGAAACTGCGCTTTCCCTTAGATAAATCTTCAATAGCCGGTTACGTTGCAGTCTCCGATTCCGAGCTCAATATTTCCGACGCGTATCAACTGCCTCCCGATGTGCCCTACAAATTCAATCGATCATTCG
>Ga0115003_10001328_pt1 | contig 21689 bp, 20 predicted proteins | sample ArcticOcean_MG_C_7_FD_88736 | JGI IMG/M metagenome (GOLD analysis project Ga0115003, IMG submission 88736) | Marine microbial communities from western Arctic Ocean - ArcticOcean_MG_CB11_88 | ecosystem: Environmental > Aquatic > Marine > Oceanic | place: Arctic Ocean: Canada Basin | collected... | reverse complement strand
TAGAAATTTGACGAATATAAAACAGCCTTTTATAAGCTTGTTGAAAATCGCTCGAAGAGAATAAAAATAACAATCTATTAAAATGACGACTGCTTTTATAGGCCTGTTGTACCAAAATGGAATAAGCAGCTTTTAAGGAGTCTAAATCTTGTACCAACATTTCTTGCTGGCGCATACTCATTTCTATCTCTTCTTTTATATAAGTTACCTCTTTCTGAATGGTACGTATAAGTTGAGAACGAATGGCTATTTTTTGCTTTAAAGCTTTTAGCTGATGAACAGAAACATTTTTAGCAGCCAAAGTTTGGTCTAAAACAGAATTACTCAATTCTATCTCCTCTAAGAGTTGTTTTTTTCTCTTTTGTAGTTCTGTCTGACTTTGCGCCATTAAGGTACTACAAGACAATAAAACGATGCATATTTTAATGAATAACCTCATAGGACTTTGGAACTTTAAAGGAGAACTTTAATTTTTTACTGAGATTGATTCTCGAATACGCTAAGTTTAAACTCAAGCTTTTAGTGGTGCTAATAAGCAAACCAATAGACTCCGCAAATTCTTGATTATTATGCGTTTCAAAATCTTCGTAAGAAACCAACAGAGTTCTGTTGAGTTTAAGATTGGTTAAATTCTGTGAGTCAATCTTTGCATTTTCCGGATTTACAAGAGTCGTATATATTTCTTGGTCTGGCTTTCTTCGACTGCGTTGCATTTTTTTTAACTGCTTCTCGCTTACCGAACAAATTTTAAACAGCTGATTTTCTAAATCGACGTAGTATTTTTTTTCTTCAAAATTACTCAGGGAATTCCCCATCAGCAAGTCTTGAATTCGGGAATACGTAAGCGGACTTTTTACTTTTTTACTTAAATCGGAATAACTACTGGTAAAGTAAGTTTTATCGAAACGATTCATAAAACGCAAACTGTCTTGATCTAACAATACACGCCCTAACTCTAAGCCCAAACCCGGACTTATAGACATCCAAATAAGGCTGTCTTTTTTAATTTTTATCGTTCCTTTAAATGAAAAGCTCTGAGCGTCGTCTTTGTATTTACCAGCAATTTTCCCACTAAACCAATCGAATTCGAAATGAGAAGCCTCTACAGAATCTATAAGAACCTGTACTTTTGGGGCTTTGGAATAAACGGGCTCTGTAATTTTTGTAGAACGACAGCTCGCCAGCCCCAATAGGAGAACTAAGAGCAGTAGAATTTTATTCATACAAAATACCCTCGCTAGCTTTTTTGAGTAATAAAGGAGTATTTCCTCCTAAAGTAATTGCTTTCTTCCAAAATTTTAAGGCCTCAATCTTTTCACCATTCATATATAAAGCATCTGCATAATGCTCAACTATAACAGCGCTTTCGCTATGAGAGTTTACGATCGATTTATGTAACCATTCCTTAGCTTCTGTAAAACGACCCAACTTATACAATATCCAGCCATACGTGTCTTGATAGGTAGCCTCGTTAGGCATTAAGTCGTTGCATTGTTTAGACAAACGCTCTGCCTTGTCTAAATTGCTTGCACGTAGAGATAAGTAATAACTGTAGTTATTTAATACAATCGGGTTTTGTGGAATTATAGAAAGTGATTTTTCGTAGTTCTCATCAGATAATTCATGCTGATTTAAACTGTGATAAGCATCGCCTAAATAGTTGTAAAACTCCGCTTTTAAAGGGCGATTGTTCACTACGTAATTCACCCCTTTATTCAATAGTAAAACAGCCTTTTCTTGTTCATTATTTATAGAATAAGCCAAGCCTGTAAACAAATATAACATTGGTTGCACAGGATTTAGAGCAATGGCTTTTTCACCTTTAATAATTACTTCATCATACTTTTGTAATTCCAAGCCCATTATCAAGCAGCGGTTCCAAATTAAATACTCAGTAGCACCTAGCTCAAGTGATTTTGAATACGATTCATAAGCATTGGAAACATCATTTTTTTGATAATACATATCGCCGTACAAAGCATAAAAACTAGGCTCTAGCGGATGACGAAGAATCGCTTTGTCTAATAAGGAATAAAGCGATTGTAAATACGATTCATCTTCGATAGTTAGCTGGAAATAACTCACTAGTATTTTAAACTTTACGTCCACATTAAAACTGGAGTCGTCGAAGCAATAACTTAGGTATTCGAAAGCCTTAGCAAAATCATTTTTAATTCTGTAATGTTCAGCTAATGCAATATTAGACCTTGGTTCTGCAGGGTCTATCCGTAAGATTTCTTTATATACTTGAAGAGCTCTTTCAGCTAAATCGTTCGCCTGTAACAGCTCTGCCAACATCCCTCTAAATCGAATTGTATTTGGGTACGCATCTATTAGTTTTTGCAATTCTGCAGCAGCAGCATCTAAATTGCCCATTGCAATGTAAATTCGCTCTTTCATTACAGAAATTTGCTCAGATACTCCTGCCCTATTTTCTATGGTATTATATACCTGAATGGCTTTTTTATACTGCTCATTTCGAGTATATACTTGTGCTAAACTATATTGATTCTCGATATTTGAAGGTTCGAGCTTCACCAAATCTTTATACACTTTTACCTCAGCTTCAGAATTCCCTAAAGCGAGATTTAACTGGGCTAAACTCTGTAATATCCAAGTATTATTTGGATCTAAACTATAAGCTTGATTGGCATAAAAAAGTGCGGATTCAAGCTGTTCTGTGCGAATATACAGTTGAGCCAACTCAAAATTAGCAGCAGCATTTAAAGGGTCTATAGCCAAACACTGCTCCATAAGGTCAGCGGCTTTTTTATAGTCTTCTAGAGCTTTGAGGCGTTGTGCTTCAAAAAACAAGTATTTAAAGCGAAATTGACTTTTATAAGACAAGTCTCCTTCTGTATAGGAATTTAACAATGTACTGCTATTGTTCGAGAGCTTCTTAGTTCCCGAACAAGCCGTAAATAGTAGACTGAGTCCTAGTATATATGTTATCGCTTTTATGCTTCTCATCCAATTTTAGAATAATCACCAATACTTACACGTTTTGTACCTCCCGCATAATCTACATTATTACCAATCATAGAGTCCTCTAAATCGGCATTTTGTATGCATGTATTGTTTTGAATAATGGTGTTTTTTAAAGTACTATTTGAAATACTAGTCGCATCGCCAATAGAAACGTGAGGCCCTACAGTGCAATTCTTTAAAGTTACATTAGATCCTATATAACAGGGCTCAATAATGTTTGCATTTTCTTGGCTTAAACCTGCTCTCTTTTCAGCGTTTTCGGTGTATTCTAATACTCTTTTATTCGCATGAATTGCAGCTGGTGGATTCCCACAGTCGAGCCACTCCTCTACTTTACCAGGATAAAAATTAGCTCCTTTAACCTTCATGTTTTCCAAGGCATTCGTAAGCTGATATTCTCCTTTATCTTTAATGTCGTTGTCTATTAAATACTGAAGCTCAGAACGTAAATTCAGTCCATCCTTAAAAAAGTAAATCCCAATAATAGCAAGGTCTGAAACAAAGACTTCTGGTTTTTCGATGAAGTCGGTAATCACAGAATTCTCATCCATTTTTATTACACCATATGCTTTAGGGTCTGCTACTTTTTGCACCCAAATAATTCCATCTTTATTGGCATCTAAAGTAAAGTCTGCTCTAAAAAGTGTATCGGCAAAAGCAACTACTACAGGACCTTCAAGAGAATCTTTTGCACATAAAATAGCATGTGCAGTTCCCAATGCTTCATCTTGGTGGTAAATAGAACCTTTAGCACCAAGGCCTTCTGCAATAGAGACTAAATCTTTTTCTACCTCAGCACCAAAATCTCCTATTACAAAGGCAATTTCATCTACTTTTTGTCCACAAACACGAGTAATATCTTCTACCAAACGTTGAACAATTGGTTTTCCAGCGATAGGAACTAGTGGCTTAGGCACTGTTAAAGTGTGAGGTCTTAATCGAGATCCTCTACCCGCCATAGGTACAATTATTTTCATGCTATTTATTCTTTATTTTTTTCCTGTTGATCCAAATCCACCTGCACCTCTGTCAGTTTCCGACAGTTCAGTAACGGCATTCCATTGGGCTTTCGTATAAGGAGCAATTACCATTTGAGCAATTCGTTCCCCATCTTCAATCACAAATTCTTGATCGGATAAATTAACCAAAATCACGCCTACTTCACCTCTATAATCTGCATCTATAGTCCCCGGGCTGTTCAAAACTGTAATTCCTTTTTTATAAGCCAATCCACTACGAGGGCGAATTTGCGCTTCGTAATTATCGGGTAATGCTATAAACAATCCTGTTTTCACCAAGGCTCTTTGCATAGGTTTCAAACTAATTGCTTGGTCTATATTAGCGTGTAAGTCCATACCTGCAGACAAACTAGTCTCGTATTTTGGCAATGGATGTTTAGAACGATTTATAATCTCAATTTGCATAGCTATAAGGCTTCATTTAGTGCTTGAAAGTACTTCTTTTTTTTCGCTTTTCTAATACTAGTATTAGAAACATATATACAAAACACACTAAGGTGCTAAAGGCAAAATAAGAGTCATGCCATACCGTCCAAATACAGTATAAACCAAGCGAAGAAAATAGGTAGATAAAAATACGTTTAGCATCGTAGGGGATAGGGTAGTACTTTCTACTTAAAACATAAGACGCTACACACATAGATCCATAGCAAAAGAGCGTAGCCCAGGCAGAACCCATATAAGACATGGTAGGAATTAATAATAGATTAAAAGTGATGGTAACTAAAGCACCAAAAAGTGATAAATATGCTCCATAACGAGTGTTATCGCTTACTTTATACCAAACTGATAAATTATAATAAATTCCTAAAAACAAATTTGCAAGCAGTAAAATAGGAACGATTTTTAAGCCTTCATGATAGGCTTCATTTCTAATAAATTCTTTAATAATATCGATATACACATTTACGACTAAAAAAATGAATCCTGTGAAAGCAACGAAGTACCGCATCACATGGGCATACTGTTCTTTAGCGCCTTTTTTTTGTGCTTGAGCAAAGAAAAAAGGTTCGGCACCGTAGCGGAAAGCTTGAATAAAAAGAGTCATGAAAATGGCTATTTTATAACAGGCAGAATAAATTCCTACTTGGGCGCTAGCAACATCTTTAGGCAAGAGGTAGTCTAACAAAACGCGATCTACCATCTCGTTGGTAACATATGCTAAGCCACCAATTAGAAGAGGAAAGCTATACGACATCATCCTTTTCCAGAGTCCAAAATCGAAGCTAAAACGAATGCTAAATATTTCGGGTAAGAGTAGGAGTAGAGTGAGGAAACTAGAAACAAGGTAGGCTATAAAAATATAAGCTATTCCAGCATTTGGATCGTAAATAGAATCTATAAATTCAACATCATAACCGTTATTAATCAGATAAGGGCATAGTAGAAAGAAGAACAGATTTAAACCAATATTAACGACAATATTTACAATTCTAATGGCCGCAAACTTCCATGGTTTATTGTCTAATCGAAGCTTAGCAAAAGGAAGACTTGAGAGAACGTCGAAGGCTAAAATCCAAACTAAATACCTTATTAAAATGGGTTTATCTGCAATGTGTAATACATCTGAAATTTGATTTATTTGAGGCAGAACAATCGCTAAGAATAGGAGGGTAGTTGCTACTAAAGAGAGGAATGCAGTAGAAAACACATTCTTAGAATTTCTTTCCTTATTGGCAAAATGAAAGAAAGAAGTTTCCAAGCCGTAGGTTAATAAAACCATTGCAAATGCAACTAAAGACATAAGCACCGAAAGAACCCCATATTCACCGACTGTAAAAATACTGGTGTATAAGGGAACTAGCAGGAAGTTGAGCAAACGCCCAACAATACTACTCAGTCCATAAATGGCTGTTTGACCTACTAATTTTTTTAGTACACTCAAGCTACATTTAAAATTACAGGTTTAAAATTAAAAGCTAGCCTTACGCTTTTCTAAAAACGCGGTAGTACCCTCTTTAAAGTCATCAGTTCCAAAGCACTTACCAAAAGCATCTACCTCAAAAGCTAATCCATTTACACCAGAAGTATAGTTAGCATTAACACATTGTATAGCGGTCGCAATTGCCATAGGAGAATTGCGTGAAATCTTTTTAGCCATCTTTAAAGCAGTAGGCATCAGTTCTTCTAAAGGAACAACTTTGTTTGTAATACCGTAAGCTAGAGCCGTTGGAGCGTCAACCATTTCGGCAGTTAAAACCATTTGCATTGCTCTACCTTTACCAGCAATTTGTGCGAGTCTTTGCGTACCTCCATAACCAGGGATTACACCTAAAGAGGTTTCTGGTAATCCAACACGCGCGTTGTCTGCAAAAATTCTAATGTGAGAAGACATGGCTAATTCCAATCCTCCACCAAGAGCAAATCCGTTTACGGCAGCAATTACAGGAGTCCCCATACCATCTATTCTATTGAATAAATCGTCGTGTCCTTTTTGAGAAAGCGCTTTTCCTTCGGCAACTGAAAAGTGCGCAAACTCAGAAATATCCGCTCCAGCAACAAAGGCCTTTTCGCCAGCACCAGTAAGGATAATTACACCTGTTTCCTTAGAAGATTCCGCTTCTTGTAAAGCAATATTCAACTCTTCGATCGTTGCTTTATTTAAAGCATTTAATTTTGAAGGCCTGTTGATGGTGATGGTTTGAATTCCAGCATCAGTATTGACTAGTATATTTTCGTAGGTCATAAGAATTTCTTTAAAAAAGTAAAATTAGGCTTTTTGTTTAAGCAGAGGCAAACTTATATAGAAAGTAGTTCCATTGTTTGGGACTGTTTCAAAATAAATATGTCCGTTTAAATCGTCAATAATTCGTTTTACCATGGCTAAGCCTAATCCCGTACCACTAGTTTTGGTTGTAAAATTGGGCTCGAATATTTTATCCTGGAGCTCCAAGGGTATACCCATACCATTGTCTTCAACCTGGAGTAATACTTTATGATTGCCCTTTTCTAGAGAAACTGTTACCATAGGAGTCTCACCATCAGCAATTGCTTCGATGGCATTGTTTAATAAATTATTAAGCACACGTACTATTTGATTGTGATCTGCAAAAACAAAACAATCTTTATCTAATTTTAAAATCCCACTACTTAAAGGATCGAAAAAGGAAATAGTGTTTTCTACAATTTCAGATAAATTAAGTTCTTCTTTATTACTTGAGGGCATCCGCGCAAAATCGGAAAATGCGGAAGCAATATGAGCCAGAGTGTCTATTTGCTCTATTAAAGAAGACGTAAACTTTTTCATTTTTACAGGAAATTCTGGATCTTCTGTATTGGCTTTACGTTCAAACATCTGAACATTTAACTTCATTGGAGTAAGCGGGTTCTTAATCTCATGAGCCACTTGTTTGGCCATTTCTTTCCAAGCAAACTCCTTTTGGGTTTGAGCGAGCTTCTCAGAGCTAATTTCAAGCTCCTTTACCATAAAGTTATACTGAGCCACCAACTGACCAATTTCATCGGAGGACTTCCACGATAAAGGCATGTATCGCTTAGCAAGTGCAGCTTTACGCATTACAGAGGATAGCTTTGCGATAGGCTCGGCAATTTGTTTGGAGAGGAGGTAAGCGATAATACTGGCGCCAAAAAATAAAAATATATAAATAGGGGAGAGGGCTACAAAATAAGCTCTCAAATCGCGTTTATAGGTTTCGTTTAGTTGAAAGTATGGGGTACATATAATTGCAAATGGACTTGAGTTTTGATCGTAAACAAACTGATAAGAATTTAGATAATCTTCTCCATCGAACGAAAGTAATTCTATTCTTCCACTAGCCTGTTGTTCTAATTCACTAAGCGATGCAGAATCTAATTTATTTGGTAATAAGTGCGTTTGAACAATTTCTTTATTAGAACTTAAAATTAGTTCTCCTTTTAGATTGTAAAGAATTATATCTAGGTTATGTATATCCGCCAATTCATTCAACTTGTATTTAAAGAGTTTATAAATTATAGTATCGTTAAATTCCTGTGGGTTTTTGTCTTTTAAATAATAGGCAACAGAGGCAAGGGTAGCAGCTTCTTTTCGCTGTAAACGATTGTTATGATACTCAACATTCTGACTTTTAAAATTGTAAAAAGTAGAAATTCCTATAAGGAAAAACGATCCCAGCAAAAGCGCCAGCATGGAGATATAGATACGAGTACCTAGTTTTTTGGGGTATATAATAAACGATTTCATAAGCCTCAAAGATATAAAACAAAAAAACCCTGCCAAGGCAGGGTTTTCAAGATGTGAATTTTATTATTGTTTCAGCGCTTCAGCACCCCCAACAATCTCAAGGATTTCGTTGGTAATAGAAGCCTGTCGTTGACGGTTATACGTAAGTGTTAAATCATCTTTTAGATCTTGCGCGTTGTCTGTTGCTTTATGCATTGCAGTCATACGTGCGCCATGCTCAGAAGCATGAGAGTCTAATAAACCTTTATAAAACTGTACTTTAAGCGACTTAGGAATAAGATCTAAAACGATTGAAGATTTTGAAGGCTCAAAGATATAATCAGCATTCAAAGCTACTTCTTCAGATTCCTCAGCTTGCACAGGTAAAAAAGGCTCTACCATTAACTCTTGAGTAGCTGCATTTACAAACTTGTTGTAAATAATTTCAACTTTATCGAAAGATCCGTCTACAAAAGCATCCATAACTTCTTGAGCGATAATCGTAGAACTATCAAAGTTCAAATCGTTAAAAATCTCAAGATTAGAATTAAACAGCGTATGCTTATCTGTGAAATAATCTACAGATCTTTTCCCGATAGGGTAAACCTGCAGATCGAAATCAGAAAGCTCAGTAATACGTTTTTCGGTTCTTTTAAATACGTTTGCGTTAAAAGCACCACATAATCCACGATTAGAAGCAATAGGCACAAGTAATACTTTTTGAGTATCTCTTTCTTGACTATAAACACCTTCCGTAGAATTGTCTAGAGTAGAGCTAAGATTTACTAAGATTTCTTGCAATTTCTCAGCGTATGGACGCATTTGAGTAATCGCATCCTGAGCTCTTTTCAATTTTGCAGCCGACACCATTTTCATAGCGCTGGTAATTTGCATCGTAGAAGCTACAGAAGTAATTCTAGTACGTATTTCTTTTAAGTTAGCCATTGGTAAGTCTATTGAAAGTGAAGGCCGAAGCCTTCACTAGTTCAGTCTTATTAGTATTTTGATGAAACTTCAGCTACTGCTTTTTCAATTGCTGCAGTTGCTTCACCAGTCAGTTTACCTGCTTTTAAAGACGCTAATTCGGTAGCATACTTATTTCTCATGAAAGACAAGAATTCAACTTCAAATTCTCTCACTTTGTTCACAGGAACTTTAGCCATCAAGTTTTTAGTACCACAGTAAATGATCGCTACTTGCTCTTCTACTGGAAGTGGAGAGTTCAAGCCTTGCTTCAACATTTCAACGTTACGTTTACCTTTGTTAATTACCAATAAGGTAGCATCATCAAGGTCAGAACCAAACTTAGCAAATGCTTCTAGTTCACGGTACTGAGCTTGATCTAATTTCAAGGTACCCGAAACTTTCTTCATTGATTTAATTTGAGCATTACCTCCAACACGAGATACAGAAATACCTACGTTAATTGCTGGACGAACACCTGAATTAAATAGATCGGCTTCTAAGAAAATTTGACCATCGGTAATAGAAATTACGTTGGTAGGAATATAAGCAGATACATCACCCGCTTGAGTTTCGATAATTGGAAGAGCAGTTAATGAACCTCCACCTTTAACGATACCTTTTATAGATTCTGGAAGATCATTCATATCCTGTGCAATTGCATCAGAATCGTTGATTTTCGCAGCACGCTCAAGTAATCTTGAGTGTAAGAAGAATACATCCCCTGGGTAAGCCTCACGTCCTGGAGGACGTCTTAATAAAAGAGACACCTCACGGTATGCTACCGCTTGCTTAGATAAATCATCATATACAATTAAAGCATGACGACCAGTATCGCGGAAGAACTCACCAATTGCAGCACCTGCAAATGGAGCGTAAAACTGCATTGGAGCAGGATCAGAAGCATTTGCTGCAACAATAACTGTATAAGCCATTGCTCCAGCTTCTTCTAGTGTTTTTACAATATTTGCTACGGTAGATCCTTTTTGACCTATGGCAACATAAATACAATAAACTGGTTGCCCAGCATCGTAAAATTCTTTTTGGTTGATGATAGTATCGATAGCCACAGAAGTTTTACCTGTCTGACGGTCACCAATAATCAATTCACGTTGTCCACGTCCAATAGGAATCATAGCATCAATTGCTTTGATACCTGTTTGAAGTGGCTCTGTTACAGGCTGACGATAAATAACACCAGGAGCAGTACGCTCTAAAGGCATTTCGTAAGTAGTTCCAGTAATTGGACCCTTACCATCGATAGGGGTCCCTAAGGTATCAACCACACGACCTAACATACCATCACCTACATTAATAGATGCAATACGTCCAGTACGTTTTACAGTATCACCTTCTTTAATAATCTTAGAAGATCCTAAAAGCACGGCACCAACATTGTCCTCTTCCAAGTTCAATACGATTCCTTGTAAACCTGATTGAAATTCAATCAATTCACCAGAACCTACGTTTGTAAGTCCATAAACACGAGCAATACCATCACCTACTTGAAGTACGGTACCCACTTCAGCAATTTCAGCTTCGGTTTTAAGACCTGAAAGTTGCTCTCTTAATATTGCTGAAACTTCAGCTGGTTTTACACTTGCCATATTAGTACTATTTTATGTGCGGATTGGAAACAAATTCTCTTTTTAATTGCTGTAATTTATTAGCGATACTCGCGTTAAATTCGCGACCGCCAATACGAAGAACAAATCCACCTATAATGGTTTCATCAACACGTTCTTCTAATAGAACTTCAGAATCGCCAGCAACTAATTTAAGCTGTGCCAATACTTGGGTTTTTATAGTATCTGTAATAGCAATTGCAGTTACAACAGTTGCTTTTACAATGTTTTTAGATTCGTTGTAAAGATCCATGAAGCTAGAAGCTATAGCAGCTAAAATCGGTTCACGTCTTTTTTCGACAACGATATTTAGGAATGCCAAACTTAAGTCACAGACTTCTTTCGAGAAAATTTCATTAAGTATAGCGCTCTTTCTATCGGCTTTAACAATAGGACTTTTAAGCATATTGGTAAAAGCTTCGCTTTCCTCACAAACAGACAATACAGTCTGCATATCTTCTTTTACTAGCTCAATAATATTGCGTTCTTCAGCTAAAGAAATCAAAGACTTCGCGTAACGCAGGGCAACTCTGGTTTCTTTCATCGTCTGTTAGTTAAGCTTTACATCTTTAAGCATCTCCGTAATATAAGCATTTTGCTTTTCAGGATCTTTTAATTCAGCTTTCAATATTTTCTCAGCGATATCAACAGATAAAGAACCTACAGAACTTTTAAGCTCTGAAATAGCGGCAACTTTTTCGTTTTCAATTACTGCTTTTGCAGAAACAATCATTTTAGCTGCCTCTTCCTTAGCTATGTTTTTAGCTGAAGAAACAATACTTGCTTTTATATCTCTAGCATCTTTTAGCATAGCGTCTCTTTCAGCACGTGCTTCTTTCAAAATACGTTCGTTGTCGGCATGTAAATTTGCCATTTCTGCACGAGCATTTTCAGCAGACTCTAGAGCTTCTCTAATAGAGGCTTCACGATTTTTTACAGCACCCAAGATTGGAGCCCAAGCGAATTTCTTCAAGAGAAACATCAAGATCAAAAATGAAAGTGATGTCCAGAATATCAATCCTATTTGAGGAGTAACTAATTCCATATCTTAATTTTTTTGTTTTCGTTTTAACGAGAATGAAAACAAACCTTTCAGGCAATCCCTGAAAGGTTTGTTAATGCAATAATTTAGTTGCTTGCTACTAACAAAGATACAACTACCGCGAATAAAGCTACACCTTCTACTAAGGCAGCAGCAATAATCATTGCAGTTTGAATTTTTGCAGTGGCTTCAGGTTGTCTTGCAATAGCTTCCATTGCAGATCCACCAATTTTTCCGATACCGATACCAGCTCCAATTACAGCTAAACCTGCACCAATTGCAGCTAATGGTCCCATACTAATCATAATAATTTATTTAAGGGTTAAACAAAAAACTTACTTAATTATGCTCATGCTCTGCTACCGCCATTCCAATGAATAGCGCCGACAAAAGCGTGAAAATATATGCTTGCAGTGCAGCTACAAGTAGCTCCAATACATCCATAAACAATACAAATCCTACAGATACTGGAGCGATCATAATCGTCTTAAAGATGAAGATCAAAGAGATCAAGCTTAAGATGATAATGTGACCGGCAGTGATGTTTGCGAACAAACGAATTAGTAGGGCGATAGGTTTCGCGAAGATACCCATCAATTCAACTGGAATCATAATAGGAGCTAACCATAACGGAACGCCAGGAGTAGCAAATATATGTTTCCAGTAATCTTTATTCCCATTCAAGTTGGTAATCAAGAATGTGATGAATGATAATGTGATCGTAAATGAAATGTTCCCTGTTAAATTGGCTGAACCTGGGAAAAATGGAATCAATCCTAAAAGGTTGTTCATCAAAATAAAGAAGAACACCGTTAATAGGTAGGGTAAAAATTTGTTGGCTTTTTTCTCTCCAATATTAGGAACTGCAATATCGTCTCGAACAAACAACACTAAAGGCTCAATAAAAGAAGCTAATCCCTTTGGTGCTAAAACTCCATTGCGGTATGACCTTCCTACAGTAGCAAAAATAAACACTAATAAAAATACCGACAATAACATTGAGAATACATTCTTAGTAATAGAAAAATCAATAGGATGAAGGTTAGAACCCGAAACTTCAGCTATATGACCATGATCAAGGAAGTAAGCGTGGTTACCAACTTTAACAGTATCATGACCATGATTAAATTCACTTGACATAAACACATCCAAGTCTCCGTCAGTAAATAATATAACTGGAAGAGGGATGGAAACTGGGTGTTCAATACCATGATCATCGGTGTAATCAAGAATGTGAAAGTCGTGCGCATCAGAAATGTGATGCATAATTACGGCAACCGCATCAAACTTTTCGTCAGCGGGTGTTACTTCAGCATGAGTGTCATCTACGGAAGCTGTATCTGTATGAGTTTCTTCAGCGTGAGAATGTCCAGTATGATCGGCATGATCATGTCCAGCTTGAGCAAATAAAGAAAGATTACCTAAGGTAAACGTTGCAATAAGTAAGAATGTCTTCAATACAGTTTTCATCTTGTTTTCAAATATGGTTTTAGAGCCTGTGAAAATCGATGCAAAAATAGATAATATTCTTCAATGAGCGAAGTATATTTAAGCCTTATCAACAATAATTAATAGATTGTGAATAAACATAGGCTTTGTAGGCCGGAGGAAATAAGTAGAGATTTAATTACTTGTTTAATTTTCTGATGGTTATAGTAGATTCGAAAATAAGATAACTGACAAACACTATACAAAACTGAAGCGCGAAATTTTGACTGTACTCTAATTTGGGGAGGACAAAAGGGATTAAAAAGGCAAACGAAACTAACATTTTAAAAACGCTAGAAGTTAAAAACGCGAAACCTGCAAGGTCCCGTGTTTTATGAAAAGCTACTATAACAACTACGTACATTAGTAAACTTGCAATAAAGTTGAAAATATGAATTTTGTAAAACAAGGAATCCGCTAATGGCCAAGGCCAAAAATAATTAAATAAATAGTGTACACCAAAAAAAACTAGGGCTGCACGGCATAGCTTTAAAAAAAAGTATAATAAATCAGGAATCATCGCTAAGGTGTATTACTTCTTTAATAACATAGTATAAGGCAGAGAAAACGGCAAACAGGGAAAATAGGAGGGTAAACAAAGGAAAGTCCTTTTCTAAATATTTATCTAAACAAACACCTCCATAAGCTCCGGCTCCAATAATAATTCCCATTTGCATGGCAATACCAGAAAACTTTAGAAACTGATTAAGCGGTTTTTTCTTCGTGTTTTCCATTAGAATCGCTGGATTTAATGTTTTTTATTGAAGCACCCATACTACAAGAACCTGTAAAGTTTGCGCCTGGTTCAATAGCCAATTTGTTGGTGATTATATCGCCTGATAAATTAGCCGTGGCTTTTAAGCTCAATAATTCATGAACTTGAATTTTAGCTTTTAAAGTTCCAGCAATTAAAGCGTTCTCACAAACAACCTCGCCTTCAACCAATCCAGTTTCGCCAATAACTAAACGTCCTTTGGTTGTAATAGAACCTGTTAAAGTACCGTCGATTCTTAAATCACCCTCGGTAATAATATCTCCTTTAATAGTACTTCCTTGTCCAATTGCATTTACAGCTGAACTCGCTTTATCGTTAGAACGACTTATTTCTGAGGTGTTTTTTGAAAACATAGCAAGATTTTAGGTTATTTATACTTTAAATACGTTCCTTCGAAATACACCAAATACTTATCTAGCGACTTGTCTTTATAGAAGGTTTTAAAATTACTCGAAGATATAATAAAATGCTCAAAATCAGATCCACCTAAAATACTTTTTAAGCTTTCCTCTTCTTTTATAGCATCTAAATACTTTAAAGACCTGCTCGACTTATCGAATGTTTTTACAATAATAAGTTGGTAGTCTAAATTCAGCATAAGACTTTGAGTCTTGTACATTTCTGCTTTATAAAACTTCGTATTGAAGTCTGAAATTGCCATTTTCAATTTATTAATACTAGGCCCAGAACTTTCTATGGCAAGAATATAATAATGCTCTTCGCTTTCATCAAAAGTATACAGTGTTTCTTCTGAGATTATAGACCTACGAGCTATGTCTTGTAAAATTGCCCGCGCTTCGTCGGCTACTTCACCACTAGAATAGGTGCTAAGCAATTCGTTTAAACTAGTAATTAATTGTTCTTCCCCAAAAAGGTGACCTTTAGAAAGGGCGTTTAGCAAATAACACTGCTCTGCAATAGGATGCGATTTGTACTTAGCCCTTAAAGAATCTGCCATTTCTAATACTTCCTCGAACTTATTATTCACAAACGAAGTGTAAACAGCCTCATAATAATACATCGCGCTATCTACAGCTTCAGTATTTTGAGAATAGTACCCTCCTGGATCGAGGATCATTTTTAGATAATCGCTTTCTGGATACTCTTCTTGAAGCTTTTTAAAATAAGCTTGGGCAGCTAAATTTTCATCTAATAATTTGTGGGTATTGTAGAGCTGATAATAAGATAAAGCCTCGTATTTATTTTTAGGATATGCCGACAGAAGTGTTTCAAAAACCGTGAGTGCTTCGGGGTAATCCTGCAACTCTTCTTTATAAATTAAACCTAGCTGATAAAAGGATTGCACAATAAGGTCTACCGTTGCCCTTTTAGCAGAATCGGTGGTAGGGATAATGTCTAAATAATACTCTCTACTATATATGTCTTTCTCCTCATCCTCTTCGTCGTCGTCAACAGCAATTTGTTGCTTATTTCTACGTCTCCAATTGTCTTCTAATTTACGCTCACCCCATTTGCTAATAAATTCGGAATATCCAAAACTTACTGCAGATGGATTGTAAAAATACCAAGCTCCACTTCCCCCAGCCGAAGGGTTAAACTGATTTCTTGAATTTGGATTTTGTCTATTCCCAACATTAGCCTTTAGCGCTTCTTTAGCCTTTCTATCGGCTTCTTTTTTCTCTTCAATAATTTGGTCTATCATTTCTAATAAGGCGTCCTCATCAAGTAACGATAATGTCATTAAACTATCTTTTAGAGCAATAGTATTGTACAATTCGACTAAATCGTTTAGGCTGTTTTTCTTTTTTGTAAGCAAGTCGTAGTCCGGGTGGTTTTGACTTAAAAAAGTCATAGCCGTATCGTAATGACCTTGCGCGTATAAATAAGCTGCCTCGTCGAAATATATATTTGCCAGCGCCAAATGAGAAATAGATTGCTGCTGGTCGTTGCCCAAATTACTAGCTGTAGAATTTAATAAGTGCTCTTTAGCTAAATCTTCGTGCTTTTCTTTAAGTGCGATTTCGGCTAAAGCGTAATATATTTGATCTTTATAATCGATGTTTTTATCGTCTTTCAGCATTTTTTCTATTTCGCTGATTAACTTAGAAGAGTCGTTGTGTTTAGGATTAAAAGCTCTAGCTCTACTTAATAAAGCATTGAATTTAAATTCGTAATCTGGATTCATTTTTACCACCTTATCGAAATATTCGTAGGCAGTATCGTAGTCCTCAAGATTTTGATAAAGCTGTGCTATTATATAGGTAAATCGAGCTTTTTGAGCTTTGTCTTTGGAGTATTTTAAAGCGGTGTTTAAATACGCGATTACCTCATCCCAGTTTTCTTTTTTAAGATGATAATTAGCATTTACTTCCGCCAATAAAACTCGATCGCTCTTTTTTAAACGTGCGTCACTTTCCAAATAAAGCAGTTGATTTTCGGCAGTAGTAAAATTACCCATCTCTATTTGCGCGCGTGTAGACCATAATACAGCAATGTCCGAAACATAGCCATCGTACTCTCGGCTAACATAGCCCAACATTTCTATAGCCAATCCGTATTCTTGCTTATAAAAAAGCGCCTTTCCCATTAAAAGGTAACTATCGTCTATCCACTTATTTTTTTCTTCGCCTTTAATTTCCATAGAATGGTATTCCACCACCAATGCGGCCTTATCGATTACACGATTTAGCTGAGGAAATATTTTTTGAGCCTCTTTGGCATCGCCTAAAATAGTAGTTGGCAAAAGAGCGCCGTAATCTTCTTGGTGGTTTTTCTCTAATTTAGCTACGCCCTCTTTTAAACTTTCTACGCCATTAAAATAACCGTTATAATGTGCAGCAGCACGGTGGTAACTTCGATTTAAAAATCGATCTTTTTGTGTGGAACATGAATTGAACAAGACCGTAATGAAGAAAAGAGATAAATATGTAAGAAGGTTTTTCAAATTGTATGGTTTTCGCAATAGTATTAACTGCTTCTAAGCAAAACTATTTTATTTTTTCTTTTAATCCCTCTTTAATGGTAAATATCTGTAGGGCGACAGCTTAGTTTATGTAAATGAAACTATGGAATTAAGAAAAACTTATTTTACATTTTCTAACTGCTCATCAAAAGGTTTGCAAAGCATGTCAAAATCCATTTTGGCATCAATAATTTCAAGGTCTATTAAACGCTCTTGAACTTGATCTATTATCTCAGACTCTAAATCCCCATTACAAGCCCATTGGGTTTCATTAAACCAAACGGCTACGTCTACTTCTTTAAGCTGGTAACGCTCAGCAATCTCTTTAATGGAGTCTTGGGAAGCTTTTACTTGAGCGCAAGATTCGTTTACAATTTTTAAAACCGCTTCTATTTCTTTGTTATGCGTAAGCAATAAATCACCTCTTACAGCTACCACAAAACTTGGCCATGGAGTAGGGCATTCGCCTACAATTCTAAACTCTCCATTGTCTACAAAAGGTTTTGTTGTAAATTTCTCCCAAAGGAAGTAGTCTGCTTTTCCTTCAGTTAAGAATTCACGACCTCCATCTAAATTTTTAACGACTTCAAATTTTTGTTTTGCTAAATCCCACTTATAGTTGTCGGCGTTTACATACGCCATTAAATGCGAGCCTGATCCAAAGCGAGAAATGGCAGCACGGGTATTTTCTAAGTCTTTTACAGCATTAAACTTTGAATTTGCACCTACATGAATACCCCAACGAAGTGGAGATTTTACATAAAACTGCACTATTTTACTTGGATTGCCACGATGAATATCGGCTATAATTCCTTCAGTAAGGAGTATAGCTATGTCTAATTCGCCCTCTCTTAAGGCTTTAGTCATCTCTCCGGTACCTCCATGATAATCTTTCCATGAAACAGAAATTCCATGCGCTTCAAAGCGATTTTCTTCTAGGGCTTTTTTCCAGGGTAAATTAAAATGCTCTGGCACGCCACCTACTTGAAACTGAACGCATTTAGACATCATTAGCTCTTTTTATTAGGGTAAAGTTACGGCAAAAATTAACTATTTATAGCGATGTGTATCATAAATCTTCTTTCTAAAAACAGAGCATACAATACATACTAAAAAAACCTCTCCTGATTTCTAAGGAGAGGTTTTATAAATAAGATGTCTTAACTGGGGGTCTAAGTCAACATTCTCTATTCATCACAAGGTGGAACATCAGTACCATTAGGAGCAATTTCAAATGGACCGAAATTTTGTATAAAATCTTTTATTTCTTGGTAATCTTCCGACATACTACCAGGATTGTTAGGTGGCATATACAAGTCCCAATCGGTATTATTTGCAAAGTTCCAAGCATTAATATTACTCAACCTATGACATCCTAAACAATTATTTTCTGGCAAATCAATAAACGTTAATTCCCAGCTCGAAAATTCGTTTCCAATTACACAATATTTACTGTGTGGTGTTGCAACTTCTGGTAGTACTGGTTCATTAGGATTACTTGGCAATTTGGCTCCAGCTATCCATCTCGAATGAATGAAAGCGTCTGATGTATGGCAGCTATTACAACCTTGTTCAGCTATTTCTGCAGGAGCTTTCCATGCAGCTTCATAAGTTGGATCATTAGGCGTTGGTACAGACACATTTGGCTGTAAAAATGCATTTGTTGGTAGGTAACCATTATTTAATTCAAGAAATGCCGTTTTACCAGTGATTTCATTGTAGCCTATCATCTGAGCAAAATCATCTCCTCTTCTACAAAAGAAAACCCAAACAACTTCTGGTCTTGTGCTTCCGTCTTGGTTTGTTCCTTGTATTCTTCCTACGCGGGAACCTGTTAAACACTCACCTTTTAAATCTGGATTGTCGCATCCATATGTGGGCTGATCTACAAAAACTTCTATTCCATTAACATATATAGGAATTAATACACCGTCTTCACAATTAAAAGTTGGAATAGGACCTAATTCTGCTTCTATTAATTGAGCCTGTGCTAAGGCAGATCCAGCTTGAGCTAATATGCAATTACTTTCACAACTAGACAATGAAGTATAAGTACCGTTTCCTGTTCCAGGATCTACACAGGTACCATTATCACAATTCCAAGTAGAGTCTATTGTAACTTCTTCTTCCTTTCTACAAGCAGCAAAAATAATTGAGACTGCCAATAAGGTGTAAGTTAACTTTTTCATGAATCTATCTTTTTTTAGTTCAAAACAATTAACGTCAAATTAAACAAAATATTTTAGGATGTCTATTTTGTTTTTGGTTTACTATACTGGCATATAATATATTATAAAGAGTGGTTACGAGATTAACCACTTTACTATTTAAAGGATAGGTATGTAGGGTTCACTAAAAATATACGAATACACTGCATACTAAAAAAGCCTCTCCTGATTTCTCAGCTGAGGCTATAATTTAAAAGAGTTATTTTCTATAAATCTAAATCAACATTCTCTCCCGAGTTCTTTGTCAATGTGCATTGACAGATTATTTAATTGTTGAAAGTTATGTAAGAAATTTAAGCGATCCTCTTCAGGTACAGTATTGTCTTTCATCTGTTTAAGCATATCGGCAATTTTTATTTTTACTTGCTTATACTTTAATCGGATAACCGACTCTACAACCAATTCTTTGAGTTTATCGGTTTCGGTAGGAACAAAAATTTCTTTTTTAGACCAGTCGCTTAGTTGGTATTTATCGCTTAAAAGCTCCGAAACGGCTTGAGAAATCTCAGGATCCTGATGACGTACAAAGTGTTTATCATCTAAAATGGTTTCGTGTTCATTTACATGATTCACAAACTCTGTGTATATTTTATTGTAAGCAGTATGTGTAAATTCTATTCCATCTTCGTCGAGTTGCGATAAAATATATTCAGCAGCAGAAACGGTAGTTACTTCCTCTTCTCCTTCCTCATTTTCGTACTCAAAATTGAGAGGTGAAGTTCCGTAAATAACCAATAAACGTATAAGGGTAGTTTCTTCAAGACTTAAAGTTAATGCCTCTACCTTGCTTGCTTTCTTGGTGCCAGTAAACACCACTTGCATAGCTTCGCTTTTCGCTACTGGAGTTTTCCCAGAACGCGACTGCTCTATGCTAGAGAAGATAAGCTGTTCGTCTATTCCTAAAATAGAAGAGGAGCTTTGTGCATATACCGTTCTCGAAATAGTATCGGGTATAAGTGCTATGGTAGCTGCAATATCTTTTATTAACTCAGCCCTTTTTATAGGATCCTCCTTAGCTTCGGCTAAAAGCAAAGAGCATTTAAATTCTATAAAATCTTTTGCCTGAGAATCTATATAGTTTTCGAGTTCTTCCGAGCTTACTTTCTTAGCATAAGAATCTGGATCTTCTCCATCAGGAAAGGTAACTACCTTTACGTTAAGTCCTTCTTGAAGAATTAAATTCACCCCTCTAAGCGCTGCTTTTAATCCCGCAGCATCCCCATCGAAAAGCAGTGTTATATTATTGGTAAACCGTTTTACTAATTTTATTTGATCAACAGTTAAAGAAGTACCCGAAGATGCTACTACGTTTTCTATACCAGCTTGGTGCATAGACACCACATCGGTATATCCTTCAACTAATAAACAGCGCTCTTTTTTAACAATGCTATTTTTTGCCTGATACATACCATAGAGCACTTTACTCTTAGAATATATTTCACTCTCTGGAGAATTGAGGTATTTGGCAGCCTTAACATTGCTTTTTAATATCCTTCCTCCAAAACCTAATATTCTACCCGAAAGCGAATGAATAGGAAACATCACTCTTCCACGGAATCGGTCGTAGTTTCGAGATTCTTTTGGGATCGTTAAGCCTGTTTTTTCTAGGAATTCTATTTTATATCCTTCCTTTAGTGCATGCGTAGAAAAAGCATCGCTTTTTTCTGGACTGTAACCGAGCTGAAATTTTTTGAGTGTGTCTTCTCTAAAGCCTCTTTCTTTAAAATAACTTAGACCTATAGCACGCCCTTCATCGCCGTTAAAAAGTTGGTCTTGAAAATACTCGTTAGCACTATTACTAACAATGTACATACTCTCTCTATCGTTGGCAGCTTCCTCCTGTTCAGGGGTACGCTCCTGCTCTTCAATAAAGATATTGTATTTACTAGCGAGGAATTTTAAGGCTTCTGGATACGAAAAATGCTCGTGATCCATTACGAAATTCACCGAATTCCCTCCTTTACCACAACCAAAACACTTGTATATTCCTTTGGCAGGAGAAACAGTAAAAGAAGGCGTTTTTTCGTCGTGAAACGGACAGTTACCCAACATATTGACCCCTCGTTTTTTGAGGTGCACAAAATCGCCTACCACCTCGTCTATACGGGCAGTTTCGAAAATGAGGTCTATGGTTTCCTTTGGAATCAAACGTGTAAATTTAAGAGGCTAAAGTACCAAATAATTGGTAAATCGTGAGTCGGAAAACGTGAATTATTAGTAGTGAGTAACAAGCATTCAGTTAATAAAATCTAACTACCAATAAAGCGAACGATTAACAATTTTACTTCTTCCGATCAATTACGTATTTTATTAAAGCTTGTAAAGAAGTTTTCGCTTCGGAATCGGGTGTAGTAGAAAGTATCTCAATGGCTTTAGCCTGGTATTCGTACATACTCTTTTCGGCATATTCCAAGCCACCACTTTCGCGTACAAAGGCAATTACCTCTTTCACCTTTTTAGGATTGTTATGATGTCG
>Ga0115003_10001326_pt1 | contig 21694 bp, 18 predicted proteins | sample ArcticOcean_MG_C_7_FD_88736 | JGI IMG/M metagenome (GOLD analysis project Ga0115003, IMG submission 88736) | Marine microbial communities from western Arctic Ocean - ArcticOcean_MG_CB11_88 | ecosystem: Environmental > Aquatic > Marine > Oceanic | place: Arctic Ocean: Canada Basin | collected... | reverse complement strand
TATCATATATGATACCATCATCTTCCCAAGTAAATTCTAATTCATTTATTGAAGTTGGATTACCCATATTCATTAACACCCATGAATATGAATTTGCATCATATACTAATGAATCACATTGTGAGCAAATATAAATTGATGAGTCATAATATATGTATGCATCATAACATACTTTAACTGTATCTGTTGGTAGTATATTTGTAAATGTTGCTGTATCACCATAACCTGAATAGCACATTGTTGCGTTGCATGCTTGCCAACTCCATACTATAGAATCTACCATGTTAATAAATGGCGATGCATCTCCTATTGTAGTTAATGTTTGAGTTCCTTGTACAACAGTATATGATACTGAATCACAATAGTTGATTTGTGCTTGTGTTTGTAGTCCAAGCGAAACTAATAATACTACTAAATACTTTTTCATATTTTTTTCTTTTTATTTTAATTATAATATAACAACAAAGGCTGTGCGGTGGGATTCGAACCCACAGTTTTTCAAGTACTACTTAATTGGCTAAAAACTTAAAAAAAGCCATTATGTTCATGTACTCTTTATGAACATTGAGTCGGTGTTACCGCTTCAGTTACCTTCCGCAAAAGGGTGTTTTCCAAAATCTACCAGGCCTTTTGAGCTTTTCAATTATTCCACCACACACAGCATTGTTGTTATCCTATTGGTACATCATCATTTCCGATTTCGATATCATCGATACCAATACCATCAGTTTTATATGACATAACCATTGTTTCACAAATCTTTTTATATAAACTTTCTTTTCTTTCAGGATGAGAAAGTATCTTTTCTTCGAAGTCTTTAGATAAAAACTTGATGTCTTCACCTGTAACGTCGCAAGTATAAGTATACCATGACCCTCCTTGTTTCACTAAACTATAGTCTTTCATTACCTGCAGCCAAGATCCTGTGTCATCTATCCCTGATTCGAAAAAGATGTTGAATTCTGCTGTGCGTAATGGAGGACCCATTCTATTTTTTACAACAACGCATTTAGTCTTAATACCTATTACTTGTTCTTTACCTGCAATTTTAGCTTTGATCTGTCCTGCTGCCTTTAATCTCAATCTGCATGAAGCGTGGAACTGAATTGCCTTACCACCACTTGTCGTCCAAGGGTCGCCAAACATGACTCCTAGCTTTTGTCTTAATTGATTTGTAAAGAACAGAGCAACTCTTTCTCTACCTATTAGCTGAGTAATTTTCCTCATACCTTTTGATAGTACTATTGCCTTTGACGTTGCCCACCCTTCTTTGTCATAATCCTGAGCCTGTTCAACTTTAGTAGTTGCTGCCGCAACAGAATCTACTGCTATTGATACAAGTCTGTTTTTATCACTTTCTTTAACTTTAAGAATTATATTTTCAATTACCTCAAAAATATCTTCTACCGTTTCAAGTTGAATATAAAGCATCTTAGTCATATCCATACCTATTGCTGTTAAGAACTCTTCATTCATAGCATTTTCAGTATCGATGTATACAGCAAGACCTCCCATTTTCTGAGTGTTTGCAAGTAAGTGAGCCGCTAATAGTGATTTACCGGAGGCTTCCATTCCAGTAATTTCTGTAATTCTACCTACAGGTAAACCACCATTTGGCCTATTAGAAATAGCAAGGTCAAGAATCGATGAACCAGTGCTTATCCACTCAGTTAAATCAGTCGGTGTATCTTCTGCTCCATCTAAGAAGTATGCAACTTTCATACCTTTGAACTGTTTATTTAGAGAGTCAGCCAATACTGACGCCAATTCATCTCGTTTGTTTTTCTTTGCCTTTGCCATATTTTACTCGTTAAACAAATCGTCGAATGCAGTTTCAATACTTTCAGTTGACTTAACGCCTGTTGCTGTTGATGTTGCAACTGGAGCCTGTTCAGCTTCAAGATTTGAGTCTGGATCTAACCACTCACCTAGTACTGCTTTTAAGTTATCGTAAGAATTCTTTTTAAATATCTCATAGATATCTTTCTGACCATTTACAATTTTATCAGCTATATTTTTATCTTCAGTAGCTGCTGTTTGATTTGGCTTCACACGAATTGCTGTCTTAGGATAGTTTCCTACTCCTTCTGCCGGTGTAAATTCTACTGAAATATCTCTACCAGCTTGTACATCTGTAATGTCACCATAATCTGGATCTGCTATAAATCCTAATAGTTCAGTATATACTTGTTTACCAAATCCCCAAAGCTTAACACCTTCTGATTCTTTACCTCTTACTAATACTGGAGCATATACTCTCATCTTAGGTGTAAGTTTTTTAGCTAAGTTAAAATCATCTGATTTACCTGTAGCTCTTAGTTTTTGAGCGAACTCATCAACTGGGTCTGGATCTCCATATGTTACTGGTGATAAGTAATTTTTCTTACCTAAATCATAATGAAAATACATTTCAATGAATGGATTGTCTTTATTAAATTGATATGGTACGATTCTTACTTGGTTCTTACCTGGTTCTGGTTTCCATAGACTGTCTTGTCTACCTGTTTGTGTTTGTAAGTTATTTAACTTACGTCTGATTGCATCTAAATCTATTGCCATCTTTTTCTCCTTTTAATTATTATTTACTATTTTTGATTTCTTGCACTTCTTTTCTTAAGTCTTGTGCTTGACCTTTTACTTCTTGCATTGCTTTTCTAATTCTTGTTCCAGCTGACATATTTCCGTTGTTAAACTTGTCTACATCTGCTTTAAGAGTTTCTAAAGTTGCTGTCATGTTTTCAATTGATACCATGTTTTTCTCCTGTTTTAGTTATTATTATAGTTAATATAACAAAAATTTCTTAATCTATGAAACTTTTGTTAATGTTTGTTCGAATTTATTTATATATCCTTTTACTGCTAACTCCTTATGTTTTGCTTCTACTACAACATCGATGTCAAGTCCATAGTCATGTATTTTATCTACTATAAGATCTGAATGAGCTTGTACTCTTATCTTGCTTACATCATGGTGTAGCTTTTTTATTGTAGGAAAGTCTGACAAAGTGCTTTCCGTTATTTTATTTTTTGCCATTATGTCCTCTACTATTAAAGTATGCTCACGTCTACGTGATTCAGAATAATGAGTGCAAGGCTTTATATCGCCCCACGTAGATACAGCTAGCTTTAAAGCTTGCTCCTCAGTAAGGCCACCGGTGCAAAATTGGTGGTGGTGATAATCAAATACAATAGGAATACCTACGCGTTTGTATACACCTTCGTATAAATCTACTACAGAATACATTGAGGCCTTATCGTCGTTTTCTACTGTCAGTCTAGACTTTGCAGATTCGGATAGCTTTTCGAAGTTATTGCAGAATCTAACAAGTGCAGTTTCCTTGTTGCCGTAAGCGCCGCCTATATGTATATTTATTTTTGCCATTCTAGATCGCGGTAACCCCATAAGATCCATAATCTGGCCAGATTTGTTTAATTCATTCCATGCGCCATCTACAACCTTTTGTGTAGGTGAAGCTAAAACTGTAAACTGGCCTGGGTGAAACGATAAACGTTGACCATATTGCTGAGCAAGATCACCTACTTGCTTTAGTAATTTACAAAGCTTGTTATAGTCTGGAAGATCTTTGAATTCATATTCAGACATCCAAGGGTATATTTCACTAGACATACGAAATACTTTTATTCCATTGTCTTCATTCCACTGAATTATCTTGATAAGATCTTTAGTATTTGCGATACATAGTTCAGACACATAGTCTAAACCTTTTGCATCAAACGTGCGTCGTATCATAGATCTACCTGTATATATACCTTGATTTCGTAAGTGCATGTTAATACATGCGTATCCTAATTGCTTTGCCATATTCTTAATATAATAAATTTAATTGACATATAAAAATTATTTCCATAGTATTTGTATACAAACTAACGTTGTTGCCAATACAAGTGATATTGCTGTCTTCGTTGTTATACCTTCACCCATGAAACACCATGTCAGTATAACGAATGATATCATGCCTGTTCCAAAGCCTATAAATCTACCAGGCCACAACAGACCATCGAAATGACCTACAACGTGCTTAGTTGCAAATATAAACATATATGAAATTATGCTTCCCATACCTACTGATAAAATTATTGGATTTTTGTCGAACCACTTCCATAGAAACTGGCCGTTTGTTTGGAACCAGATTAGAGACTGGCCTGCAAAGAAAAGTACTATTGCTAGTGTCAATTGTTTCATTTGTTATTACGCTTTTGTTATTTGTTATTGTTTAATTATATATAAATATAACAAAACTTACCGAGATATGGAAATTTTTAGATGTTTTTTTTATAAAGTTATTAACAATTATCGTTTAACTTTAATGTGCACGACTTCTTTTATAGATGTATCTATTCTTCTAAGGCCGGACTCGTTCGTAACTAATATACTGTTTTGGTAGTTTCCCCAATCTAATTGGAATGTTGTATCTAAAACTCCATTGTTAACTGTCTTAATACATTCGTTGAGTGCGTTAATAGTATATAGAGTGTTAGTTTGCTTTTTTCTATGCAGTGAAATTGTGTCTGGAAGTATTTCTACTTTCACTGATGAATCAATGTTGTATGTGCACATTAACTCCGATTGATTTTCTTCGTTATTTAATACAAATATTTTATTATATAATATATCATATGCCTGTATTATTCTATCGACAGTTTTTGTAAGTAGCTTTGTTTTTGTGAATGTGCAAAGTAATTGAGTTCTCATTTATTTTTCTCCAAACTTTGACCACTGTTTATATCTGTAGTTGTCCATAGAAGTTTTCCATTCTTTCCACTCAGCAGATTTCTTTCGTTTTTTCGCGTCTTTAATAAAACTGTCAGATTTTGCACCAAATGGTTCTGGATTCTGTCTTATGAATTCCTTCATTGATTTAGTTACAATCTTTCTTTTCTGCTCCATAGATCCAGGTGCTTCTTTTGCTGCTTTTATCTTGGCTTTTATAGCACTACTTCGCTTTAACTGGCCAGTTCTATGTTCTTCAAGCATACTATTAAATCTTTCATCTAGCTCTTTTGAATCAGATGCAAGGCCTGCTTCCATTATTGTTTCAATATATTGTTCTTTGTTCTTTTCTCTACCACCAGAACCTCTATTGTCTTTAAATGCTTTTATTGAAGCTTCGTAATCCATAGATTTATCTTGATTTACCTTCTTATCATCATCTAAAGATAGACCATAAGTACTTGGGTCCCCTTCAACTGGTTTTATAGGACTATTTTTGCCTTCGCCTCTAGCAAATGATAATTTCTTTCCTTTATAATCTACCTTAGGTGTTGGGTACCTTGATAATTCATTTTCAGGGTTGGCTAAATTATAACCATATACTAAATTTGCCAATTCAGGCTTGCTCATTTTTTCAATTTGAGCTTTGGTAACACCTGCCTCCAACTCTCTGCCTTTTGATTTTGCAAATTTGTTTTTCCAAAATGCTCTATCTTCTTTTTTAAGTGCAGTTTCAACTTTGTCACTCTCAGTACCTGCAGCAATTTCAGCATCTGTTAAATAATGATCTTCTTCTAAATCAGCTCTAATATCTTCATCAGTCTTCTTTCCTTTGAATTGATTGAACCGCTCTTCCATAAACATCCAATTGCTTGGCTCATCCTTTCCTTCGTTTCCTAGCGATACGATATGGTCTAACTGACATTCACTAAATGGAACTACTTTACCAGTTATAGGACTTATACCGCCTGTTTCTAAATAAGCTCGTATTACATTTCTGTATCTTTGAGCTCCTGCTTCTCCAGTAGTAAAACTTGAACCTGGTCCGCCTTTACCTCTAACCTTGCTCTTTATGTTTTTTTCAAAATTAGGATCATCTGATTTTGAACCTGCTTCTAACTCTTCGATAAATTTATCTATATCATCTTCAGTTATTGGACCGTGCTTTTTTACTTGGTCATCTTTTAACTTTTGTATAGATTTTCCAGGCTCATCAGGGTCATTTATTATTTTTTCTAAATAACCTCTATATGATTTTACATCATCTGTATTCATATTGTATCTACCAGCTCCTGATTCTATAGAACTTACTTTCAACATGTTATCAAGTTGGTTAGAAAGATATTCAGCTTTTAGAGATTCTTTTTTCTTTGGATCTTTTTCTGAACCAATTTTATCTGAAAGATCTTTATTTGCTGCTGCGCTTGCTTCTACTGTCTTTTTATTATCGGCTTTCGGCTTGTCTTCTTCACCTGACTTAGCTGCTTTTTCAGCATCTCCAACAGTTGTTTCATCACCAGCTATTTTTACTTTAGTGGTTTTTCTCATCTTGTGTTTAGCTTTGTATTTCGCTAGAGCTTGTGGAGATGGAAATTCAATTTCAGATATATACGCTTCAATAAATTCTTCAGAATACTTGTGGTCTCTAAGAGCTGCCTCAAGTAAATCAAGATGGTTTCTATTTTTCGGGTCTGGCATTCCGTCGTTAACTCTCCAGGCCCAATCGTTTAATAAATAATTTATGTTCATAGCATTCCTTTTATCTATATAAATATCAAATTATAGGTCCAAATGCTTCATATTATGGTAGTCTCTACCAATCTTAAGCTTAGATGGAAATGACATTAGACTCTGAATTTCTTTAAGAAGAAACTTTTCATCAGGGTCTACATCAAATATAAATGCATCATATACATACAGCACCATTTTACTAGAATGTTCTTCTAATAACTCTAAAATATTTTTTAATACCTTGCAATTCATTTCAGTTTCGTATGCCTGTATTAAATAATTAAATAATTTTTGAGGGTTCATGTCTCTTAGATTTCTTTTATATAACCTTCGCTTTAATATTGGTGTTTCTATATAACCTTTACTATTATAAATATCCCAAAGCTTAGAAATATATACAGATATCTTATTGAAATATTCAATTCGTAAAAACTCTTTTGGTATGCCGCCATATAAAATTTGGAAACTTATTTTTTTAGATTCATTGTACTGCTCTTTCGTTAGCGTGTCTGAATCAAAGTATAGTTTACCTAAATATCTATGGAAGCTTCCCTCAGGTTGTTCTATGTTTATTAAAGAAGCTATAAGTCTTAAATGGTAAGCGTCATAATCAAATTCTGCCAAATAACCTCCTGAAAATCTGCTAACGTATTTCTTTCGAGTTCCATCTTCCTTATTTAATGCTGCATAATTTATGCCTTTATTAGAATTAGAAGGCCTGCCTGTTGTTGTATACACGTTGTATTTTGTATACTCCATGCCTTCTTTAGTATATAACCCACTTTGTTCAATTTTTCTAAAGGTTGCAACTATATTTTCATTATAGTCTATAATATCCTGGTCAGACACTCCCTCTAATGCATGCGAGATAGAGCGTAGATGCTCTATTTCTTCTTCTTGCTTGCACTGCGGTATTATATCATAGATGTTATATCTATCACCGTACAGTCGTTTATAAAACTTGTTTATAGGAAGCTCTATATTATTATCATCTATCTGCTTGTTGTTAAATAGATAGTACTTTGTTTTTAATAGTATTTTTGTTTCAATTAACATATATGAAATATAACAAAAAATTTTGATATAGGGAAATTTACGGAACTAAACCTTTTGGTGTGTATCGCTCTTTACGACTCCAGTACAATCTATTATGTACTCCTGTATGGAACTTTCCCTCCATAGGGCCATGCATGGGGTGGATATGGTAATCGCCGGCGTATGGCTCTCCGTCTTGATATTCTAGTTCATAATCACTAAGAGTTGTTAAATCTTCTAATACATCCATATATGCAGTAGGTTGTATTCTAGTATCTAACTCTTTAATTGTTTTTGAGCCTTCTGCTATTGCTGAAAGATTCGAGTCGATATCATATACACTTAAGCCTAGATCTAACTCTACAGTTCTTACTGCTTTGTGATATGGTGTGCTAGATTTTTTATAATACTTAAACTTATAATCTGGTACTTCGCATATATCCCCACAGTATTCAACAAAATATTTTTTATACTTGCCTTCTTTAATTTCTTTCTCAGTCAACAACTGAGGTTCATCTTCTGGGAAGTTAAAGTCTTTTTCGTACTTTGGTTTTAATTTGTTGTAGTCAATTTGAGCTAATTCTTCTCCATTAGCATTTATCAATCTATCCCACTTCATTACTTCATGTGTCATTTTTTCTCCTGCAAACACTTTCTTAAAGTAATTCATTATAGGACCAGTGTAAGATTTACCTTTATGAGCTCCTTTTGTGAATACATAGCTATCATCCTGAGTGAATCCGTATTTTATATGCTTTTCTTTGAATACTAACATTTTTTATCCTCTCTATGCCATTGGTGTAACATTAATTTTTTGTACTCCTGAATCAGCTATAGCTTTTTTACCATGACCAACTGATTTTTCAACTCTTGCATCTACTCCACATCTCATGTGGAAGTGTTTACCAGAAGCTTTCGCAGTCATTCTAGCATATTCGTCGATCCAATGATATTTTGATGGAGCGGCCTTGTGGAAGCCTCCTAAAGCTTTGTTTATTTTATTCTGCGCGTCTTTACTCCACGGTGTTACAACAAAATCTAAACCGTCACCTGATGTGTGTGAGCTTGTATATGATAGCTTGTGATGGAATGCATCATTAGCTCCTGTAACTCTTATCGTAAGCTCTGGGTAATTTTTAGAAATATATGTAAAGAATGAACAAGCATAGTCTCTTAAGCAAGTTGAGATGTCTCCACCGTTATCTATTTCAACTCCTTTTTCGATAATGTTAGAACCTAAGTCGTCCATACATTCTCTTAACTTGTTTGCTATAGGCTGTCTAAGAGCAGGGTTTTTAGTTTTGTTTGTTTTAGGTGAATGAGTACTCTTTTTACTACCACCTGAAGTTCCTCCGCTAGCACCACCAGAATATCTTGGTGTTGATTTTCCTGTTGCTAGTATCATGCTAGTTTCTATAGAAGTAGTCCAGTCCGTTCTATCTATACTATGCGCTATATCAACTATCATAAATCTATGACCTTTAGGTAATAAATTGTTATCAACTATTTGCTTTACTGCAAATGATTCTCCCCAATACAAACTTCCTATTCCGTCAAATGTGCATTCAAACCCAATAGGTATTACCGTTTGTTTATCTGGTACTGCAGCAGCCTGTTCATTGGCGCCAGAATAATAAGTTCTAAGAGCAGAGTTAGCTGTGTCAATTGATTCATCTGTGATATCATCCGAAAGCTCTTCCATTGCTTTACCTAAATCACCTTCTATATCTGAAGGTGATTTTTCTTCGACATCACCACCCTTACAGTCTTTATTATTACTTGCCTTCGATTCCTCTGCACATTCACAGCTCGGACTTAAATCTTTATATATTCTATCAGTTACTGAACCTCCATACATTTTCCAAACCTTTACTGACTCATTTGTGTTCTGACCTGTTCCATCTTTACCGTTTGAACCCATCATTATAGAATGCTTAAGACTATCATCTATATCTGTTTTCATTCCCCAACTTCTTGCTATCGATCTGCCGTGCACACCTTCATCACCACCCAATGAATAATCTCCTGATACAGTACCTAGATCTAAAACAGGTATTGTAGTTAATTCATTTACAGCCTTCATATCTACAACCATAAGTCTAGATGGATCAAGTGGGTCTTCTACTAATTTCAAATCCCAAAATCCACCACACGCATCATTTACTCCTTCTGCAACTTTCATTACGTATTCGCTTATTGTTTCAGCTGATAGGTATGCTTCCCATAAAAAACCTGTATTTAGTAATATCTGCTTTATATCGCCATCCCATTTTCCCATTGAATCAAAGCCTGATGTGGCTTCTATACCAGCATCTGCTGCATCATCCAATTCACCTAGCGATACTGCTACATCCCAATGTGACATACCAGGGAGCATACATACCCAAGGGTTTGTAGACGCATATAAATCACCTTTAGGATATCCTAGCGTAACTCCTGTACTATCAAGTCTCCACACATTACTCTTAAATCTGTCATCTGATTGTAGGCCAGCTGCTTCTAATGCACCAGCATCGTAATTCTTACCTACCGTAGAAAGACCATCTGTAATACATATTGTTTCGAACCAGTCCCATGTTACAAAAAAGTTTAATGTAGGAAAGCCTAGAAAAGCCATAAGCTTGGCAATCTGCTCGTCTACCCAGCTTGACATTTCGTTCCATTTTTCGTCTATCCAATCAAGCGAATCGAACAGCCAGTCCATAGGCAAACAGTCTTCATATTTCCAGCAGGTCTTCCAAGTTAATACGTATGTATCAATGTTTACACAAAAATCCAATTTCAAACATAGTGACTTCCCACCTGAACCGCCTTTATACATGCTTATTCCACCCATATTATGCCTCCGGCTCCGCTTGGTATTCTTGATCAAACTTAATTGAGAATCCCATTATTGCACCACTTGAACTTTTCCACACCGAACCTTCAGCTCCATCAACACTCATTTCAGATTCTGCCTGATCTTTAATTGCTTGCTTAACCCAACCACCTGATGCTTTAGCACCTCCATCTTCTCCTTGTGCTGGGCAACCACAGCCTTTACATGAAGGTATCTGTATTGGGCCTTGCATGTACGTCTTAGAAGGAGATTCTAGCTGTACGCTACAGTCAAAACCTTTTCCGTCAGCACCACCTCCAGTTGTCTTTGACCAATTGAAGTCTGATATTAAACCTCCTAAGCCATCTGTATTTCCGTCGTTTTTCTTTACCCACTTTGCAATTCCTTTCGTTATAGTTCTAAGCGAACTTTTACTGCCAACAGCTGCGTCTGGGTTTATAGGACTGCCATCGTTTTTCATGTTCCACCCCCACGTAACAACTGCAGACATCCCTGGTATGAAAAATGCTTTTTGTGCTTGCTTTAACTGTTCGTATGAATACACTTTGAACTTTACTGTGCACCTTCTCATTGATCCGGCAGTACCTGTAGTTTTTATATCTATTGATTCTATTGTTGGTGCTGCTGTAATTCTACCTCCTGCATCTTCTTTGTACATGCCAGCTTGATTCCATGTTGATGATGAACCATTAAGGGTCATAGGTGAGGACGAGTTTGATGTCATTTTCATCCACGAACGCTTTTCGTTTTTCCAAGCGTGTGAGCTACCGCGCTTTGCTCTAGCTTCAAATATCTTTATATTTTTTGGTGCTAAAGCACCGCCGTTAAATAAATTTATTCCCATATTTATAACCTTTCATTTTCTATGTCATATAGCTTGTTTATTATACTAAATACTTTTTCAGGGTGAGGAATTCGTATCTTCATACCAGGGTCAACATACATTGTACCTTTGCCTATATGATTTGCTTCTGCCAAAACCCACCACAGTGTTGTATCTCTGTAATATTGATATGCTATGTTATCTAATCTATCGCCTTGTCGTGATTCAATATAAATATCCTCTACGTCCAATTCTATCTTAGGATATATTATTGTCCTAAAAACCTTTTTAAGTCCATCATTAAATTTAGTAGTAATGTGTGACTTGTTATCTTCGTATCTTTTCATAGTGTTATTCCTGTACTCCTAATATAGATTCTTGAAAAAAGTTAGATTCGTTTGTCCATAAGTTGCCATCAGCATTTGCCAAGAACTCACCACCTAAGCTTAAATCAAACATCATAGGTAATTCTTTCTTTGTTGTTTCTGCATGCCCTATTCCGTCGTTCCATCCAGCATCTTTACCGTGTCCTATATCCCAACCAGCATCATTGTTTATTTCGTAATCTATAGATGATATTATAATTGGCATATCTTTCCATATTGAACCTACTGTCATCTTAGTTATGTGACCACCAGCGTATGATGAAATTATTTTAGGTGAAGCTAATTGCATCATTGCATTTAATTTTTTATAGTTATTCAATAACTCTTTTGATGTGAATGCTGCAAGGGTTAATTTCAAAGTCCACGAGCGTCCTATCTTATCGAACACATGTGATTCAGCAGGATTACCTGAGTAAGCTACAGCACTATATGAGGGCTTTAATTTGTCTGATATTTCTAAATTATATGCTCTTAGATAAACCTTGTTTTCATCATCCGGGTCTGAGAACGTTACTTTTACGTAATCGTTTGCATCGTCACCTTCAAAGAAGTCATGTATTTCACCATCAGCTAAACCAGAACCAGGGCTATACGCTCCCCAATCTACAAGACCTAGCCTTTTTATTATATTTGTTCTACCTTCACCATCATATGCATTTTCTTCGTCCCACTCACCATCTATCTGCCTGAAGTCTCTGAACTGCTTTTTGCTTCTTCTGAAATATCCTATTGTAGAGTAGTCCATAGTGTTAAACCTACCCATGCCTTCACCTTTAGGACCATTCATATCTAAATTAGTAGGAAAGTTAACTTCACCTTCAGCTTTGTTTGCCCAGTACTCATCAAAGTCTTCTCGAGAATAACCTACGAAGCCAGGATCAAATGCACCAAAAGGTATCAATTCACCTTGTGTACCTTTCATAGCTTCTGAAGCTTCGCCGCTTGCTAAACCTTTTACGTATGGTGTTTCTGGCTCATAATTCGCTAACCCTACGTCACTTCTCATGAATACATCCAAACCTGCTGTGTGTTTAAAGAATCTTGTCTGGCCGATTCCAAAGAAAGATTTAGGGCCCATAAGACCTGAAAGCATATCTATTTTAGAACCAGGTGTTTTTCCAACACCTATTATACCAGTACCCATTTCATCTAACATCTTAACTAATCTATTTTTAGAACTTTCTAACGTGTCCCCTTCAGTATCTAAATCAGTTATAAGTTTTTCATATTTACTTCCTTCTCCGTTTAGCGGGCCTAGCCAATGTCTGTCCATGTGTATACCTAATGCGTTTGCAGGAACTTGCAATGCAAGAGCTATAGGGTTGAAAATTCTTCCTCTATGTAAACCTATTTTCCATTCACTTCTAGGATTCGTAAGCTGTAAACCGAATTGCTTTGCCATAAACAACAAACCATCAGGGCTTATTAAATATTTACCAACTCTAAGAGTATCTATCATAGGAGCTGTTATCATTCCTATAGCACCATTTACTGGATCTAAAGAAGGTAAAAACCCAGGTGAATTTGGATTTTCTGCACCTCCACCTTTTTGCATACCTCTCTGTATAAAAGGTTGTTTCATCCACAAAGGAGATCTAGGATTATTTCTCTGTGCTTCATCTCTTATATCAACGAATTTATTTTTGCCAACTTTTTCATACAAACCTTTAGAGCGTGCATCATCACTTAGCAAATTAGATCTTTTCATAAGGCCTTGCCTAGCTGGCTTGTCTCCTTCTAATGCAAAGTCTGTTCCATACTTTGGAGAAAGTGAATGACCTCCTAACCTTGTGTGTGTCCATATTGAAGATCCACCTGCAGGTACTTTGGTGTCCTCCATTTTGAATATCATGTTTCCAGGAGTTCCATCTACTTTTAGATATTTACTTTGATTGTTGTTTAAGTGAGTTATTTTGTCACCATCAGATGATGAACCAAATAATTCGTTTCTATCTTTATACTGTGTATTAACAAGAAGTTCTAGTAGCGCGCCATCAGCTGATGGTGAAAGCTTGTCTAGTTTGTGTTTTTTGTTGAATTGTGTCTTTATAGGCTCCTGTGTTGTATAGCTAGGTGGACCTTGTCTTGGTATTGGATCTACAGTAGAATAATTTGGAGCTCCTGGTCTACCAATAGGATCTTGTGTTGGATAGTCTGGAGCACTTGCTCTTGGCTTAAGAGGTTCTTTTGTAGAATGAGCAGGGCCTGGTACTTTAGATATAGGATCCTGTGTTGGATAATCAGGAGCAGCCGACCGTGGCTTTATAGGCTCTTGTGTTGTATGCTCTGAACCGACAACAGCTTTAGCTGGGGTTGCAGTGCTGAATATAGGTTTGAACTTAAATGGCTTGTTTGGATATTCTGGAGTATAAGATGGTGAATCTAAGCTAAACGCTTTATCTTTTGTTGTGTGATCGCCACCTGGTATACTAAATGCTCTATTTTTTGTTGTGTGATTTTTACCTTCAATATTGGGTATTGGCATTTTACCTAGTGCGTCAGGACCTTTGATTCCAAAAGCTTGATCGCTTGTTGTGTGAGGCTTTCCTGATTCTCCTGCTACTCCATCTTTTGCAGGATGGTTAGCTGCAAAATCCCAAGGCTCTATTTCTGCTGCTGGGTAAGCTACTCGTGGTTTAATATCTTGCTGTATTGGTTTTATAGAAAAATTACCTAATGGGTTTACAGACGAACCTACAGGCTGTTTTCCTTTACTATTTTTCTTAAGATATTCTTCTAAATTACTAAATTTAAATGCCATATTAACTTCCCTGTGGTCCTATTGCTAAGTTGATTACTTTCCCTACTTCCCTTCCGTCCATAACCACTTTACCTCCTTGTGAAATTAGTGCTATCAATTCATCTAATTTTGCTACAACTACATTTTCATCGTCTTCACCACCTCCGCCTTTTTTACCGCCTCCTTCACCTCCAACACTTACATCGCCTATTATGCCTAGCTGTGCAAGTTTTTCAATTACTGGTAATAATGGTGCAATAAGTGTAAGAGCTCCTGCAAACATAACTAGCCCCATTGACATTGCCATAAATCCTGGAGCTCCAAACAGCATAGCAACACCTGCCGCTCCCATAGCTCCCATTCCTGCAGCCATCATTAGCATTTGCTCACCTTGCATTAACTCAGTAGGTATCATTCCCATTGCCGTACCAAACACAATAAGACTTCCTGCTGCAACTAACATTGCTAGAGAACCTGCAACTATAAGCCCTGCACCAAATCCTAAAAATGCAAATGCACCACCTAGCCCTATAAGTACTGCTGCAAAAGCTATCATGTTTTCAACAGGTACTCCTGCTACCATTTGAAATGCTAATGCGGCTGGTATCATTGCTGCAGCAATCATCATTAGACCGGCTGCTCCTATAAATATTGTTGGCAAAAATCCTATTCCTGCAATGGCCAATGCGAGTACTGAAAGTACTGCTGCAAAGTTCCACATCTCACCCATTGGCAAGCCTGCAACCATCTGAAAAGCAACTGCAGCTATTATCATAGCTGGCGCCATAAGCAATAATCCTAATGCACCTATAGGTAATGTACCTAACATTCCAATTCCTGCAAATGCTAAACCTAACACACTTATTACTGCTGCAAAATTCCACATCTCACCCATTGGAATTCCTGCTATCATTTGGAATGCTAAAGCTGCAGGTATCATTGCTATTGCCATAATAAGTAACCCTGCTGCACCTATAGGTAAAGTACCTAGCATACCTATCAATGCAACTGCAAGTCCTAGCACACCTAACACTGCCGCAAATCCAATCATAGCGTCAACAGGCACATCGGCTATCATACCGAATGCAAATGCTGCTGGTATTAAAGCAGCTCCCATTATTAAAAGCCCGGCTGAACCTTTAAGTATCGAGCTTGATGATTTACCCATAAGTTTCATTGCAACTGTCATTGCAATAAGAGTTCCTATACCTGCCAGTATACCTTTAACAGGCACACTTGCCAAAGCTGCAAAGCCTGGCACAAATGCTAATAGTGCAATACCCATACCAATCATAGCTACTATACCTTTTGCAATTGATCCCCACTTAACTTTGCTAAACGAGTTAAAGAACCTTGATATTACATTGCCGTCCTTTTTTGGCATTTTGTTCATTTTTGTTGTAAGCTTGTTACCAGAGTCTACTGGCTTCTGTATCTTACTTAACAGTCCTTTATTTGAGTTAAACCTCATATCTGGAGTACCATCAGCTTTCATTGGGCCTGCTGCTGCAGCTTGTGCAATTTTAGAGCCACCGCCACCAAATGCTTTCTTCCATAGCATGTGAGCTTTTTCTTTCAAGTACATAGCAATTTTAGTATTACCTAATGATTTAGTAAGTGCAAGAGTTGCAACCAAAGTTTCTGCGTTTCCTTTTGCAAATTCCCAACCATCTGACAAGAACCCAGCACCAGCTGCCCAGCCTTCTGCTTGTTTGGACCCTGTCTCTGTAAGACCTGCAGCCAAGTTTAATTGTTTTTGCATTTCGCCTGTTGATAGTCCCATCAATGCTGCAGCTTTCTCCTTCTGGAAATAATCCATTTTATTAAATGCATCTATACCTCCAAGCTGGCTCAGCATTTCTTTATATCCGCCTTCTAAATCTCCACTATATATTAACTGTTGAGCCTTGCTTACATCAATGCTTCGGTTTAATAGAACAGATAGTTGCATCGCTTCATTTCTTGCGTTGTCTATATCCATTAACTTAGATGCAGTCTTGCCCATTTGATCTAATGATGTACCCATCTTAGCAGCTTCTACTGCTGCCTTACCTAGTGCTTCAACATTGTCATATCCAAAACTAGCAATCAAATCGGCACTGTTAGCTACGTCTTTCATGACTTTACCTATAGGTACGTTAGCACCTCTTGCTAGATTTTCAACTGTCTTTAATGTTGCCTCTGCAGTATCTGCTGATCCGCCGTCTATCATACTTGTGAGTGCAAATAACTTACCTGCTTCGGATCCAGATAATTTCAATCTCTTTGCCATGTGGGCAGCGTTCTCTGCCATACCCACCATTTCAGGTGTCATCGATCCCATCTGCTCTGATACGCCTGCAAATGCTTCACCTATTTCTTTTGCAGATATTCCAAAGGCAAAAGCTTTTATTGAAGCTACACCTAAATCACCTGCCATCTCCATTGACTGATCTCTTGATAGCCCCATGTCGCCACCAATTCCACTCATAGTTGCAGCAAAATCGACTCCGTTTTTTAACATAACCGCTGTGAACACACCAGCTGCTATTTTTGGATCGCTTGCTAATACATTTATATCTTCGAAAAATCCTTTTATTTTTTCGCCATTCTCTCTAGATTTATTCTCGTAATCTTCTTTCTTCTCTAGTAATTTAAGCTCTTCCTTCTTAGCTTTATATAAAGGATCTTCTAATTTTTTCTTATCTCTAATTATTTTGAGTATTGCTTCTTCAGCGTCAACAATTCCATCTTTTGTTTCTGCCATAAGCAAGCCAGTTTGATAGTTCTGGTTATGAATAAGCTTCTGTTTGTTTGAAGCGTCATACATTGATTGTTCAGATGCTAGATTTGCATTGTTTAAGTTCTGGTCTTGTACCTTTACTTGTAAAATTTTGTTACCAAGCTGAGCCAAGTCACGAGCATTTTGTACTCGCTTCTCATCGATATCTAAACCTGCCTGAACAAACTGAACAAATGACTTCTGTGTTTGGAGATCTTCGTTCCTAAGCTGAAGCTTTTGCTTCATCACATTCTTGACATCGTTCTCAAGAGATACAATCTTCTCTAGTACAGAAGACTCCTGACTTAATAAGGAGTTTAGCTCTTCTTGATCTTGCGTTTTATCATTGGCCATAATTTATATTTAATCGTATTTATTATAGTTAGTCATGTTAGCGGCTGCTTTGTCTATCAAATCTACAGAATCATAGTAATGCTCGGCTGCCTTCTTACCTTCAGGCCCTGACTTTGCTAGCTGGTTCATAGCTGAGTCAAATCTTTTGTCGTTTGCTTTCTTAAGCACGTTGGTTACGTGATTAACGATATTGTCGATAATACCTTCTTTTGTCAAATTTTTATCTTTTGACATTTCAAGCTTTATCTTTTCTTTAACATACTCTCGTAATTTTTTGATACCCATGACATCTCTCCTTGTACTGTTATATAGTTTAATATAAATATCAAGATTTTTGAGATTTCGCAAAAGATGGAATGTTTATTCCCTTAGGAGATTTGCCTTTCCCTTGAGCTTTATCCATCTGCTCGTTTTCTTTCTTATGCTGTTCGTTTAATTTCTTATAATAAAATATTCTAAGATAAACAGGCATATTATATACATCATCGTGGGAAAACCCACCATTAGAGAAATACAGAAGCTGAAATATCTGCTCGTGTAGAATGGGCCTATAGCTAGACCCTAGGCCAAAAAAACTCAACGGTTAAAGGAATCTGTACTGAGTCTTCATGTCCGCATTCGCCGCATTCAAAGAAGTGAGTCATATCAACATCAGGTGTTACTAGATCCAAGTTCTTTCTAAATGCTAATGAGTCTCTAGATATAAATTCATTTTCAATGAACGAATCAATTTCTCTTCTATCGTCTTCGCCATCAACTGAAAGTATCATTGCTTTAAGTCTGCTTGTTAATTCAAATGAAATTTGAGAAGAATGAGCTTTTTTCTTCATTTTTTTAGCTGTTTCAGCAATCTTAGCTTCATCTGAGTGAGACAAGATCTTGAATGCTATAACCTTCTTGCTTAAAGGTAAAGTGAATTCAAATATATTTTCGTTTTTAGATGTTATATCTATGTCTTTGTTGTCTAAGTTTGCAAGATCAATAGTTTCAGTTGATTTAGCCTGGCACTTAGGACATGTTTGTTCAATAGGATATTCAGCACCGTAACCTAACACTCTTGCTGCTACCATAATTGCGTTTTTGTCTCCTAACACAAGGTCATCATAATTAACTCGCTTGCCTTCTCCGTTTCCTACAATAAGAGATCTTAATAACATATCAATCACAACACCTTTCTGAATAAGATTTTGAGAAGTAAGAATATCTTCTTCTTTAGCAGTCATATACTTCATTTCTACTCGTCCAGTTGATAGTGGGTGGTCTTTATGATATAATAAACCTTTACTTGGTAAATCTATAATCTCTGTTGGGAATTTAGCTTCCTTTGCTTGAACAATCTTTGCATCTTCTACTAACTGTTGCTTTAATTGATCAGTTGATAATTCTTTTCCTGGGTAATTTTCTGTTACTTTTGTCATAATGCTACTCCTTTATTTTTGTTTTAATATAACTTGCATATATAAATATATATAAACAAAAAAATAGCCCAAAATAAATTGGGCTATAATTTCGTTATTGAATAATCAATTAGTATTGTAAGATTGCGTAATCAAATCTTAGAGTCATTGTAATGATTGCTGGCTCATTGTCATTTTCCCATGTTACTTCACCAAAGTCAGCTTCTGTAATGAAAGCACCTTTAAGTGTCCACTCTTCTACCTTATCACCTACAGGTCCTAAAATATTGATTGTACAGTCTTTTTTGTAAAAGTCTGCATAACCATTTCTACCTGTTACTGATTCGTGGTGTAGTCTTACCCATTCCATAACAGCCTGAGCACCTGAAGGTACAATTGGATCATACAGCTCTAAGCTTATAGTTTCCCATGTACTTCTACCTTTTAAGTGTCTTTCGTTATTTATATGTTTAAGTGTTACGTCCCCATTAGCAATCTTTGGCCTTGCAGCTTTTCTGATTAAGTATGATGGAAGTCCGTCCACATAAAATACGTATCTATTTTTTACCTTTGGTTCAAATGCTGTGAACATCATTTCCGTTGGGTCGATTAAATTTGCCATTTCTTTTTCTCCTGTTTATTTAATATAAATATCACTTAGTCGTTAAACGTTGCACCAGTTGGCATAATGTTAAAGTCAATAACAATAAACTCTGCTGCCTTAGCCGGCTGAATGAATATATCACCTTTCATGATATTTCTATCAATCACATCTGGTGTGTTATTCGATTCATCCATAACAACCTTAAAGGCATATAAACCTTGTCTTTGTTGTACAGATTCCATGTAAGGGTTAACTTGTGATAAAAATCGGTTTCTAGTTGTTGCTGTGTTATTTTCAAAGATTAAGTATTTAGATACTGAAGCGATGAATTTTTTAAGATTGATTAGTAGTCTTCTAACGTTTACTCTATCTAATGCTGATGCTTTCTTTTGGAGAGTTTTCTGTCCCCAAACAACTACACCTTCACCAGGGAAGGTTGCAATTGGATTTACATTAGCTTCGTATAAAGTATCTCTGTCAGCGTGTGCTAATTTTCTTTCTGCTTGTACTACTATTTCTTGTCCACCTCTATTCAAACCAGCAGGTGCAAACCATTCTGCAGATACCTTATCGTTGAATGCATAGATACCTGGCATAACTGCCGATTGAGGAACCCAAACATATCTTCCTGTTTGTGAGTCCGCAATTTGTACCCATGGCCAATACATTGCGCCGTATGATGAATCCTTGTCGTTTGCTTCTGTAACTGCATTTGCAAGAGCCATTCCATAAGGTACAGGATCAATGATTGTCATCATATCACCACGTCCTTCACATGTAGTAAGCATATGTTCTGTAATATTGTTATGGTCTTTGTCGTTAACACCTGGAGCAATTAGCAAGTTGATATCATATTCATCAGCGTTTGATAACAATGAAATTGCATTTATGTAAGAATTATTGGCATCTGCACCTAAAGTTAAATTTAATCCTTGATTGTCAGATATACCAACTTTGTCGTAGAAGTTATGGGGATGAATTGCTTCAACACCATTGTGTCCACCACCGAATGAACCTGAACTTACCATTGGTAAAGAACCTGTTTGTTTTGTATCAACTAACTCACCGTTGTCATCTAAATAATCAACTGTCTGTAATACTGATGCTTCATCAATGTAAACATATTTTGAACGATTTGGATATGAACCAAAAGGCTGTATAAATGGAGTGACTCCTGATTGATCGCAAGTATTATATTGAGTACCTATGTTGTTTCCTATATAGTTATTAGCACCTGGGTCTAATGAACAACCATTCCAAGTTTCTAAAATAACTTTACGTTTCTTTGTATCATCACCTCGTCTAATCAATACAGTGAATGTACCTTTTGTTTGAGATATGTTTGATACTTCCCATCTTAAATTATCTTTTGTTCCGTATTTAACAGAACCTGTTGTAAGTAAATCGTTTTTACCAACACCGACAACACCAGCAGATGTTTGTGGAGTACTGTTCATAACTGTACCATCACCGATTGTTTTTATTTTGAATGAAGCTGTAAAGTTATTCCATGTTGTTGGATTACCATCATTAGCTAATGCTTTAGGTACACCTGAAAGAGGTGTAGTAGGAGATAGTTCATTCATTACAGTGATTCCACCAACTGATGCACTAAATGCGTTGTTGTTTAAATATCCAGAAGAACCACCTAAAGCAGAGCCTGAACTTATAGAACCAGATTTAATTGTAATGTTTCCAGTTGCTCCAGTTGAACCTGATATTGTAAAGTGAGGTGATACCAGTGCAACGTTTGAGTGAGATACGAAAGTATCGCCTGTTATAGAAGCGAACGTACCACCAGATGAAGCTGTATTACCTGCTATGAAATTGTTTACTGTTTGACCTACTGCTGATACACCAGCTGTATGTGGTGCTGCACCAATTGCAAAGTAATAAATACCTTTAGTTGTTCCTGCAGCGTTTGTAGCTGCCGCTGGATTATTCGGTGGTATTACACCTGATTCTGCTTGGAATAAATATGCTGTACCATTAGATGCAGTATACTGTACCAAACCACCGTCACCAAATTTTTGTAGTGGTGCTGCTACTAGATTTTGAAAACTCCATGTAAATATACCAGGAATAGCTAATGCTTGTGAAGCTTTAGCCATGTGAGCAGATGCAGTTGCTGGAAGATATGTTAACCCTCCTAATACTCTACAGACAGTTAAAGGACCACCATGCTTTAAATATTCTTTTGCTGTAATAGATGTGAAATACTGAAAATAATCACTACCTGATTTGAATGAATCCCCAAACAAAGCTTGATACTCTGTATAGGAATATACTTTT
>Ga0115003_10001323_pt1 | contig 21708 bp, 12 predicted proteins | sample ArcticOcean_MG_C_7_FD_88736 | JGI IMG/M metagenome (GOLD analysis project Ga0115003, IMG submission 88736) | Marine microbial communities from western Arctic Ocean - ArcticOcean_MG_CB11_88 | ecosystem: Environmental > Aquatic > Marine > Oceanic | place: Arctic Ocean: Canada Basin | collected... | reverse complement strand
CATCGAAATTATCTTTGTGTTGAGTAAAGTAATTACCTAAATCACCAAGAGTTGTTATATTTATGTGAAGCAATTTGTCAATAACATAATCATGGACATTTAATAATTTAATACTTTGTTGAAAAAAATCTTCATGAAATGATGAAATTCTCATAAAATTATCCTCTGTCATAATCATTTTTTGATAATCTTTCTCTGGCATAACTTTTTCGACATAATGTATGTATGTTGCTTCTAATCCTTTAACATCTCCAATAGCTGAGTGTGCATTATCTAATGGCATATTAAATGCTTTTTCATATAATTTGCCCAACGAATAACCACGTAACCCCGGTGATGCAAATTTAATATGTTCAATACTATCTAAAAAAATCCAATTATTAGGAATCTCTCTATTGTTTTTTTTAAAGAAAACATCTATAAATTTTGAATCAAAATGAAAATTATTATGCGCTATTAACATAATTCCATTATTTTGAATTTCCCCATTAATATAATGAATGAATTTATCTAATATTTGTTCATTGGTCATGGTTACATTTGTATTCAAATACTCGTTGGTAATACCATGAATATGTGAATTTTTAATAATAATATCTGTATTTACATGTTCATTAAATATTTTTTTACTTTTACTGGATAAACCCGCAATTTCTAAAATATCATCTGTAACAGAACTAAATCCTGTTGTTTCCAAGTCATAATATATGATTGGGTATTTTTTTAAATATGATTTTAATGTATTCATTTATATAATATAAATAGTATATCTTTAATAATAAAATATCAATTATTATATATAATGGCCAATACCATAGTAACTCATATTGATAATACTATAAAAAATACAACAAGTAACAATTCAGTATTTATATATTTAATAACATTTGTAATAATTACATTAATTCACAATATTTATGTATTGAAAAGGAAAACATTTATAATTGATATACATAATCCAGCATTTATATTTAATGTTGTTATTGTTACAGTGATGATTGTATATGGTTTAAAATATACTAAAAATGTCAAGTTTAAAAAAGCAATAAAGCAAGCATCAATTGCATTAATTATTGCGTTATTTGCACATTTAGATATGTTATTTGCTGCTTTTTATTTCATTTTATTATTATCCTTTTATTACAATAATAATTTGTAATACGTTACAAACAATAATAATTTGTAATACTTTACAAACAATAGTTGTGCTTCGTAAAATGATTAAATTATATATATTAAATATTATTATATGTATAGTAATAATATTTTTACTAAGGAAGATTATAGTATTTTGGAATTATTAAAAAACAAAAATTATGAAAGTTTATACCTAATTAAAGACAAAATTACAAAATATATTAGAAATAAACCATCTAAAAAAGTATTAGAAAAATTAAAAGATTTTCTTGTTAGATCAAAAGGTTATATATATTCAAAAAATAAAAATGAAAATAATTATAAATCTAATATTATAATTAAAATATATGAAAAGATGATATTGGACATAGATAATTCATCTGAATTATCAAAAAAGATGATTATATCCAAATGTTTTTTTCAAACATGGAAAACACGTAATTTAGAAGGCAATTATAAATTAGCATCTAACTCGTGGCAAACATTAAATAAAACATATAAATATGAATTGTCAGATGATTTTGATTGTAGAGATTTTATTAAAAATAATTTTACATCTGATATTTTAAATGCATATGATAAATTAATACCAGGTGCATTAAAAGCAGATTTATGGAGATATTGTAAATTATATATTGAAGGAGGAATATATTGTGATATGGACTTAGTTTGTTTAGTAAATTTAGAAGATTATTTTTTCAGTGATTATGATATGGTTACTGTTTTAGATTTAAAAATGAGTGGAGGTGGTATTTTTCAAGGATTTTTAGCAGTTACAAAAAAAAATATAATTATTAAAAATTTAATAGAAGGATGTATTGAATCAATTAATAATGATAAATATTATGAAGATAGTTTAGTTATGGATGGTGATGGGAATTTAAAATGCAAGGGAGCATTATCCATTACTGGTCCTTTATTATTTAAAAAAGTATTAAAAAAAATAAATAGAAGATTAGTATTAAAAGAGGGACATAATATTGTTGGTGATACAAAAATTAGATTATTTAGATATAATAAAAATGATACGATTACATTTAATAATGAAATTCTTTTTAAACACAGATATGTAAATTATGCTGGTAATAATGATGCATCATATTATGCAGAATTATGGGAGAATAAAAAAGTTTTTCGAACAACAATCGTAAATAAATTTACAAAAAACAAAAAAATAGATTTACATTATTATTCAGAAATCAAGGATCTTCATTATAATAATATATCACCAAAAGAAATATTTACAATATTTACATTTAATGAACAGTTATTTTTAATAGTTAAAAATAAAAATGATGTAAAACTATACTTTTTTATGGAAAATGAATTATATTTTAAAAAAAATATTAAAATGCCATTTAATTCAGATAAATTAGATTTTTTATTATATTCACAAAAAAAATACATATTTTTAAATCAATATAAAGGAGGATATGAACTTATTTATATGAATAATGATTTAGATTATGAGGATAAATGGGAATTAAATTTTTTATCTGGAAATATAGTTACTGAAAAAAGTTTCAATCAAAATATTGTCAATATAATTTCAGGTAACAAAATATATTATGTAAATGTTAATAATAAAAAATATACACAAAATGATATAAAATTCAATAATAATTTCAATCAAAATATAATTGATAAAATATTAGATATTCATGGTAATAAAATAGCATTAATTGCAAAAGAAAATAAATCATATATGTTTGTTAAATTAAATAACAAACATGAAATTATTCAAAATTCGTGTGATTTCGCATTAAATAATAAAAAGATTTATAAAATTGAATGTTTTAATAATATTTTTTATTTGTATTCAGTAAAAAATAATACCAAAAAAATACATTATATGAAGGTTGATTATTTAGGTGATGTTTTAATTAAAAATATAACAGATGATATTAGAATTAATAATAAAATTTATATGAATACACAAAATTTTATTAATTATAATGATCCATATTTTACATATGAATATTGTAATATTGATAAATTAAGAGAGTTAATTAAAGAAAAATTAAATAATTATTTAAATACATTTGATTCTCTCCCAACACAACTTTCAAAAATCATTTTTGGCAATTATTGTTTATTATATTTGAATGGTGGAATTATTATTAATAATTATTTTACAATAGATTGTTCATTTTATAAAGTTATATCAGAAGCAGACCTTATTTTAGTAAAAGATAAATATAATTTACATATTGCTTTTATTGCAAGTAAAAAAAATAATTTGTTTATTAAACATATTATTGATACAATAGATAAAGAAGTCGGAAAACAATTATATTATAATTTCGATAATGTTAATTCATCAGATTTATTCTCTTTATTTTTGACAAAACAATTTAAATTATTTTTTAATGTATCAAACTTATTAAATTTAAATGATACAAAATTAAAAGAAATAGATATTAAATTTATAAACTTATATAATGATGGATCATATAATAAGGTAGCTACGAAAGATTATAATTTTTATATTAAATCACCGATATTTACTTCTGACATATTTGAAATTAATTTGTGGAAAAATAAAAAATATTATTTAGATATTTTTCAATTTAATGAAAAAATATTATTATGTTCTGCATCTTCAATATATAAATCTAAAAAATTTATTTTATTATCAGAATATAAAATTAAAATTATTGGCGAAAAATATATATATGATGAATTCATATTTGACATTAAAAATATTAAAAATAACTTTTATACATTAAATATAACATCAAAATTTAAAGCTCATTGGAATATTAAATTTTGTATTGTAAGAAATGAAACTCTAAAAATTTCAGATACTGAATTAAATAGTACAAATTAATTTTTTAATATTATATAATACTTTACAATCAATCTCGTTATAATAAATAATATCGTTTGAATATGTGGTATTACCCTCGGTAAGTTCCAACCACCCGTATAGAGATGCTATAAGTCCATCAATATCATTATCATCCCATTTTGAATCTATTAACCCATTCTTGTATAATGCCTTGGCAATACTTTTTAAACTATAATTAAATGCACCATTAATAACTATTTTATTTTTAAGGAAATATTTATACAAATCAAAAAATTCTATTGTTATACCTCTTATATTATTCCTTTGAATTGCTTTTTTTAAAAATGTTACTTCTGCGTGAGTCCAATGATATACATTATATTCTTTTTTAAAACTATTCATAAAATTATACCACTCCATAATAATTCTTTTTTCTTCTCTTTTAGAAAAATTATTTATTTTAAAAGTTTTAAATTCCCATTTTCCATCTTTTTCATAGCCACATCCAATAATATAAATTGCAGATTTATTATAATTTGCATCATCTGGTACTGATAAATCACATACTGTTTCAAAATCAACGTAAAATGTGAGTTCTTTTTTGGGTAATTTATTAACCATATTTGCAACTTTATTTATTCTTGATTTGTTAATTTTTATAATTTCATATATATGTTCATTAATATCTTCTTTTTTTAAATGATTCCATTTCATAATTTTAGATTGGTGTAATTCTTTTCTTTTTTTAATTCCGATTCTCCATATTGAAGTTAACTCGTTATTCATATTTGCTAAATATTTTTTATATTTTTTCCACCCATAATCATGTTTATTACACATATTTGGATATAATTCCCATCTAGTTGGACTATAAATATCCCAATTACATCCGTAGTTTTTTAATTCTTTTAACCATTCTACACCCCTTTCTCCCTTTTCATTAATTTTATCATTAGTGCATTCATATTTACCCAAGATTTCTTTTTTCCCTAAAATATATACCATGGGTTGTTTTGATTTTTGAATTTTATTTAATATTTTATTTTGTTGATGAAAAATTATTTTAAGGTCTTTTGATAAATTTTTAATATATTTATCGTCATCTAATTTCAAAGTTTTATATCTGATATTAATAATAGAATATCCAGTATCAACTTTATCAATTCCAAAAATTTTTTGAAGATAATCATTTCTAATTATAATATCTGGTACGGCATATATATCATTGTCATTATCCATTAATAATGGTCTTATGATAATTGGGACTTTATTTTTAATATGCAATAGTGTTTTATTATAAAGTTCATTGCTTTTATATTTATTTGTTTGACAAACTATTACACTTAATGATAATTTTGTGAAAATCTTTTTTTTAAATTCATCTAATAAAAAATTAATATAATTGAAAAAATCATTTGTTTTATCTTTTTTAGTAATGTCACCATACATTTCTAAATAATCAATTAAAGGATCATTATTTGCAAAATTAGTTAAATCATTTACATTTCCATATTTATCCCATTCAATATAACTATCAAATCTTTTTCTTTTTTTATTAACACTATTATTTTTCAAACAGTGTTCTAAATCATTATAAAAACTAATTAAATTATTAATATTATTTTTAAACCATTCGGGGTCTCTTTTAATTCTGTTTAATGAATATTCTTCTAACTTTTCAGTTGTTTTATTGAATTTGCATTGGAAAAAATCACAATATTCCTTATTACATGTTTCCATCTGAATTTGTGTTTGAATATAATACCAATATGGTATTGTTTTTACACTTCTAGAATATACGCACTTAATTTCCAATAAGATATTATTTTTTTCATCAAAGCCATCTGGACTTGCTCCCAACCATTTATATTTTCGATGAATAAGTAATCCAACATTTATAATTTCTGTATTTTTAATTTTTTCATATTCTTTTATTGCAAGTGGCTCAAATTTATTTCCATGACTTATTGCATTATTATTACCAATATTAATTTTCTTAATTTTCTTTTCCAGTACATTTAATTTGGATTCATATGGGTTATATCCTAAAATAGCTGCAACATCGCTTGCTGTTATCATTTTACGACGAATATTATACCATTCTTCGGATTTTTGTGTTATGTTATTATTCATATATATTATTTATTTAAATATTTTTAAATAAAAAATGTCATTTTTTATATTATTTCATAACTTTTTGATAAAAAATTATTTGTTCTTTTTTCTGTATCAAATTAAATACTTTCATATTTTTAATTCTTTCACTATACAAAATAAAATATTTATCGTAATTTCCAAACATTTTAAAACCACTGGGATTGCCTTGTGAAATTCTTTTATTTAATATCAAACAACCTATATTAAAAATTTTATTAAATATTTCTATGTCAATAACACTTCCTTGATAATTTTTTGTTTTCATAATTATTTCAATGTCAGATAAGGTTTCTGTATTTTTAAATAAATTATAATCAACTAATTTAAATATATCAATTAATGATTTTTTATTACCATTATTATTGTATATTTGCTTTAAATCTTCTTCATATGTTTCAATTTTTTCAATTATAATTTGTTTTATATCATCAGAAGAATAATCAGATGAATTTGTCAACATATTTGCAATTTTAGAAAGTGCTTCAAATAAACTGCTTTCGGTATATTTTTTATAATGAACATTAAATAAAGACCCCAATTTATCTACCCAATATGATGATAATGATTCTAATTTAGATATATCAACTTTTAATAAAAATGGTTTATCAAGTAAAATACTTGGTTGTTTATAATCATACTCACCGTATTTCATTATATCATATTTTTTCTTAATGCTAAATAAATCATCAACTTGTTGTACTATATTTTTTTCTGTTAATATTATTTCATTTTTTAAAGGTTTGATTTGGCTTTTATCTATAATATCTGGCACAAGTCCTTTAAATAGTTCATTTCTTTTAAAAGAATTTTTAACAATTTCTTCTGTTAATTTTAAAACAATAATATCAAGGTTGTTTTGACCGGTAATCATATTAATTTTATTAACCAAAATTTTAGATTTCTTATTTTTACTAATACAATGAGGGTCTTGTCCGATACTATATTTACACATCAATCTCTCATTTGGTTTAGAATAATCTTTTAAATTTACTGGTATTTGTGTGATATATATAATATCTTTTACAAATTTCAAAATTAAATTATGAACATCGTTGAAAAGATTTTTATTTATTTCACTTTGTTCTGTTATTATTTTTTTTATTTGTTTTCTATATTTATTATCATAATCTTTTGAAAATGTATATCTAATTCTTTCAAATGTCTCATCCTCAAATTCCAGTTTTTTAATTATAATCATCCTATCATCTGTTTCTATACTATCTGTTGCAATTTTTGTATCAATATCCAAGAACAATGTATGTATTCTTGATGGTAATTTATATTTGTTAGAATCAATTGTTTTTTCTACTGGCAATATTCTACCAGCTTCTGTTATTAACCCAATAATATATTTATTATTGTTATATGATAATAACTTATATTTGGGTGCAACTGGTAATTTTGTTGTCTTGGCAATTTCATTTAAATATTTAGTTGCATCCTTAAAATTTAATAAATCATATTCATCTATAATGTCAATGTCAACATCGATAGCACCTGGTCTAACAGGTATAAAAACATTTTTAGAATTCATTCTAATAATTACACCATTCATTCTATTATATGTATCAATAACTTGTTTTGTAATATCTTGTTTATTTAATGCATCAACTGTTTCCAAATATGTGTTTTCTTTTTTGTATTCACAACTATAATCAATATCATATAATTTCTTATTTTCTTTTAATATTAAATCCCAATCTAATATTTTATTTTTACATTTATTTTTAATAATGTCAATTAGCTCATTAATAATTGAATAATTATTTGTAAAAGTACATATCATTTCTGTTTTAGTACTGTATTTTTCTAATTTATAAATTGGTTCATAGTATTGTTTCATTTTAACAATAATGTATGTTGGGTTTTCAATATTATAAAATTCATTACAATCTTGTGCAACTGGACATATAATATTATAACCTTCTAAAAGAATTATATTTGTCCCACCTGGATTTAAAATTCCCGGACGAGATAAAAAATCCCATAAAAATGTTTCGTCAATAATTGTATCTGGATTTAATAAAAATTGTTTAAAATTTTCTAATGGATTTTTTTCATTAATATTAAATGTTAGTTCTAATAATCCTTTGTTTAAACTTTTGAATAAAATAGGGGTCAAACTTTCAATTAAATGTATTTTTAAATCTTTTAAATTAATTATATCTGATTTTTCACAAGAAACTAAATCTGCAATACATTCTAAAAATGACTGATTATCATTTATTTTTATTCCTTTTCTTACATAACAAGTTTTATTTTCTTTTAAATAACCAGATTCACTTTGTGATTTTAATAATTTTCCTAAACTAGGATTTAATAAACCAAATCTATTTTTATCAATAATTGAACTTTTATTTAAAATATATTCAATATCTGTTGAATTTGTATTACTATTATTTGTTAAACCCAAACATCTTTTAAAAACCTTATGAGATGAATATCTTGGATTTTCTTGTGACTTTTTAAAACAACATGGCAAACAATGTCCATCAGGATGACTCTTTTTAGTAATAAATCCTGGGTAAATATAATCCTTTGATCTAATAATTACATCATGGTCTCCAAATGGACATTTTGCAACAATACATGCTTTCCCCTTTCTTGTTTCTCTTTTTCGGAATTTAGTTAATATATCATACTTAATGGGTATTTGGTCATATGGACACCATACACGAGGACAAATATACCAATAATGATGGTCTTCATCTGAACCATATTTAAAAGAATATGTATATGATGTTTGGTCGACAAGAGAATGTTCTTTTGGGTCGTATTGTAAAATAACAGGTTGACCATAATCTGGTGCTTGACAAGATTTTGAATATTTAGAATACATTTTTTTATCAGGTGAAATAAATTTAAATAATTTAGTATCGAATTGTTGCAATCTTCTTAAAAAATATGAATTATCATTACAAAAATCTTCACATGTACCCAATTCTTCTATTTTATCATCACAGTCTAGTTTCATCTCTGCTTGAACCTGTTCATATGGAATTTGCAAATATTTAGAAGTTATATCAGTTATTGATTCTTTTTTTTCATCATCTAATACTGTTTCATAATCATATAAATATTCTTCAATATCTTCAACTGAACCCAAATCATCTGCATTACCATATTCATCATTTGGGTCATTCATAAGTTTTTCTGAATTTGTATCATACTCAATATCTTCATCCTCATAATCAAAAAGGTCATCAATACCTTTATCTGACAATACATACTTCATAAATTTTTTATCTTTTTTATATTTTTTTAAATTTGAATATATTTCAATAAGTGTTAAAATAAATTTATTTACAAATGTAATTGTTTCAATATTATTACTACCCTTGATATACAAATTAGATGAATTTATAACACAATCAATCCCAAAACTATTTAATTTAACATTGTTTTGTCCATAAAATCCATATTTTTTCTTCCAATCTTTTAATAAATTATCTGATTCTGTCTTTGAACGCTGAAATTTTTCTTCTAATATCATTAAAATATCATTATCAGAAACACCAATATTTTTTAAATTACTTATCTCACTATATATTGCTGGTTTATTTTGAAAATTTGTAACTCTCTTATATTTAAATGTAATTGAATTTTCACTTGGTTTTTCTTCAACTAATGGTGATACAAATGGAGTAAATAGTTTAACAAAATTTAAAAAATCATTTGAATTAAATATTATTTTTTTTTCAAAATTTGTTATTACATTAATAAAATTAAAATTTATATTTTGCAAAAATACTCTCCCTTTATTATTATCAATTTTTATTTCACTTTCTGGTATTTTTAATCCTAAATATTTATTTATTTTTTTGATAACAATATTAAAGTTATCAATACCATTTTTTAACTCTTTTATATTTGCATGTTTTTCTTCTAAAAAACTCATTTTAATGTCAATTGACCCATTTTCAAAAAAATTTATAATTAAATATTTTCTTTCACCCTTAATCTCATATAAAAAATAACGAACCATTAATCCTTTAATTGGAATAATAATTTTTATATCATCTCCAAATTTTTTCTTCTTATATGTCCATTTAATCAATTTTTCCTTAGTAATTATATTATCTTTAATTGATTCTTTATAAAGAGAAATAAATGGCGATTCCCATTCATAATCCCTGAATTTAATATATATAAGGTCACTGTTTAAACTTCTTCTCAAAAAATTATAAATATTTACTAAATTAAATGAAATTTTTGTATTAGTATGAAAAATTGTCTGAGTAATATTACAATTACAATAATCTAAACATTTAGAATTCTTTATTAAATTAATAATATATTCATTTTTGTCTATCATTATTTTGAAAGTATCAATTCTTTTTTTTTCAACTGATGGAACAATATTCATTTTCATATTTGGGAAATATTTTCTTAAATAACCATTTATAATAAAATTATTAATTTTTATTTCTTTTTTAATTATTTTTTCAATTACAGACCCCAATGTAACACAATAAATATTGTAATTATTTTTATCATATATATCAATTTCATCCATTATCAAATTACTTGATTTATTTAAAATATCTTTATTTTTTTTAAATCCATCTTCATCTACAAATCCCTTATCTACTTTAAATTTATTTTTAGTGATGGATTCAATATCTTTAAATTGATTTCCAATAATTTTCCCAGAATGTAAATATAACTGTTGATTCACAGGAGGAGTAATTATATCTTCATATTCATTTAATAAAACAAAAATTTTTGTTTTTAAATTTTGAATTGTATCATCAACATTAACAAAATATCTAATAAATTTAATATCCCCTTTATAAGTTAACCAGTCATAATTTGAACCAAATTTTTCAATAAATTTTTTTTTATCAGAGTCAGTTATATTTTTTTTTTTCTCAATTTTTTTTAATATTTCATTGTTATATTCCGTTCCAGCAAAAACAAATCTTTTATCATCTTTATGATCTTTCAAAATAACTGAAAAAAATGGATGGGCAATTTTCAAATTACAGAACATGTTAATATATTTAATATAACGATTATTTTCTAAGTATTTTACATATATTTAATAAAATAAATAAATATTTATTAATTTATATAATGCATATAATTTATCATATAGTGATATGGTAAGTTATAATGACATATTAAAAATGGTATTAATTTGGTATTAATTTGTAAGCGGGGAATCTGTTACTTTCATTCCACAATATTCTTTTGGATTTACTGAATAATCAACTTTTTTATAAATTCCCAATTTAACACCCAAGGTCAATATAAATTTAAAATTTTTCCAAAACTCAGATGTATGTCCAATACTTTCAGTTAAAATATGAGATAATTCATGTAATGCAACAAATGTAATTGTATTCATATCTGTTAATGTATCTTTACCATCTTTCGACCTTAAACAAAAAACAAGTTTTTCTCCCTTATTTATTGAATAAGAAGTATAAGTACTCCCTTTTTCAGTTTCCATTATATTTTCTGGATTAAACTTTTTTATAAGTCTATCCGTTCGTGGGTCACTTGCATGATTTGTTGACATATAATCACGAATTGTTACTAATTTTTCACGTATTTTAGCCATCATGTTAGATGATTTATCTTTATCAGGTAAATTTCTTACCAAATATTTTCTCCCATCAGTTGTTGACTCATTGTATATTAAATCATTTTGTTTTGTTTCATAATACATTGAAACAATAATAGCAATAACCCCCATTGCAAAATAATTAGAAAATGATGCCAATACCATATATTAGAATAATAGATAATAATTGTAATTTTATTGTAATTTTATTGTAATTCAGATTTCATTGTAATTTCATATGCTAGTTGTGTTTCTTTTATATTTTCTTTTAAATTATTATTGAATTTTTTTTTATTAGTTATTAAATATTTATATTTTAAATTATAAAATTTTATATATGATACACACCCTTCCTTGTCCTTTGATTTATTTAATAATTCTTTTTCTTTATTTTTACTTATTTTTTGTTCATTAATTATTATATTAATTAATATATTTTTATATTTTTTGATTCCCATTATTAAATAAATAAATTGACTATATATCAATATCAAATTATTTAAATTGTTAATTTTGCTATTTTTTGATATTTTTGCACCTGCTTTGTAATATTTAATAAAAAGATTTAATAATATCTTATTTTTATAATAAATAAATAATCTATTGGGTTTAGTTAATAATGTATGGTGTTTATGTTTGATTTTTAATTCATTTGCCATTTGTTCATCCATAATTAGTAAATTTAACTTATTTTTTAAAAATTGTTTATAATATTTTTGCATAATTTCTTTTCGTTTTAATAGGTTTTTAGTGTTGATTCCTCCATTATTTTTGAAAAATTCGGGATAAAATTTGATATACATGTTATATTATATCATATTATTATTATATATTATAATGTGATGTGATATTTTTTAGCAATATTACAACGGATCAGGAATCAAATATAATTCATTGTGTAAAACTATTTCTTTTTTCTTTTTCTAGGGGGGGCTCCAATTTTCATAAAATTGTTATATTCTTTGTTTGATAAATTAGGAGTTTTATATCCCTTTGCTGTAACAGATTTTACTCCATTTTCTATTTTCCTACACGTATTATTATACGTATCGGTATTATTGTTTTTTGATAGGTCAATCATTGTACTAAAATTATATATATTATTATTATTATTAGTATCATTTTTTATTAAATTATAAAAAAAATGATATTTTTTTTGATTAGTATGCCAGTATACTAATATTATGGTAATTATAAAAAAAAACCTTTTTAGGAATGAACAAGAAGTGTCAGTTAACTCTAGCAAAGATGATATTATATTTCAGTGTATTGATTGGAATTGTAGTGATTTTTGGAAAAAACAAGATGACTCTGATACCGAAGATAACACAGATAATGGATATAACAAGTCTAAAAGATTATTTGAAATAAGAGCATATGGAATAACAGAGCAAAAATGTAGTATTTTTGTTAAGATTGTTGGTTACCGCCCTTATTTATATATTAAAGTTCCAGATAATTGGAGTAGAAGTCATTTGATAAGATTTAAAGACCAATTGAAAACAAAAGTTTATACAAGTTTAAAAGATAGCGTATATCAATGTAAATTGATAAAACGCAAGGAGTTATATGGTTTCCAGAATGAAAAAAAATTTAAATTTGTTGAAATCATATGTGAAAATATTGGATGTTTTTATAGTGTTAGAAATGTTTTAGAGGGTAGGTGGGCTAATAGGGATAAAACAATTGAAGAATATGGCAAGTGTCGTGTAAGATTATTTAAAATAGGTAATGAAGTATTTGATTTTTCAGATAGTATTTATGAAAGTAATATCTCACCTTTACTACGTTTCTTTCATGATTGTGATGGTAATCCTGCTGGATGGCTAAGAATTAAGGCAAAAAAATATGAAATTATTATGGATACGGAAACAAGATGTCAAATTGAAGTTAAATGCAAAAGTAAGCATGTCAAGTCATATGATAAAAAAGATATTTCACCAATTGTAATAGCATCGTTTGATATAGAATGTTCTAGTTTAGACGGTTCATTTCCTAAACCAGAAAGAAGATATGATGAAATTATTCAAATTGGAACAACAGTTCATAAATATGGCGAACAAACATGTTGCTATAAGAGCATGGTTACATTGAAAAAATGTAATAAGATTAAAGGTGTTGATTTAGTATGTTGTGATAATGAAAGAAAATTATTATTAGAATGGGCAAAAGTTATTAAACATATTGATCCTGATGTAATAACAGGTTACAATATATGGGGATTTGATATGGTATATATCTATAAAAGATGTGTTAATGGATGTGGTGGTGTTTTTGGAGATTTTGAAAAAATTTTTAATGAAATTTATAGTAGAAATAATAAACATAAAGTGAAATTTTTAGAAAAAAAGTTAGCATCAAGTGCATTGGGTGAAAATTTTCTAAAATATCATAATTGCGAAGGTATTGTTGGTATTGATATGTTTAAATTAATTCAAAAAGATTATAATTTAGCATCATATAAATTAGATGCAGTTTCTCAAAAATTCATTAGTGGAAATGTAACTAAAATGAAGATTGAAGATAATAGTTTGGAAATTACAAGTAATAATACAGATGGACTAACCGCTGGACAACATATTAGTCTTGATATTGGTGCAAAACATATTAATAAACCAAATGCAAAGAAAAAATACAAAATTAGCAAAATTGATGGGCAAGTGTTCACAATTGAGAATATATCAGTTAAAAACTTATTTTTGGACGATGAAAATGGTAAGGAAGTATATACCAAATTCAAAGAACTAAAAATAAAAGTTGGATGGTACCAAAATAAAATGGATTTATCACCACCTCAAATATTCGATAATTACAAGACTGGTACACCAGATAAAATTAAAGAAATTGCAGTATATTGTATTAAGGATTGTGAATTAGTAAATTTCTTAGTTATAAAATTAGCAGTCATATCAAATAATATTGGTGCTGCAAATGTATGTTGCGTACCATTTTCATATTTATTTCTTAGGGGACAAGGAATTAAGATTTTTAGTTGTTTTGCAAAAGAATGTAGAAAAGAGAAAATGATGATTAAAGTATTAGATAGAGATAAAATGGATAATGATGGATATGAGGGTGCAATTGTGTTCGCGCCAAAACCAGATATTTACTTTGAACCAGTTGTTGTTATGGATTATGCATCGCTTTATCCATCAAGTATGATTGCGGAAAATATTTCTCATGAAATGTTGGTCGTTGTTAATGAATATAATTTAGAAGGAAAATTAATTAAATCAAAGGGAGAAAGTAAATATCTGAATTTACCTGAATATAATTATAATGAAATTGAATATGATGCATTTCAAGGAATTGCAGAAGATAAGATAAAAATTGGTAAAAAAGTTTGTATATTTGCTGAGAAAAAAGATGGAACAAAGGGATTAATTCCAAGAGTTCTTGTTAAATTTTTGAAAGCAAGAAAAGATACAAGGTCTTCAATAAAATATAAAACAATTAAAACAAAAGATGATAAAGAATTTACTGGATTATTAAAAGAAAAAGAAGTTTTAGGTGTTACCAAGTATTATATCAACAAAGTGCACGAAGAACCAGATATTATTGATAAAGATAATGTTGAATCGATAAAAGATACATACAATGATTTTCAGAAGGCTGTATTAGATGGTTTGCAAATGGCGTATAAAGTTGTTTGTAATAGTGTATATGGTCAAGTAGGTGCAACAACAAGTCAAATATGCTGCAAAGAATTGGCAGCTTCTACGACATCTGTCGGTAGAAGTATGGTTATTAAAGCGAGAGATTATACGTTGGAAAAGTATAAGGGGAGCAAGTTAATATATGGAGATACGGATTCCGTTTTTATATCTTTCAAGCAATATATTTATGAAAAATATGGAAAAATGGATGATAAGGAATTATTACAAAAATCAATAGATGTTGGTATGGAGGCAGGTGCATATATAACAACAAAGTTAAAGAAACCACAGGATTTAGAATATGAAAAAACATTTTATCCATTAGCAATATTTTCAAAAAAGAGATATTTTGGTAATAAGTATGAATATGATAATAAAAAATACAAGCAGACCAGTATGGGAATTGTATTAAAACGACGTGATAATGCACCGGTAGTTAAAGATATTTATAGTGGTGTTATTGATATTATATTAAATTCAAAAAATATTGAAAGAGCAAAGAAGTATTATAAAGAAAGAGTTGCAGATTTATTAGATGGGAATGTTGACATTGATGAATTGATTGTAACAAAAAGTGTTAAGGCAACACAATCATATAGCAATCCAACGCAAATTGCACATAAGGCATTGGCAGATAGAATTGGATTAAGAGATCCAGGTAATAAACCAAGAGCAAATGATAGAATTCCGTATTGTTATATTGATAAAAAGGAGTTAAAATGTAAAGTATGCAATAAATGTGTAAATGATAAAGATTGCAAATGTTTAAAATGCATGGAATTATATTGCAAACATCATTTGCATAATCATAGAAGTAGTTGTGTAACTATTTGTAGATATTATAAGACAACAAAAAAGCAAGATGATTCATTGACAATGTGTAATGTGTGTAGTGGTTGGTATAATTCAACAGCAATGGTAAGACACCGAATAAGAAAAGATAAGTATGGTACTGAACATCATGATAAGTGTAAAAAAAAATTAGCAACTAAATTATTACAAGGAGATATTATTGAACATCCATCATATATTACAAAAAATGATATCAAAATTGATTATCGTTATTATTTAGATCATCAAATTCAAAAACCCGTTATGCAAATTTTTGATTTAGTTATGACAGACCCTAGTTCGATTACAAAAGCAATTATAAGGCAAAATGATAATAAAAAGATGGGATTGCAAAATATATCAAAATGGTTTAATGTAATTAGAAATAGTGATACCAATGGTAAAAGTACTGAAAAAGAAATTTGATTTTTAATCCAATTCAAAAAAAATACTATCTTCTAATTCATCTGGAACAATTTCTTTTATTTCATTATAAGTTATTGTTTCATTGCGTAATAATGACTTTGCAATATCAATCATATATGATTCATGTTCATATAGAGTTTCATAAACAAATTTATCTATTTCCATCATTATATTTTTACATTCATCAAAAGATTCTGAATTTAAATTGCGACCAATAGATCCCATCATATCTGGATTAAGTGGTCCTATATTTTTATTCATTCCCCATGTACAAGTATAATTATATATTAATGATGATGCTTTTTCAATATCATCTGCTGCACCAGTTGATATATTACCATAAATAATTTTTTCAGCAGTTCTACCACCCAATAAAATAGCAATTTTTGCCAAAATAGTTGACTCTTTATAAAGTTTATTATTCTCATTCTTTTGTTGACTAAACCCTAATGCAGACTCGCCTCTTGGTATAATACTAACTTTAATTGGGTGTGCACAGTCTTGTAATAAATATGCTATTAAAGCATGACCTGCTTCATGATATGAAACACGTTCTCTTTCGTCTTTTGTCATAGTACGTTCTCTTTTTTCTCTACCAATCATAATTTCGTCAATCGCTTCTTGAATATCTTCCTCACGAACAGTTGAAATTGTTTGATTACCTTGAATAGCATTGATTTTTGATTGATTGCATATCGTAGAAATATCTGCACCTGTCAAACCAGCACCTCTTTCAGATAAAATTTCAAAAGATAAATTGTGTGGTATTTTTATATCACTCAGATATAGTTCAAACATTTCTTTGCGTTCTTTAAAATTAGGAGGGTCAAAATATATTTTTTTATCAAATCTACCAGAACGTGTTAATGCTGAATCCAAATTTTTTACAAGATTTGTAGCAGCAAAAACCATAATATTGGTTGATTCGTCAAATCCATCCATTTCTACTAATAATTGATTTAATGTATTATCACGCTCTGAATTATTATTAAGTCCTCTTTTTCCACCAATAGCATCAATTTCATCAATAAATATAATACATTTATCATATTTTTTTGCACGTTTAAATAATTTTCGTACACGCGAAGCACCAACACCAACATACATTTCAACAAATTCTGAACCAGACATACTTTCTATTGGTATATCTAAATTTTTAGCCATTGTTTTTACTAATAATGTTTTTCCTGTCCCTGGTGGCCCAGCAAGTAGAATACCCTTTGGTAAAGTAACATCCCATTCTTCATATTTTTCCTTATTATTTATAAAATCCATATAGTATTCGATTTCTTCTTTCACACTTTCTAATCCAATTACATCATTAAGAGATAAATTAAATTCATTGTTATTATTTTTATTCTTAGCCTCGTAATTTTTAACTATAATAATCACAATATAGAATATCCATAAATAAAATAATATATTTATAAAGGGAGTTTCTTGTGGCGGGGGTTTGGGTGGAGTAGATATAAAATTGCCCATATTATTATAATATAACAATATAATGTTTATATATAAATATTAATTTATTATTAAATAAACAATGAATAATGTACTTATATTATAATATGGCATAGATTTTACCCAGCAACAATATTTAAAAATATAAGGATAATACCAATAAAGTCATATATTTTTATCCTATTGTCACAACTATCATTAATAAAAAATGATTTAAATAATGGTTTGTATTAAAGATATATATTATAATTAAAATGGCTAAAATCGAAATTACAGAAAATTTAACAATTGATCAGTTATCTGGTCAAGGTAATAGTGGCGTGGCTAACATGGGCAATACGTGTTTTTTAAATACAACATTGCAACAGTTAAGTCATTGTCCAGATTTCACTCTTTATTTTTTAACAGGAACTTTCAAGGAAGACTGTAATATAAAGAAAAAGGAATTTAAAATGTGCAAGGAATATTTCAGAGTCTTACATGGACTATGGGAAGAAAATCAAATTATTAGACCTACATCATTTAAAAGAACATTAGATCAGATGCAACCCCAATTTAGAGGTTGGGGTCAACATGACAGTCAAGAGGTCTTAATGTCTATATTAGATATGTTACATAATGCATTATCTTATTCTGTCACAATTGAGACGTCAGGTACTGTTAAAAATAACAAGGATAAATTAGAAGTTTCTTCTATTGATGAATGGAAGAAATTTTATTCAAAAGAGTACTCAAAAGTAGTAGAATTATTTTTTGGACAGGATCATACAGTATTACATTGTAAAAAATGTAATACAACTGACCATAAGTTTGAACCATTCTGTTCAATGGAACTCCCAATTCCAATTGTAGAAGATAAACTTAAACCAGTGACAATATATGATTGTATGAATAAATACAGTGAAACAGAAAACACAATTGAAAGATTATGTGAAAAATGTGATACAAAGGGTACAAGTACAAAAACACTTAGTATATGGAGACCTCCCAATTATTTTATTATATCTTTCAAAAGATTCACGTCTGCAAATAGAAAAAATGCAACGCTTATTGATTTTCCAATTGAAGGTCTTGATATGACATCAATGATTTCTGGATATTGTAATACTGAACTTAGATACAATCTTTTAAGTATATCAAATCACGGAGGTGGAACAGGAGGTGGACATTATCATGCATTTTGTAAAAATACAGATGGAAAGTGGTATGATCATAATGATACTAGGGTAACAGAAGTTCAACCAGATAAGTTGGTAACAGAACACGCATATGTTCTTATTTACAAAAGAGTGTAAATAAAGATTATAAATAAAATACAAATAAAATATATATATATTTTATATATATGAATTCGCGTAATACAAAAAAATTTAATGGGTTAATAAGAACAGGAAATTCGAAAAGAATAAACTCTTCGTCAGTAAATATTTCAAATATTCTATTAAAAGCAATTAGTATTTTAATTGTTGTTGTTTTACTTTTATTGGCAGCAAATATTATTTATTATTATACGTCTGAATGTTATCAAAAAAAGAATTTAGTCGATTATTTGAGCTCTTTTTCATTAAAACCATGTATAATCAAAGAAAGTAAAACAGATAGTTTACCATATGTTGAACGAGAACTTGAAAACGATAAAGAAGTATTTCATATTGGTAATCAAGATTTTACATATAATCAAGCAAAATGCAAATGTGCAAGTTATGGGGGGAGATTGGCAACAAAGGCAGAAGTAATTGAAACATACAATAAAGGAGGGGATTGGTGTTCGTATGGATGGTCCGAGGGACAATCGGCATATTATCCAACACAAAAATGTACATGGGATAAACTACAACGACAAGGTAAGAAAAATAAATATTCATGTGGTATGCCAGGTGTAAATGGCGGTTTCTTTTCAAACCCCAAACTTAAATTTGGAGTAAATTGTTATGGAGTTAAACCAAAAGGTAAAGCGGCTGTTCAAAAGAAACCAAGATGTAAAAAGAAAGACTTCTGTGAGAGAGAAGTTAATTATAATGCTTCACATAAACTTGGTACTGATGATATTTCACCATTCAATCACAAAAAATGGAGTATGTTTTAATTCTATTCAACAGTTGCCTGTGTTAATGATATAACAATATCATTTGACACTTCTCTTGCAACAGAATCGAATTGTGATTGTTTTGTTTGCGAACTGGTATTCCTCATAAGTCCTTCAAAAGTGGGAACATCTACCTCGGTAATTGCCCTTTTTAAATTGTTTTTAAGAGCAATTAAAAGGCCTCTAATTCCCGAACCACCATCTACTTGTTTATGCTCGTCTAAAAATGTATCCATTATTTTGACGAATTTCTTAATTTCTACCTTATTATTAAGGCCATCAGAAACTTTTCGTGCAATATCACAGTACAAATAGATTTCCATTGCACTCGTATCATTGTTCTTTGCAACATCAGATGAAAGGACAAATTTCTCTATTCTCTCTTGTTCATCTTCCACAAGTGTATATATAATAACAACTTCTGTGTCACCCTTTACAAAGAAAGGAAGATGTCTATGAGAATGAAAATCATCCACCTCAAATCCAGTTTTATCCCCGCTAACTGGGGTAATAAATGGCGTTGAAATAGTAACTTTAATGTTTCTTGCAACGCATGTCGTTGATCCAAATACAAATGATGCAAAAGAATCTCTGAAAATATGCTCATCCGGCGTACCTCTGAAATTCTTTCCAATTGCATCCATTAATTCCTCGTTGTAATCAGATGCATTTCCGATTCCAATAGAAAGGTCTACTGAGTTAAAAAACTCTGCTTTAATTTTATCATCACTGTAACCAGTGGTATTGTAACCATCTGACACCAAAACAGTACTTGTCTTTCTGTCAGTGTATTTTCCAGCAATTTCTCGTGCTTTTAACAAAGCATCTCCAAAATTAGTAGACTGTGTTGGTTTCAACCACATATCAATTTTTGAGATGATTTCTTCTGTTACAGGAGAATTCTCTACTCTTACTGTTGCCGTACTTGAATAGTTGATAATAGTCACGGTAATATCCGAACCGTTATCAGACAATGTCTTGACTAATGTAAGTGCTTTTTTCATACATTTACATAGCATATTGTACTTGCTATTTTGCGAGTATTTATCCGAATCAACATATGCATGATTAGTTATTGAAACTGTTGTTGAACAACTAACTTGACGCAAACTCATTGGTGGCATCATTGCTTGTTGAATTTGTGGTGTTTTATTATGCGTTACCTTTAAACGCTTTGGTGAAGGCAACATAGTCGCATTGAATACATTTCCTTCCAACTCCCCATCATCATCATAATCTAACCATGCATGTTTCCTCTGTGGGGCATTGGGTGGGAGTAAATCTATATGAGAAAGCTGTTCAGTCATACTGTAACTGCTATCTAATAGGAAAACTATGTGTTGTGCTGTTGTAATTCTCGTGGAGAGGTCAGAACCAGTCCATTCTATGTCAGCAGAATATCCTTCTGCGTGTTTATATGTATTAATATTAAATTTATTCATTATTATTATAATAATCTATATAAGTATCCATATTAGAAATCATTTTTTGTTTGAATATAAATATTCAAATGTGATATTGTACTCTTTATCTGGGAATATTGTTTGTATTTGTTTGATTTGGTGTGCAGTGAATATATAATCTGAAATCAAAT
>Ga0115003_10001322_pt1 | contig 21711 bp, 17 predicted proteins | sample ArcticOcean_MG_C_7_FD_88736 | JGI IMG/M metagenome (GOLD analysis project Ga0115003, IMG submission 88736) | Marine microbial communities from western Arctic Ocean - ArcticOcean_MG_CB11_88 | ecosystem: Environmental > Aquatic > Marine > Oceanic | place: Arctic Ocean: Canada Basin | collected... | reverse complement strand
GTGCGGTTGTCAGAGGTGTCAATATTGGCACAACTTCGGCTGAAAAGGATGCATTCATTCAAACACTGATGGACCATCAAGAAAAGTTACATTTCGCTTTAGGACGTGGCAGAAAGCGTGCTTCTATTGGCGTTCATGACCTAGCAAAATTACAGCCTCCATTTAGAGTACTGGGTGTCGATAAGGATTATTCATTCACCCCACTCTCTATGGAAGAAGATATGACGATTACACATATCTTAGAAAATCATCCCAAGGGAATTGATTATGCTCATCTAATGGCAGATATGGAACGTTATCCGATTATACTGGACTCAAACGATAAAGTTCTATCCTTCCCTCCAATCATCAATGGAGACCACACCACTGTAACACATTCGACCACTGAATTTTTCATTGATGTCACCGGTTGGGACCGCCGTGCTTGTGAATCATCTTTGATGCTGATAGCAATGCAATTAGCAGAGCATGGCGGAGTAGTTGAATCAGTAATTGTCAATGGAATAGATGGAGTAAACGAGATTGTTCCTAATGGTGATGGAATAAATCATAGCGTACCACAACGATTGGTAAATGGTCTATTGGGACGAGAATTTTCATCAGATGAACTATCTACTTCAATAAATCGCATGGGTGGCATTTTTTCTGGTTTCAGTCCTGCGCCTGAAGACTCCCCAACAATTCCAAAGCGTATGGCAGATGCTGCTGCAGGAGAGCAGATGCTCAATTTCATCATGCCTCGTTGGCGATTTGACATCTTGCATCCAGTAGATTTAGTTGAAGAAATCGCTATTGGTCATGGATATGAAGATCTAGGTCAAGATGTTGCAAAGGCACCACTAACCGCAATTCCACGTTCTGACAATCATATTAGAAGAAGAATTAGAGATTCATTACAAGGTCTTGGTTTTATGCAAATCCAATCACTGACTCTGTCAAATGACCGCGACCAATTTGAATTGATGCGATGGCAGCAAAGTGGAGGGGTTACCAGAATCACCAACCCAATTACAATCGACCATACACTGCTACGGCAATATATCCTTCCAGGATTATTTAGATTACTTGCAAGCAACCGCCATCATGAATTACCTCAAGGGGTATACGAATTGGGAACTGTTGTTAGAGATCACAAGAATTGCGACCGTGTTGCATTCTTGATGGCGGAAAAGGGCGGCGGTTTTGCTGCTGTTCGCGGAAGAATCCAAGCAATGCTGAGAGACTTGGGTGCAAATGATTACACAATTGAGGCGCTACCAGATGGTGAGGGTCCTTGGTTGACTGGAAGATCTGCAAAAGTATTGATTGGAGGCATATGGGTAGGATGCTTTGGTGAAATAGATCCATCTGTATCAAATGAGTTTGAACTCAAAGTACCAATCAATGGAGCAGAATTTGATGTCACATTGCTTAATTCTGCACTTCCAGACCCTGTTTAATCGATGCTGGTTAAGCATTTTGAATCTCAAGAATATGGAATGTACGAGCCGTTATTATTCTTGACGTGCGGGGTTGCATCAAAACTTCCATCTGCCTTTTTCTTGTAATGATAACCATCTGTATGATGAATCCAAGTAAACGCTGGAGTTTTAGGTACTACTGGAGGCGCTGCTTTAGATGGTACTACTGGCTTAGTAGGAATTGCAGGTGGAGATGATTGGACTTGCTTAGGCTTCTCGGTCCTTACACTGATCTCTGGTAGAGTTTGTATTTTCGCAGTAGATTCTGGTTTACTCGAAGATAATTGCCCATCTCCGGAAACAATTCCATCATATTGCGAAGATTGATCTGCAGCCTTAGTTACTTCAGTTGCCCCACCACCAAATAGTGCAAGTGCAGATTTGTAATCATCTGAGATTTTGTGAGATTCATCTGATAGTGTCTGCTGACTTACATTTTCACCCATCTTGTAAACTATTGGAGTTGGTGCCTCTTCTTCAAGCTGGTCTGGTTCCTTCTTTTTGCCGAAAGGCCAAATTGGTGCCATAGTTCGGCCAAAACCACTTCTTTGAATAAACCTGTCATTGACCATACTAGAGTTTTGAATTTATTATTGCTTGAATACTGTGCACACCAAATACGACTGTTTGAAGAACTTAACTGCGTGCAGTGTGTTATGAGCAGATGGATTGTCCTTGCACTTTTCATCATTCCGAGCCTATTCCCAATGGCGATAGCATCGGTTGAATCACAAGCAAGAGAAAGTAATGAGATAATGTCTTTATACACACCCTCTGAAGTAATAGTTCATCGCGGTGAAATGTCAGAAGTATTCTTTACAACTCATAATATTGCAGATGGTATCCAAACTTTTACCGCTAATATCGAAAATGTGAGTTCTGATTTATCCATAACTGGATTACCACTAAACTACACATTGGTAGAGAATCACTTGCAACAATTAAAATTTAATGTCACCGCTAGTAGCAGTTCTGAATATGGTTCTACTTTTATTACTCTGAATATTACAACAGATATGGACTCTAGTTTCGTAGTATCACAAATCCTTGTAACTATCGCACCACAAAGCAACCTAACTTTTGGAGTCAGTGGCGTTTCAACATTTACTGTTGATGCAGGAACTAGAACTTCTGTTGCAGTCAACATAACAAATAATGCAATGCTGGATGATAATATCACCTATGACATTTACTCAACATCAGCTTTTAATTGGGGTTGGACGATGAATGAAACTGCTGGGAATAATGCCTTTGAAACCTTAGTACCTGGTCAATTATCTTATGTGTTTGTATGGATTGATATTCCAGAAGTAATAGATGGTGTGCCTTTGCAAGGCCAGGGCCCTCAATTTACCTTGAAAGCCGTATCTGGCCTAGATAGAGACTTAAGTCAGTGGTCATTTGATTTAATTTATGATTCGTTTCGCAATGCAAGTATCGACTTTGCTGAGCCTGATTTAGAATTAGCACCGGGTGAAGATGGAAGGTTAGAAATTACACTCCGCAACACCGGAAATGTAGATAATAGAATGAATCTCACAATGCAAGCAATAGATGAAAACGGTGATACTTTGAATGGGTTTGCCAAATCCGATCGTTTTGAAAATGATGGGTGGACTGTAGCATTATTCAATGGATTAGAAGACCAGTTTCTAGGACCTAATGAATCAAGAACGATAGAGGTTGGTTTCCAATCACCAGTGCAATATAGCGGTTCAATTAATGTTCGTTTCTTTGTTTTTGCATTAGGAGCTTATGAGCGTACTTATTCAATTGATGTAGGTGCTACAATTGTTCGAGAAAGAGCTGGAGATGCATCTCTTAGTACTACTGGTTGTCATGATTTGCTACCACTCCAGTCATGTAATTCTACTATTGAAGTCACCAATACTGGCAATGCAATTGATTTTTATTCACTTGAATTGTTGAGCGCACCTTCATTTGTTGATGTCAGCGTTCCATCTACCGGCATAGAAATTGCTAATTCATTTAGCGATGAATTCCCGGAGATTACAATAACTGCGAGTAATGATTCAATCGCATTTGAAAATGGGAATGTTAGCATCGCTGTAAATTTCCTTAATAGTGAACAGTTGCAAATAATTAACATTCCAGTGAAAATCTCTCCTGTAATAAATTGGTCATTTGAAAATGTTAGCGAAGAAATTGATTCAAAGGGCAGGCTCTCAATCGTAATGACTTTGCGTAATGAGGGTAATGCATTTGATGGATTAATCGTTCAATTACAATCATCACATTCCACTGATATGGCATTCATTCCTCCTTTTATTGCGATTGTAGAAGATGGAGTAGAATTCCCGAGGTCTTTTGAAATAGATGATATTCCAACAGGTGCTAACTTTACGTTGAGAGCCTGGGTTGAAATTCCGGTAGATCAACAAGCAAATGGAACAATTTGGATAAATACGACAGTACGCTCCAAGTTTTCTCCTGAAATTGAGTTCGTTCATACATCGTCAGCCGATTATAGAGGGATTCCTTGGCAACCAGCCGCAGAAGAAGATGAACCGTTGATTGATTTTGCTCAAATAATGTCAACTACTTGGTTAGTTCTCAAGGCCTGGTCATTTGTAATATTGGCGGTCTTTGTTTCCAGTATGATTCTTCTCAAAGCGAACACTGACCGTATTAACCGTAAGGCTGAGGAAGCGATAAGAAGTGAGTTATACGCTCAGAAAAATAAATCCCCTGAACAAGTTGATGATTGGATGGGGAAATTCTCTCAAAGGAGTCAACAACCTGAAATCGAATCTGCATTACATGTTCAAAAAGAACATTTTGAACAGGCATTTACTTCACGCGCAGGTGTAAGCCAACCAGCAACCCAGCCTATGGAACCATCTCTAAGAGATGCAGCAGCCACTGTACTAGAAGCTCATGATGCCGCAAATGTGAAGATGGGGGCCGATGATTTACTTGGAAATATTCAGCAACATGGAATTGCCATTCCGCACCAATCTAATGAGTCATTAGAAATTAAAAATAGCGAAACTGAAATGACAACTAGGCATGACCCGCAACAGATACTTGGAGAATCTCCTGTTGCAGAAAGTGTATCAAGTGTCCCTTTACCTAAATCTATTCCATCGATGCCAGATTTAGATGATTTAGATTTTTGAGGGATTTTGATGTGGCGAGTAGGTCTAGATGAGGCTGGAAGAGGGCCTTGCCTTGGACCTTTAGTGGTAGGAATATGTGCTGTTCCTTATGAGGACATTCAATTATTAATTGATGCAGGCGTCAAAGACTCAAAAGATTTGAGCGCTAAAAGAAGAGTGGAACTAGTAGACTGGTTCAAACAGCAAAAAGATTCAAGGGGATGGGAATATGAAGTTAATATTTGTAGTCCTGAAAGAATAGATATTGCTTTATCTGGAGATGGTCTCAATATTCTTGAGGTCGATTTATTTGCTGAGTGTCTTAATTTGTTATCACGACGAGTATCAGAAAAAGTGTCTATTTTGGCTGATGCATGCGATGTAATCCCGCAAAGATTCACAGATAGAATTGTTGCGAGAATAGACAATTGGCCATGGCCTGAAAGTGAAATGGAGAGTCTTCACAAAGCTGATACACTTGACCCAGTTGTAGGTATGGCGAGTGTTTTTGCAAAGGTTACAAGAGACCAAGCGGTAGAACAAATCTCGCAGCAAGTTGGTTTTTCGGTTGGTTCGGGATACCCGAGCGATCCTAATACCAAGAAAATATTGGATCTATTAGTTACCACGCCTCTTCCGTATAGTGAGTTAAGGTGGGCCTGGGCTACAATCAAAAATAAGTGGATGGAGAAATACGATACTCCACCACCGATTAGGAATGATTCGGTAAATATTCAAACCACATTATTTTGATTTGGTTAAGCCACTTAATTGATGAATGGTTGGCCGCTGGCAGTGTTGAAGCGTATGAGTTGGACACCAGATGAGGAAACATTAGCGGCCATCCGTCACTTAGCAATTCAAAACGCTATTGAGTATGAAGGTAAGGCCGTTCCAGGCTCAGTCATTGGCCGAGTAATGGGCACAATGGCCGATTTACGCCAACACGGAAACGTGGTCAGTCCGATGATTATTCAAGCTGTTATTGAAGCAAATAATATCGCATCATCACAAGGAGTGGATGCACTGATTGAAATTCTTCAAAATGAAGCGCCACACCTTCTCTTAAAGCGTGAAAAGAAGGAAAGAAGGATAGGATTACCAGAACTTGTAAATGCGGTTAAGGGTAAGGTTGTATTGCGATTTGCACCTAATCCAAATGGTCCACTATCTTTCGGACATGCCAGAGGATTGGTTATCAATTCCACATACGCCAAACAATGGGATGGTGAACTGATTCTAAGATTTGATGATACGGATACTACTGTCAAACCACCACTGCCATCTGCGTATGAACAAATACCACAAGAAGCAGAATGGTTAATTGGCTTCAAACCTCATAGAATTATCTTCGCTAGCGAAAGGATTCCTCACTATTATGAGCATGCAGTTATGATGTTAAACCGAGGTTTTGGTTATGTTTGCCAATGTTCTGGTGATGCATTTAAGGTATTTAGAGAATCCAAGACCGAGTGCCCTTGCCGTAATAATTCTATTGAAATCAATATGGAGTTATGGAATAAAATGAATGACGGTACTTTCGTTCCAGGTGATGCTGTTGTCAGAGTCAAAACCGATATGGAGTTAAAGAATCCTGCTCTAAGAGATTGGCCTGCATTAAGAATGCAGGATACTGAAAAGCATCCACATCCTCGTGAAGGAATTGGAAGTAAATACAAAGTCTGGCCTTTACTTGATTTCCAATCTGCCGTAGAAGATTACTTGCAGGGAGTTACACATATAATTAGAGGAAAAGATCTGATGGACTCAACTAGAAAGCAGACTTTACTGTACCAGCATTTCGGCTGGAAATATCCTGAAACAATGTACTGGGGTCGAGTGAAAGTCCACGAATGGGGAGGATTCTCAACTTCACAAATGCGGAGAGATATTGAAGCAGGATTATTTGAAGGGTGGAATGACCCTCGACTTCCAACATTATCTGCACTAAAGGAAAGAGGCATTACCGCACGCGCATTGCGACACTTTTGGGTAGAACTTGGAGTTACTCAAAAGGACATCAGTGTTCCATTATCTACTTTATATAGCCATAATACAAAGGAAATAGATGCTACTGCACCACGTATTTCATTCGTTAAAAACCCTGTAAAAATATCTCTCCAAGGTGACTGCCCAGACAATATTAGCATTGCAACGCATCCAAATGACAAAAGTATGGGCCAACGTGTGTTCAACCTAAAAGACAACTCAGTACACATTAGTGCTGAAGATGCAAATCAAGCAGATACAAGATTGAAAGATTTCTGCAACATTTCAATCGATGGAAGTATTGCAAAAATCACTTCAACTGAAAGAATTGACAAAAGGCCAATTATTCACTGGGTTGCTAGCAATTGTGAAGATGCTGAATTAGTAATGGTTGAGGATGATAAATTAGTTTCTATCCAAGGTAAGCTCGAAAACCATGACTATCCAATAGGAACTGCTGTACAAATGGAACGAATCGGTTACGGGATTATAGTCACTAAAAATAAAATTGTTTTTACACATAATTGAGATTACTGCCCATATGATCATATCCAAACAATCATAGAGCATGGCAATGGAACTCGGAGTGGTGAAACCAGTGACGAAGACTGTTGCAGACTTAGAACTTGATGATGAACATATTACTGCGGGCTTGGATGATTCATTACAAGAGGGGGCAAATAGGCTCCTCAGCGTCCCTGGTGGAGTGCTGATTGTTCTTAATGACGATAGCCAAGTTAAGGGTGTAATCGGAACAAAACAAATGTTAACTGCAATAGCAAAAGGTTCTGATATTAGTTCGACAAAATGTAATCAAATAATGGAAATGGATTTTCTTCAAGTAGAATTGACTACTCCACTAAGTGAAGTTCTTGCTGAGATTAAAAAGCGTAGTCCTCAGGCAGTAGTTGCTGTAAATAATGGAGAATTTGCTGGATACTTTTCACCATCTGATTATACACATGCAAGAAGCATTGTCAAATCATTGAAGCAGGTATTCAAGGCTTAAGCCTCAAGCAACCAATTTGATTACCCTTCCGCAACCATTGCAAGGGAATCTAAATGGGCGTTCATTGCTATCGACTGGATTAGAAGTAGAACAAGCAGGACATGGTATGGTAGGGGCTACCGGATCATCCATTTCTGCTATATTCAAACGCCTTGGACTAATTATTGCAGTAAACCACCAGATTACAACTACCGTAGCAATTGAACCTGCTACAAAGATTGCCGGGAATGCAAAGTAATGTATCGCTGCTACGATGAGAATTAATACTGTCTCACCGTATAACCAACGGCGATGCCTCTTAGCCGTCATGCGCAAAGCAATCCACCAACCTGCAAGGAAAGTCATCACTACAAGAATAAACAAAGGAGCTGGTGAATGTACTGGCGAAGAAGTTGGGTTGATTGAAAGGGTAAAATCCTCATCTTGTGGAATATTATCGCCTTCAAGTGATAGTACTTCACCCCAAGGTAGCCTTGAATGTTTGAATGTCAAATCTTTGCTTTCACGTAAAGTTGCTGCTGAGAATGAAGTTGTTGCTGTTGTCTTACCAGTAACTTCTAATTTGTAGTCAGCCCAGATTGGGGCTGGTTGAACTACGATGAAACTGCGAATTAAATCTATTCCTTTACCATCCTCTACATATTCTGTGGTAGAGAATTTAAGTGTTAATGGATGAGTTACAACTGCATCTTCACCTTGTAAGTCTAATTCGATTCCTATCGTCTCAAAGTCTCTGAAAGAACCTAATAACTCTTCGGCATCTATTGCCATTCCAGAGGCTAAATATACAGTTACAAGATTGCTCAATTGCCTTTCGAATTCATCAACTTCTACTGGCTCAATAAATCTGCTAACTCTTTCTGCCTCACCGACAGCTCCAGCGTTAAAGTAACCTAATACTGGAGATAACTGTGGGTTTTCATCACCAATATGGTCCATACCCCAGCGCATCCAAAAGGCCATTTCCCCATCGACCTCGATAGTAGTAACACGAGATAGCTTCAGTTTGCCATTGACAGACTCTAATTCCATATTTGAAGTAATGTGAAGTGGGCTTCCATCTCCATTTGTACGTAGTGGCTCATCAGGAGGATAATAACTTCCAGTACCGCCACCAGTGTCAAATGTTTCAATTTCAAATGTACTAGAACCTGATAATGTCGGCCCTGTAGTTTGCAAATTAAAAATAACTTCAACGTTGATATTTTCGATCCCACCACTGGCATCAGTCCATGTCCAAGTGATCCTAACTGCATTACCGACTGCTGTTTCAATCGGGTCATCTGTCAATATAATTCCGTTCACCTTCATAGTAATTGAATCGGAATGGGCCAGTGTATCCATTCCCCAAGCTGAATCAATAATTAGTGGCAAGTATACATCTGAACCTTCAATTTCGGGGTCAAGCAACTTTAATTCAAGTAGCGGAATTGTAGCAGTTAGTATTGCATCATCATCAAATGAACCCCATTTTATTTCCAATTTAGCACCTAATTCAGGAACGTTAAATACTACTGTTCTTGCTGTCAATTGAACTTTAATCGGATTGGATAACACTCCTTGATCAACATCAATGTCAAACTCTAACGTTCCTGTTCCTTGTGCTAGGAATGAAGAATCTGGGCTGTTAAGTGCCTCACCGATAGTTATAGAGCCCGCAGTAATTGTAACTGATGCATTTATTTGGGCACCACCTGCATTACTAACTTCATAGGGAATAGATAATGTCCAGGTGTCTGAAGGATAAGGCCCCGTCCAAACAGAATTGAGAGTCCAAGACCCTACTTCTTCCTCCGATACAACGGCATTAGCAATTGTTGCAGTTTGAGATACATCAGCTAATTCCTGGGCAAATGGGGTTAATGTTCCCGAGGATGATGTACCGAGTAGATGCAAATCAACTGTTTCCGCATCACAACAAACTACCACTTCATCTGCAGTTGCAATCATGGCCGGTGAAATAGCCATAGGAGCCATTAATGAACAAAGAAAAAGTGTCAAAATTAAAAACGGCTGTTGTGACATTGACACCACTAATACCCAACGGATAGGACATAACACATAACCCCAACGATTGAAAAATCGTCTATGCATCAAAATACGCTACTAATCGATTAAGCGAAAGTGAGATTTCACAACGCTTTTTCTAGTAATGTACCCAACTCTTTCTCGAATAATGAAACGACTGCCTCTCCAACTTCACCTTGCAAATCATCCGGAAGCAATCTCAAGCCAAGGCGTGTTGCAGCACGGGTTGCTTTTAATTCAGCATAAATTGTTCTTGCTTTGGTATGGAAATAATATGAAACGGCTTCTTTGACTTCCGCTTTCAATTCTGGGTCAGCATCAATAACATTTCTGACATGTGCTTTCAATTCATCTTTTACTAAATCTCTAAAGGCTTCAATTACCAAGTCTTCTGTAGACATTAGATCTTTGACTTGGTCACGTATGCTTCCGGTCAACAATCTCTCAATAGCCATGATTAACCCAATGTGTTGTGTGGTTTCAACCCGTCGGTTCAAATTATTGAATCAAATTGCCAGTTGTAATGAAATCATCAAGAAGTTCTGAAGCGAATAGTTTGACTTTAGCATCCTCATCTGGCCATTGCTTTGATGCTAGAAATAATTGACTTGCAATATCGATTGGTGATGAACTAATTACACAGCGATGCCAAACTAATTCTTCTAACCGGGGGGTTGAAAGTGTTGAGTCGTTTAATGTTGGAAGTATCAGTTCACTTAGTGCCTGACTACGTTCGTCAATGTTCATTTTCGGCCATCCCTTGGATAGACGAGAAAGCATTCTTTCAGCTAAATTTGGAATCATTGCACTGGCTGGTTTCTCTACTTCTGGTAAACTAACTGTACGTAATGAACCTTCATCCCGAAGGTGATCCCGGAGGAAAGTGTGTATCGGGTCAAATGTTGTATCGAGGGCTTCACGTAGCCAAAGTCCACTTCCTGAAAATGGCCGTAACCTGCGAACTCGCGTACCATTTGGTGCGATTATAGCAGCGATTGCTGAGCACTGCGCAACCACATCTAGCCCACCCATACGTTCGGATTTTTTTGTACCCATTCTCACGCCAACTGAAAGAGGCATTATGTGAATATATTCAGTGGCTGGAATCTCCTTGATTTGCCAAGTATCATCGAATGGGTCGATGTGAACAAGCAATCCTTCACCAATCGGTTGCGGTTGAGGGACTTCATCTCGCGGAATATTCCTATGACTAGGTAATAACTTTCGTTGATATCTAATGCCATTATCGAGACAAGCAGATTCAATTTGAGAGAGAGCAAGAATTCCTTCGAGGTCAGCCGGTGCATGGATGTGAACTATCTTTGCTTGCAATATTTTGGATGCTATTTCTGTTAGAATATTTCGCACATCTGCGAATGGGGCTGTTGACAATAAATCATGCATCGCAACCCCTCCTGTAATCCTGCTATATGCAACCCTTCTTTAATCTCAGTGATTGATTCAAATGTGCAGATAGGTTTCAAAGTAGTAACCGTCTACATTATCAGCCATGCCCAATAACATTCAATTGAGGGGAATCTATTGACCGTTAAGAGGACACTGAGAACAACTGTACCTACAAGGACTGTTCTAGAGGGCGGTGGTTTCCCAGTAAGACGGCCCATTCCGATGAGTTCCTTGACAAGCCCCTTTCTTTTGCTTGATGAAATGGGCCCAGTAAATTGGCCTCCTAGTGCTGCAATCGGTGCTCCGAATCATCCTCATCGTGGTTTTGAAACGGTCACATATTTACTCAAAGGTAGAATGAATCATGCTGATTCTGCTGGTAACTCAGGCGAATTAAACTCAGGTGATGTTCAATGGATGACCGCAGGTAGAGGTGTTATTCACTCAGAATTACCCCACCCTGACTTCTACAAAACTGGTGGAGTTATGCATGGTTTCCAAATATGGGTTAATCTACCAGCAGCAAATAAAATGATGCAGCCAAGATATCAGGATGTCCCTGCGGAAGATATTCCTGTGGTGTGTTCACTAGATGAGTTGGTAACAGTTCGAGTCATCGCTGGGCAAAGTTTGGACCAATCTGCCGTAATTGATACGGTTATTCCAATTACATTTCTACATATGACATTGAAACCCGGAGGAAAAATTATTCAATCTATCGAAAAGGGTTTGAATGGAATGATATATTGCTTCTCAGGCAGTATAAAGATTGATCAAAAAACGCTAAATGATGGTCAATTAGGAATCCTTAGTGATGGTGATGAAGTACATTTATCGGTTAGTGACTCTGCAAAAGAAGATGTGAATATATTATTTTTAGCGGGTCCACAAATTGATGAGCCTATCGCTCGTTATGGCCCATTTGTAATGAATACTGAGCAAGAGATTATGCAAGCATATGCAGATTATAATGCTGGAACTCTTGCTTAAAAATCAATAGTAACTCTAGAAATAATAACAAATTGTTGTAGAGTGTAGTTTACTCTGCCTACAGCAGAGTTAATCATGCTTGTAACCCCAGTCTACTGGAAGATTTCCTGAGCGAGTTTCACTCTACCATCAAACGAAGCTCGTCACGCTTGTAGCGCCAGTCTCCAGGTAGTTTTCCTTCAGATTTGTAATAGCGTGCAAGACGGCGGATTTTTGCCTCTGTTAATTCAAGTGAACGCTTGTTGTGAAGATCTTTGTGGTTTCCAGAACCAAGATGATTGATGACCGCAACTGCTTGACGCATTAGATTCATCATATCTTCAGGGTATTTTCCACCGACATTGTTGTCAGACAAGAGCTTTCCAATTCGCATCCCGATTACAAGGCGTACGTTTGGAACTGCGTGTTGGTCACGAAGGATCGTTCCAATCTCAGCAGTTGTCTTTCCACTCTTTGCAAGTTCTAGAATAAGTTCAGTAACAGCAGCTTTGTCTGTATTAGACCAAGAAGGTGCTTCTGATACAAATGGCTTACTTGAACCGCTTTTCCCACTTCGGGATTTGTACATACGTGCCATGTCAAACTACTCCTAACGATTCGGCGACTTAACTCCCCCTCTTAACCGCTTTGTATGGTAGCCATGTGAAACCAATCTAACAAACGGTGTACAGCAAAGAATAATTTACCGATTTATCACATCATATTCTTTGATGTGATTTGGCTAAACGACCAGGAGTTCCTGCCCATTCCCAAGCAGGAGCAAAGGCTCTCGCCAAACCAATAACCTCTCCATCTTGCATTACCAAAAGGTCTTGCCCTGCTTTGATTGAAGAGTCAAACGACTTTACGATTTGATGGAAAATATCACCCTTCCAAGACACTCCGGAGTTGATATGAACTTCTGGAAGTGATTTGTGTTGGGCCAATTTCAATACAACAGCCTTTGATAAAGAAAAACCACCACGGTCTATTGACCACTGTGCCAATTGCGTACCACCATCTTCAATCTTCCAACGAGGAGGTTTTCCTCTAACTTTTACCCCTTCTAGCCAATGGTCATTATTCATGTGTTTTCTCGCTACACTTGAAAAATTATCAATATTAATTTGCTCACCGCGTCGACGAGATAATGAAAAGTCTGAAACAGCAGTTTTTACAGTATCGGTTAGAACTTGTAATACATCAAATGTGCCCGCTGATTGACCTTGCCGAGTATCTATCATCTCAACATCAACAAAGGATAAATCCATTCCACTGTGATTGATTATTCTCTTGTATGAGTGATTTGCTAGTAATGCGGTCAACATTCTCTTAATTCTCAATACTTCATCGCTACTCCAATCACCAGTTACTGGGACATCATAGTGGGCCGCTGGCCAAACTTCTTCTAAGTCTCTAGGGACTAAACCAAGAGGTGAAGTAATAATTACTTCATGGCAAGCACTGGTACCTATCGCTCTAATGAATCTGCCATGTGACTTGGATAGTCTGTATGGTTTCTTTGCGCTGCATGGAAGTAAAATCAGTACTTGATCTAAGTTATTTGGAGCTCTATAATCAGTGCAAATATAATTCTCCCATTCTGCTATAATGGGATCTGTTTGAGTCGATTGTGAATAGCAATGGAATACTCTGTTACGGTCAACATGTGAGGTCAAAATACCCTTCATACCTGCAACCAGTGCGTCATGTCGGCGCAAATGTTCAACCAGTTTTGGACTGTTCAAACTTTGTTTGTCAACAAGTGCACGCAGAGTCCCTTGCTCTAGTGCAGCACGTGTTTCTGCAATCGCTTGAACCCATTGTGAGAGTTGCGAATCCATGTCGCTACTCTCATTCATAGAGTCAACAGTATATCTCGGGCCGCCAACACTGAGTAGAACGCCTGCAGCTGATGCTTGCCGAGACCTTGCCATATCGAATAAATCAACACCGAACCAAGTCAATACTGCTAGATTATCAGGTCCACCAATTCCAGGAGCCCACAATAATGCACCAGGGAATCTACGCTTCAATACAGAAATCGCTTCGACTAACTTTCCTGGCTGGCTTGTCAATTGCAATGCGTCAACTAGAACTACTATGTCCGGAAACAATTCAGGATCCATTAGAGTATCATCATGCTTCAATCTCTGCCAAGAAACTGGTAATAAATTCGCAGTCCCTGCTACTTCACCGGCATCTGCTTCATCGAGTGAAGGAGGCAATACATTACCTATTGAAACTTCATAACTTGGGGAATTTTCTGTGAAATCAGGCGGCGATAGTGGCAGTCTTGATTCAAGTGTTAGTATCGCCGGAATATCTCCGCTGCGTGAGGACTTAAAGGGTGCGATATTGGCAGAAACATCCTGATCACCATCTAACAAAACTAGGGCTGGCGTGTGAGCAGTAGGCGTTTTCCTATCACCTAAACCCCAACTTCGAGCAAAGCGGTCGCGGGCGATAACAACCCGTCCCAATCCTTCCGCCATGCCGTGGGCTGATGGCAGGGCTTCTTGAAGCATTTGAACAGTTTCAAAGAGATGGATTGAAAGTCCTCTTACTCTACGATGCATCATGGACAACAGAGGTGAGGTGGTACCAAGTGGTATTACAAAATCAAACTCTACTGTTGTTTTGATAATTTGTTTAATGCTTTTCTCATTAATTCCTACTGTTGATGCTCAACAAAGTAATACTGTATCAGTTGTTGATGGAAGGATTGTGGGGTTTTTATCTCAAGTGGACCAAATTCACAGCGTAAATACAACTGTTGAAGTCGGTCAGTGGCTCAGTGTCACTGTCAAATGTAGCCAATGCACTGCTACGATTTCAATCGCTGAGCAAAATATTAGTACCATCAATACTGCTGTAATTCAAGCAACTGAGCCAGGATTAGCAACTTTAGAAATTGTTTCAGATATTACTGAGATGGTAATGTACACTTTCACTGATGTGATTTCTGAAGATTACCCTACAATTAGACCAGCACCTTCACAGACTATTGCGCTTGATAGCGGTGGTGTTTGTGATTCTAACTTCTCATGCCTTGAAGCGGATAGGGGATATTTGGCTGCGATTTCCATTGGTGAGTTGAATAGTGATTCATTTATTTCAGGGGTTCTCGACAATGATAATTCTGAATATGTTGCTATTGAAGTTGAAAAGGGCGATAGCCTCGAGATTTCTTTGCTTCACTCAACTGCTGATTTAGAGGTTAGTGCATTCTTCCAAAATGAAACCGATGAAGTGACCTATTCTTCAATTATTTCTACTATGGTTGCCTTTGAACCATCCCTAACTCCAGACCCTGTATATTGGGTTGCAGAGGATGATGGTAGAATCATAATGAAATTTGACAGTGCATCACAAAACACTGCTTGGGTGGTTGCTCGTACGATTCATAAAATGAGTGAGATGAGCGATTCAGAATGTTATTCTATTACATATGGCGCTTGTGTCACTGGCCATACGAGAACAACTACAACTGTAGATTGGAATGAAACAAGTGAATTGGTTTTGGTTCCTCAGCAGAACAATGTAACTGTTCAATTGACTCATATTGTTGATGGAACTATGATAGCGATGAATCCGTTCCACATAGAGGCTGATAGAGCACAATCAATTTTCGCATATCCAAATTCAAGTGCTGCGATCATCTCTATTGAAGCTCCTGTATTTTGGCTTGACATGCTTCTATTAGATTACTCAGATTTCAATTCGGGACACGAAGCACCATCTCTATTACCGATGACCGCTGAATCCGATAATGAGTCATATCCAATTCTGCCAATTGATGATTTAGTCCACCATGCTGAACTAACTCTTAGTATCCATGACATTTCTGATGTCTACAAAATTGAGATAGATGCTTGGGAAGAGTCCTTGCACCTAGTACAAATTACTGCTGAAGGTGATGTTCAAAATCTGCTAATAGAAATGTGGAATATGGATCAAGAAACATGGATTGCTAATGAATTCATTGAAGGAAATTATAGTAATGGGAAGTTGCAAACCGCCCTTCAACTAGGACCAGGCACTCATTTCGTACGTATTTCGCTGATTGATGGCACCCTATACTTGAACTCACAAAATAATTCATGGGGTCAAGTGGATGAATCTATTTCATATCAATTATCCACTCAATACACACTCATTGATGAAGGTGAAGAACCGTGGTTCCCTCCAAGCGATAAAGCTGTTCGCTATGGAGGAATTATGAGGTGGATATTAGGTTCACTATTTTTAATTCCTGTTGCCTTTTTAGTATTCGATTTACAAAAGAAGAAGAATTTGGCAAGGGTAATGGCCAGTAAAAAGGAAAGATTGGCTTGGTTTAAACAGCGCTTAGATGATGGCACTACTGATGTTAAGACCTCTCGTATAGAATTAGTTAAAGCGCTAATGGCAATCGCAACTTTGGACTGGGAAACCGGCCTAGAAACATGGGGCAAGCCTACAGTTCAGCATAGAACTGAAAACATTGCAATCGCTGCATGGACTATCGATGATAGATTGGTAAAGGTCAGTGGTAGTTGGCCGTTGATTATTGGCATTCATGTATTGGAAGGCAATTGGGAATTAGCCGCGCTACGTTTCGATGCCCCTCAAGGACAACCTTGGAAAGTTGTTAATGTAGACCCAAGGTTTTTGCATAATGGAGAAGAAGTATTCGTTGATACAATTAATGCTGGAAGTAGAACGTTCCTAGCGGTTGAATTAGAAGGAAGTTCGGATTGCGTTGATATTGAATTCAACGGAAAAATGAACAACATTCCAATGGCTGCTAGGATTCCAACTACAATTTGGCGCAATGCTGGACAAGAGGAAGAATAATTCCCATCTTCAATAACGATTTGTCCAATCGTTTATATATGCTAAATTCGGATTACTAGTAATGACGAGTTATGGCGAATACAGACCGTATGTGGCTCCTTCCTCCTTGGAAGAATGGCTAGAAAAAAAAGGAATCTCACAAACATTTGCAACTGTTTTCGAATGGAGTATGCCAGATGTTCTCTCAACTTATGAGCAACAACAAAAAAAACTTGAGATAATTATTAAACAAATTGAGGGAATTACTGCTGAATTTGAAACGCTTCATGAATCAAGAATAGCATACATGGTAAAGCATGGAATCGAGAATTGGTATCAATTAGACCCTGTGCAAGATGTTGAACACTTGGCCATAAAAGATTCACTTTTTAGTACTATCAAAATCTCAGTAACTGAAGGAAAAAGGCTCAAAAAAGAGCGCACTGGAATAGAAGCATCCATTCCTTTGTTGGCTGGAATATTGGTTGGAACGTATACAAGTTTCTCTTCTATAATCAATGAAGAAAGAAACAAACATTGGACATTTACAGGGATGAAACATCTTAATTTTAAGAGAAAATTCAATAAATTAAATTTCGCAGTTTGAAAATTCTCAATTAGGCTGAACAATATTGGCCCAAAGCCATGAAAATATATCAATTAGTTCGGCGATCTTCTGCATCTGTTCTAATTCTCGCCTCAATATCTTTTGGTGATAGAACTTTACGAAGTTGCTCTAATGCTTTCTTAGTAGCCTTGTCTAATTTCTTTGGAACATGCAACTTGAGAAGAACTACTACTTCTCCACGGCCACCGCCTCTTGAGCTAGGAAGCCCTCGCTTACGAATTGTAATTGTGTGCCCTGCACTAGAATTGGAAGGGATTTTAACGACCAAGTCTTCACCATCGATATGTGGTAATTTGATAGTTGCGCCCAACATCAAATCAGTAAATCCAACTGGTAAGGACATGATTAAATCCGAGTTTTGTCGTTCAAACCAAGGATGTTCTTGCACCTCTAATTCTACGAATAAATCTCCTGGAGAACCCTTTCCACGAGGCGCTGGTTCTCCCTTGCCCCGCATTCTCATCCGTGTCCCATTTTCAACACCAAGAGGTACATCAAAACGAATTGTTTCTTCTTTGGTATCTCTGCCTGAACCTCTACAATCCTGACAACGTGATTTTGCTATTTGACCAACTCCGGCGCAGTCTCGACATTCCTTGACCACATCTTGAACAAACGGACCCATTTGTTGCCTTACACGCATCCTACCTTGTCCGCCACATGGAGAACATTGAGTAGTTTCTCCATCCTCAGCACCAGTTCCTTCACAGGATTGACATGGGCATGGTAGGTCTAGTTCAATTTCTTCATTCGAGCCATTTAGGACCATTTCCATATCGATGGTATGACGCACCAAAATATCATTTCCTCTGCGCTTATCGCTGCGTTGCCTTCCACCTCCGCCGCCAAACATTGAAGAAAAGATATCTCCTCCAAACAAATCTTCTAAATTGATATTGAAACCACCACCGCCGGAACCACCGAATGGATTGCCGCCAGCACCTTGGTGTCCAAAGCGGTCATATTGCGCTCTTTTTTGAGAATCGGATAAGACAGCATATGCTTCTTGAATTTCCTTAAACATATTCTCTGCATCATCCTCGGTACTACGGTCAGGATGGTACTTTCTTGCTAGGCTACGAAAAGCGTTCTTGAGGTCTTTATCAGATGCCGATTTTGCAACACCTAGCACCTCATAGTAGTCTCGTTTCTCAGCCACACTAATCACCTAACAATCTCAGTGGGATACAAGCCCCTCTTTGAACATCACGCTTTAATAGGCTGGTAGATTTATGATTATCTCTTCTCTTATAGAGAAGATCCGCAACCTTCACAGAACCTTTCTGCACCAGTCACTGCAACCCCACAACTACCACATTTCACACCTGCAACTGATGTCTGAGGCGTTGTCGTTGTTGGAGATCCACCTAGCATTGCCATGGATTCTATACTGTCCTCGTTTGATTGATTATTATTCAATTCTTTGTCCCAAGCATATACCTTTTCTGTTTCGGAAAGATTTCCGCTCTGTGAAGATACTATGCCTTCTGTATCAACATATGTTTCATGTCCTCCATCATCGCTCATGGTAGTCATTTTTATTTCCTCTTTTTCAGTATCTTTTTTCTGCTGTATAGGGGCAACTGGTCTCTGAGCTACTACAGGATTTGCTTTTGCTGCAGCAAGTAATTGTGCATTGCGAGATTCACTACGACTTTGGCGAGCATCTTTTCCAGAAAAAAATCCACCAAGGAAATCCAATAATCTATCCATTGAACCAGTTTTCCTTATTGCACCAATAGTTGATTCTAGTTCTTCAGCATCCAACGATTGTTTGCTATTTACCCTCTTAGAAGCCTTTTGTATATGCTTGGATTCCATCAATAAATCAACATTTACCTTGTGATCCAAATCTAATTCCATTTCTGGACCTTCTCCATCGATAGAGGATACTTGACCCTTTAATCTGGCCTCTCCTTCAGCACTAATTTCACTGTCAAGTGAGGCGTTTTTACTCCAAACACCAGCCTCTTCAGCCGCATATACTTCCTTCATCCCTTTCATGACTACTGCTCTTCTAAATTCATGATCTTTGACAATTCTCGTCTTTCTCCACATGATGATACCAATGATGGCTCCTATGATATACCATGCGTACATCAGTAAAGGTTCAATTGCAAACATTTCTTTCAGTGGAGTAACTGTAATGTGAACAAAAGCCAAAATAATTGTCGGCAATACAATCATCGCCAAAGAGGTCACTGGTCGCGCTTTCATACTATCACCAAATCTTCTGTAGTTCTTTTCTTTCATCAATGTACCCGAAGTATGCGCAATGGTTGATTCATCTATCTGATGCTGCTTTCCCTTTACGAAGTAGACCATCGAGTAGTCCTATGGAGAAACTTGTGTGGAGCATGAATAAGCAAATTGGTATACCAATGAGGAGAGAGATTCTTCTATTACGGATTGAACTTCTCAACGCCTCTACCAGTAACACAACTCCATACAAAACTGCAGGAATTACCCAATACTCGTTTGAAAGTGCAAATAAGGCAGTTGATAACACTAAACCAAACCAAGGTGCATATTCGCGTAAACTAATTCTTTTCGGATGCCTAAGAACTGTTTTAGTGCGCCAGAAACCGTAACGGTGACCCATCTTCCACCATCGTGCAACCGAGGTTCGTTTTGCCATTGATACTGTAGTTTCTGGGCAACGCATCAAACAATATCCCTGCTCTATCATCCGCATCGACAAATCACTATCCTGACAACTGATAAAATCATCATCCCAACCTCCTACACCTTGTATTGCTGAACGTAGATGGGTTGCAAATGCTGGAATCTTTGTTTTACCAGCAGAACTGAAGTTGTCAAATTGACCTCCACCACTACCTAATGGGGATGAGAGGGCGCCCTCTACCCACGATTCAAACATTCCTAAGTTTCCTTCCCTAGACAATACTTTAACTCCTAAAGCACCTAACGGTGCGGAATTATTCCCCTTAATTTGCAAATCATATTTTTGCCATGATTTCATTCGCGTTGAAATATGGTTTTGAGGAACAATACAATGTCCAATTAATTCTATTAAATGAGTAACGCTAGGTGGGATTCGACTTAGTGCAAGGTTTCTAGCGCTTGAAACATGCCTGCCAGGATTAACTATCAATTCAATTTTAGGACCATTATTTTGCTGTGAGTAATTAATTGCATTTTCTATTTCACTTTGGCTATTATCAGTTGACCCACCATCGAGTACCAAAATAATATGGTCATCTGCTGGATGATCTTGTGCTATTAGTGATTCAAGACATTTACCGATATGTCCCTCTTCATTGAGTACAGGAATGACTGTTGCGATTGTTGGTCCAGCCATCGCAGTCATGAGTGTTGGCCATAGGTGAAAGACTTTGACACTTCGCCCTCAAATCACTACTAAAGGCAAGTTCATCAAGTGGCGTCATGTCGACCAAAACATGTCAGCACCGCTACTTCGATTAACTGGAGTTGGTGAAGGCATAGAGATTTGTATCGAAACAACTCTCTCGGGTGCTGATTCACCTGCAAAGATTGCTGAAGCAATACTGCAAATATTTCCAGAATTCCCAATTCCAGAAAACTGCCCCGAACCTGTGCTTGGGAAAGGTTCCAACTACAATTGGAAAGCCACAAAAGTGGACCTTGGACACTATCTAAAATTACTCCATAAGCAGAGGATTTTGGATACTGCATTGGATTCAATGGGTAAGAATTTACAAGGCCGAACTACTTCCTTTGAATTGTCTAGACAAGCCGCAATGGTTGGAAAGATAGCATTCCCCTTACCAAATGACATTCCTTTAGGTGGTGTAATTACTGTGGCACTTACATGTGATGATTTAGGTGATTGGTTGGAGGCTGCGACCTGGCATTCAGGAAGAGATAGAATGCCTCGCTCAATAGGCGATGAGAAAACAATGGCCGAAGATGGTGAGGCTGCAACTTGGGTTTGATTAGCCAAATTGTAATCTTGTTACATCAAAGACCATTAGATAATTCCAATCTAGAGCGCCTATGCAGGATGCGCAGTGGTTACGTGAAATGCTATCACAAGAACTTGAAGTTCGCCCACCTCGTAGCCTAAAGGCGGAACAAAGGTTTCTTTCAGGTAATGTAGTTACCTTGAGAATTGATGGATATCTTATTGGATATACCGATATTCGAGACTATGGCAACGCTGCAGAAATTACTACATTTATTATCGACCCTAAATTCAGAGGAAAAGGTAATGCTAAGAAATTAATTCTAAAGGCGATTGAAATTACTCCACATAAAATTATTCTAAGTTGTACCAAGAAT
>Ga0115003_10001316_pt1 | contig 21766 bp, 19 predicted proteins | sample ArcticOcean_MG_C_7_FD_88736 | JGI IMG/M metagenome (GOLD analysis project Ga0115003, IMG submission 88736) | Marine microbial communities from western Arctic Ocean - ArcticOcean_MG_CB11_88 | ecosystem: Environmental > Aquatic > Marine > Oceanic | place: Arctic Ocean: Canada Basin | collected... | reverse complement strand
TTCATTAAATCATTTTTAATTTTAGTTATATTTTTATCTGGCAAATCACATTTGTTTATAGCTACTATAATTGGAACTTTTGCAGCCTTAGAGTGTTGTATTGCCTCAACTGTTTGAGGCATAATTCCGTCATTGGCTGCAACAACTAAAACAACAATATCTGTAATTTTAGAACCACGAGCCCTCATTTCTGTAAATGCAGCATGCCCTGGCGTGTCAATAAAAGTTATAGTCTCATTTTTTTCAGTTTTAACTTGATATGCTCCAATATGTTGAGTTATTCCCCCGTGCTCACCGGAAACTACATTTGCATTTCTTAGTGCGTCAAGTAAGGAAGTTTTACCATGATCTACGTGGCCCATTATAGTTACCACGGGTGGTCTTTTTTGTATCTTTCCCCCTAATTGATTTTTCTTTTTTTTTATTTCTAGGCCTGGAACAGTTTCAATAATTGGGTTATGTCCAAATTCTTTTACAATATATTCTGCCGTGTCTTTATCAATAATGTGATTTATTGTTGCAACAACTTTCATATTAAATAAAAATTTAATAACATCTGCCGATCTTTCTGCCATACGATTTGAAAGTTCTTGGATTGTAATTTGTTCAGGAACATTCACATCCTTAATTACTTTGATTGCTTCTTTTTTTTCATCTGAGTTTTCAGATTTTTTTTCTTTTAATCTGGCTCTTTTTACAGATGCTAAACTTCTTTGTTTGATTTCAACTTCTTCTACATTCATAGCTCTTGAAACAGTAAGTTTAAAATCTCTTTTTAGGGATAATGGATCAAGCTTAAGTTTAGCTTTAGAGGGTGTTTTTTCGTCCTTTTTAATAAAATTTTTTGTTGCCTGTTGTTCAATAAATTTTCTTACTGTAGTTTTTTTTGTGGTATCAGGTTTTTTAAAAATTCCAGGTTTAGAATTTAATTTATTGTCTCTTGACGACCTAAAAGGAGTTTTCTTTTCTATGGAAAAAGTTTTTTTCCCATCACTTGAAAGAGATGAAAGATCAATCTTTTTAGCTGTATTTGTTGAAATAGTTAAAGTTTTTTTTTTATTCTTTTTATCTTCCATGAATATTTTATTTAAATACTATTTCCCTCGCAGCCATAATCAGTTGATCAGCTTCTTCTCTTGAAAGAGAGAACTCTTCTAAATATCCTTCTATTCTAATTTTTTTTCCTTTTATTTCATCAAAACCACCTATTAATTCATCTGAAGAAAGATCAGCAAAATCACTTAACTTTTTTATATTTCTTTGACCAAGTAAAACTAGCATTCCTTGCGTAATGCCCTGTAAATTAGCTAAAGCATCTTCTACTCCTAGTTCTTTTAATCTTTTTGAAATCTCTAATTTTTCTTTAATCAAGTTTTCTTTTGATCTATTAATTAATTCACTTGCCGTAGCTTCGTCTATACCTTCAATTTTAGTAATTTCATCTGGATTTGCTTGAGCTATCACTTCAATATTCTGCATACCTTCGGAAACTAAAAGTTGTCCCAAGGTCTCGTCTACTTCTAAACTTTTAACTAAATTTTCAGTTTTATCTTTAAATTCTGTTTGTCTTCTTTCAGAATCTTCTTGGTCTGTTAAAATATCTATTTCATAATTAGTTAGTTTTGATGCAAGTCTAACATTTTGACCTCTTCTTCCAATAGCTTTACTTAAATTTTCTTCAGTCAAAATTACATCAACTCTTTTATTGTCTTTATCAATTAAAACTTTTTGAATATCTGCAGGAGATAAAGATTCTGAAATTAATGTTGGTAGGTCCTCTGTCCATTTTATTATATCAATTTTTTCACCATGTAATTCATTAACTATGGTTTGAACTCGACTCCCCCTCATACCAACACATGCTCCCACGGGATCAATTGAATTTTCTTTTGACGAAACACAAATTTTAGCCCTACTACCAGGGTCCCTGGCAACAGCTTTTATCTCTATCATGCCTTCATAAATTTCAGGTACTTCTTGAAAAAATAATTTAGCTAAAAACTGTGGGTGAGCTCTTGATAAGAAAATTTGATGTCCCTTAAGTTCTTTTTTAACTTCATAACAGTAGGCTTTTACACGATCACCAGTTTTTAATATTTCTCTAGGAATAAGTTCATCTTTTTTTATTACCCCTTCCGCTTTTCCTAAATCTACAATTACATTTCCATATTCTAGTCTTTTAATAATTCCGCTTAAAATCTGACCTTGTTTTTCAATAAAATCTTCATATTGTCTATTTTTTTCAGCTTCTTTAACCCTTAGGCTAATAACTTGCTTTGCACTTTGAGCTGCTATTCTTCCAAAATCTATTTGTGGTAAATCTTCAAATATTTGATCTCCAACTTTAAGATCTTTATTTTTTTTATCTATAGATTGAGCATCATTTAAAATTATTTGTTTACTAGAATCTTCAACGCTGTCAACAATATCAAGAACTTTTTGAATTTTAATTTCACCATTCAAACGGTCAATAACAACTCGAATATTATTTTCTGTTCCAAATTTTGTCAAAGCAGCTTTTTGTATGGCACTTTCCATCGACTCTAAAACTATCTCTTTGTCTATAGATTTCTCATTTGCAACAGCTTCTACTATTCTTAATAATTCTACTTTATCCAGTCCTCTATTTAACATTTTTTCCTTTTTTAGTTTGCTCCAAAAAAAAATGGGCTAAAGCCCATTTTGTAAAAATCTAATTTTAAAGTAAGTTAATGAAAATTTAAGGCTATTTCAAGGTTACATTTTAAAAATGCCAATTTTATCATTTTTTTCCCAAGAAAATTCACCTTTATTTGTAGGCTTTCTACCGAAATGACCATAAGCTGATGTAACTTCATAAATAGGTTTATTTAGACCTAGCATCTCACGAATTCCTCTAGGAGATAGGTCAAAATTTTTCTCTATTTGTTTTTTTACATCTTCTGTTTTTTCTTCATCTTTTCCTGCTAATTTAACATAAATAGAGAGCGGTTTTGAAACACCAATTGCGTAAGCAAGTTGAATTAAACACCTGTCTGAAACTCCAGCAGCTACAATATTTTTTGCTAAATATCTTGAAACATACGCTGCTGATCTGTCCACTTTAGTTGGGTCTTTTCCAGAGAAAGCTCCACCGCCGTGAGGTGCTGCCCCGCCGTAGGTGTCAACTATAATTTTTCTTCCAGTTAAACCTGAGTCTCCATCAGGACCACCAATTATAAATTGACCTGTTGGATTAATATAAACTTCTTTCTCATCTAGTTCTTTTAATAAATTTTCTGGTATAGATTTTTTAATATATGGATAAATAAGTTTTCTGACTTCATCTTGATTTAAATCTTTGGAATGTTGTGTTGAAATTACAACTGAAGTAACTTTTACTGGTTTATCATTTTCATAGTACATAGTTATTTGACTCTTAGAATCTGGCTCTATTCCTATTAGAGAACCTTTTTTTCTATCCTCAGCCATTAATCTTAATATTTTATGAGAATAATGAATTGGTGCTGGCATCAGATCTTCTGTCTCGTTGCAAGCATAACCAAACATAATACCCTGGTCACCAGCTCCTTCATCTTTGTTGTCTTTTGAATCTACACCCATCGCTATATCCGATGACTGAGCGTGTAAATAAGATTCAATACTAGTTTGATCTTTCCAACTAAAACCATTCTGATCATAACCTATGTCTTTAATACAATCTCTAACTTTTTGAATTAATTCATTTTTTTTTATTTCAGGTCCTCGAATTTCTCCTGCTAAAATAACTTTGTTTGTTGTTGTTAAAGTTTCACAAGCAACTCTCGAAAAAGGATCTTTGGATAAATAAGAGTCAACAACCATATCAGAAATTCTATCACAGACTTTATCTGGATGACCTTCAGAAACTGATTCGCTTGTAAATAAATAATTATTTTTCATTTTTTTTTAAAACAATAAAATTAAAAACACATGTAAATAAAAGTATGAAAAAGATCAAATTAATTTTATATTTTTTTTGTGCATTGTTTATAATTGGTATATTAAACTCAATAGCTCCTCTTTCGTTTGGTTTTAAAACTTTTTTTACAATCCCTTTGTTGTCTATAAAGGCACTAAAACCTTTATTAGCGGATCTTACTAAATAAACATTGTTTTCTATTGCTCTAAAAACAGCTTTAGCAAAGTGTTGGTCTGGTCCTATAGTGTTTCCAAACCAAGCATCTTCCGAAATATTTATGATCAAATTTTTTGGATATTGACTTAATTTAGGAAAAATTATTTCATAACAAATTAATGGTAATATTTTAAAACTGCCTAATGTAAAAAGATCATTATTAAAACCTCTTGAAAATGAACCGTAACCTTCAGTAATTTTTTTTAACCCTATTTTGCTTAAAAAATTTTCAAAAGGTAAGAACTCGCCAAAAGGAACCAATTTAATCTTATTATACTGATATATGATATCGAGCTTATTATTAACTATAATTAAACTATTAAACATTTGATTTTTATTAGTAGTTTTGTGGTCTGTGTTTGTTCCAAATATTATTAAATGATTTTCAGAAAATGTTTTTTCAAATAATGTTTTGTATTCCTTGATTTGTTGAAAATTAAACCCTGTGAAAACTCCCTCAGGCCAAACAAATATTGTTTTTTTTTGTTTTTCAGGTTCGCTGTACTTTATTAAGGTTGATATGTTTTCACTTAAGTCAATGTTAGATAAATTATATTTTAAATCAAAATTAGGTGAGATGATTTTTGTATATATTGAATTATCAGAACTTAATTTTAGTTTAGCCGTAATTTCATCATTTTTTTTTATTACGGAAGAACCATAAATATAATTTCCTAAAAAAATAAGTCCTAATAAAAAAAATAAAACAAAATCAATTTTTTTTTTAAAAATTAATAAAAGCGGTGCACAATAAATTATAATAGATAATAAATTAAAAGAAAAAAAACCAAGGTGAAATAATGATTGCAGTATTTCTGGTTTCCAAGACCAACCATAGGCCCAGAGGTTCCAAGGGAAACCAGTTAATATTTTAGCTCGTAAATAGTCCATAAAAGCAAAAGAACTGGAAAATAACAAGATAGATATAAAGTTGTTTTGTAAGAAGGGCCCAACAATTAAATTTCCTATACCAAAAAAAACTCCAAGAAATAGAGGTAGACCTATTAAGGAAACAGGAATTAAAAACTTAAAATTTTCATCAAAAGTAAGCGCGTTTGATATCCAGTGTGTGCCTGTTAAAAAAAAACCAACACCAAATAAATATCCAATTAAAAATAAATTTAGTAAATATGGTTTTTTTCTAAAAGTGTTTCTAGATTTTTTTTGCACATAAGTTGTAAGTAAAAATAAAATAGGGATAATTGCAAAATTTATATAATTTAAATTAAATGGTTGAAAACCAAAAACTGTTAATGTTCCCAAAATAAATGGAAATAAAAAAATTAAAAAAAATCTGCTATTAAAAAATTCTAAAATCATATCATTTTGAAAACTTAATTAACCTATTTTCTAATTTTGCCATAATTGAAAAATCTGGATTTGATTTATGGCGATATCCTAATAAATGTACTAAACCATGAATCCAGATTTTATCAAAATTTAAGAAGAAATCTTTATCTTTACTTTTTGACATCATTTTATTTAAATTAATTATTACGTCTCCTAAGTATATTAGAGTTTTTCTCTTCTTTAACATTTTGTTCAAAATTTTTTTTTCATAAAATGGAAAAGATAAAATATCTGTAGTTTTGTTTTTTTTTCTAAATTTGTTATTTAATTTTTTAACTTCATTATTTCCTGAAAGTAAAATAGTAAATTTTAAATTATTTCTTTTAAATAAACTTAAGTTTTTACTTATTTTTCTTAGTTTTTTATTTATATAAAAATTAGGGACTTTAAGATATTTTTTCCAATTTTTATTGGCAGTTATCACATCAGCTTTTATCATCAGCTTTTTTTTGGTAAGCCTTGATAATTTTTGACACAAGTGGATGTCTGACAACATCTTTATGGTCAAATTCGATAATTTTTATTTCCTCAATATTACTTAAAATACTTTTAGATTTAACCAAACCTGAGTGTGTTTTGTTGATTAGATCTACTTGGGTAGGATCACCATTGACTACTAATTTTGAATTTTCTCCTATTCTAGTTAAAAACATTTTTATTTGCGTTTCTGTTGCGTTTTGTGCTTCATCAAGAATAGCATAACAATTTTTTAATGTTCTTCCTCTCATAAAAGCCAATGGTGCGATCTCAATTTCACCTGATTCAATTTTTTTATCAATTTTTTCAAAACCAAATAGCTCATACAAAGCATCATAAAGTGGCCTCAGATAAGGATCTACTTTTTCTTTCATATCACCTGGAAGAAAACCAAGTTTTTCACCTGCTTCCACAGCTGGTCTAGACAATATAACTCGCTCAACTTTTTTTTCCATAAGCAATGTAATAGCCACTGATACTGCAAGAAAACTTTTACCTGTTCCCGCTGGCCCAAGCGCCATAACAATGTCATTTTCTCTTAAAGCTTTAATATAATCAGATTGTTTTTGCGATCTTGCTATTACAGATTTTCTTGGCGTTTTTATTAATTGTGCAAAAGATTGTACATTAGAATTATTACTTGGATTTAAATTTTTATTCACAGATAAAATTATATCATTTTTTTCAATATTGTTAGTCAAAAGAAATTTATTGGCTAAAAATTTAATTGCTTCAGAAACTTTAATGATACGCTCTGACTTTCCTTTTGCTGTAATTGAATTACCCCTGAAAAATAAAGTCGTTTTAGTCAATTTTTCTAATTGTTTTAAATTTTCATTAAATTCGCCAACAATCAATGATAAAATATTATTATCTAGGATTTGAATATTTAAACTTTCTTTATCTATTTTTTTTATTATAATTTTTTGTTGTAATTTAGTTATCTCAGACATTAATTAAGCTGCAAAATTTCTTTTTTCATTAGATAAAATAGTTCCAAATAAACCATTATGATTGAAGGCATTAATTTTAATATCTAAAATTTTACCAGTTAAATCTTTTGAGCTTTGTACAATAACTGCATTTAAAAATTTATCTCGGCCAAAATATTTATTTTGTTTGTCTAATTTATTTTCAAAAAGGACTTCTGTTGATTTATCTATAAATCCTTCTTTATAATTGGAGTTATTTTTTTCAAGGACTGTTTGTAATTTAATTAGTCTTTTTTTTGCTATTTCTTGATTAACATTATCTAATTTTGAAGCTGGGGTTCCAGGTCTTGAGCTATATACAAAAGAGTATGAATTAATAAATTGAACTTTTTCTATTAAATTTATTGTTTGGTTGAAATCATCTTCTGTTTCCCCTGGATAACCTATTATAAAATCTGAAGAAAATTTAATGTCTGGTTTAGCTATTCTAAGATCGTTAACAATTTTATGATACTTTAAAATATTATGTTTTCGATTCATGGTATTGAGAATTTTTGAAGAACCGCTCTGAACAGGTAAATGAAGTATGGGCATTAATTTTTCACAAGATCTATGAGCTGCAATTAGATCTTCGGTGACGTCATTAGGGTGCGAAGTGGTGTATCTAATTCTTTTTAGATCTTTAAGCTCATTGAGCTTAATTATCAGATCAGCTAAACGAAATTTAATTCCTGCTTTATTTTTGTACTCGTAAGCATTCACATTTTGACCCAATAAAGTAATTTCTTTGGAACCGTTATCTATTAGCTGTTTTGCTTCAATAATTATTTCATCTAAAGATCTAGAGTGTTCAGGTCCTCTTGTGTAGGGAACTACACAAAAATGACAAAACTTGTCACAACCTTCTTGTATGGTTAAAAAGGATGAAACTTTTGAGTTGGTGTTTCTGACTAAATTTAAACTATCAAATTTTTCTATTGCTTCAAATTCTGTGCAGTTAACTTTATTTTTATTATTTTCTATGTTTTTTATTATACCTGGGATTTGATAATACGATTGTGGGCCTACCACACCATCTATATATTTTTCTCTATTAAGCATTTCCTCATTTTCAGCTTGAGCTACGCAGCCTGTAACTAGAAGCATTGGTTTTTTTTTGTTTCTAAATACTTTTTTAAGTCGTCCGATGTCATGGTAAACTTTGTCTGTAGCCTTCTCCCTGATATGACATGTGTTTAAAACATAACAATCAGCATCTAAGGAATTATCTGTAACAACATAGCCCATGGGTTTGACTAAATCTAAGATACGATTGCTATCGTATTCGTTCATTTGACAACCAAAAGTTTTAATAAATATTTTTTTAGACAAATTATTTTTTTATTTTAGCACCATAAAGTTCAAGTTTATGGTCAACTAATTTATAACCTAGTTTTTTCGCAACTTTATTTTGTAAAATTTCTATTTCCTTATCGACAAACTCAATTATCTCACCACTATTAATATCAATTAAATGGTCGTGGTGTTCTTCTGGAGATTCTTCGTATCTTGCCTTGCCACCTTTGAAATCGTGTTTCTCGACTATACCAGACTCTTCAAATAATTTTACTGTTCTGTAAACTGTGGCTATACTAATTTTTTTATCAATTTTATTAACTCTTTTATGTAACTCATCTACATCGGGATGATCATTAGAAGCAGACATAACTTCAGCAATTATTTTTCTTTGATCTGTAAGCCTAACTCCTTTTGCTACACATTTATCTTCTATTTTGTTCATATAATTTATTATAACTTAACTTAAATATAGTGGTTTAATCAATTTATTTTCCATTAAATTATTTTTTATTAATATCTCAATATTTTTAAGGTTGAATTCTGCTATTTTTATTTTTTTTAGGCTAATATCATTAAATATTGCATCATTTATTATTTCTTGAGGAGCAACAATTATAGAGTTTTCCTTCCACAAGAAATCAGAATTAATTTTCTGCGGTACAGTAAAAGTACAATTGTCTTTAAAATAGCTTTCTGAATAATAATAAAAATTATTGGTTTTTTGGACTGAAATAATTTTCATTGCTTTTTTTAGATATGGAGCTGCGTTTAATAAGAAATAATTATAACTATAAATTTTTACTTTATTAACTAGTTGTATCCCTTTCGCAACAGCTATAGCTATTCTTATACCTGAAAAACTACCAGGACCTGAATTAACAATAAGTGAAAATTTGTTGTTAATTACAGCATCTTTTTCTTTAAAAAAAGTAAAAATATCTAATGCAAGCGTTTCGTTCTTGAAAAGATTAGTTTGTAATTTTTTAAAAAAAAATTTATTATCAATTTTCAATGCAATAGAATCATTTTTACCAGTGCAATTAATTATTAAAAAATCTTTTATCATTTTCTTGTTCTCTATATTTTTACCTGGTCAATTGTTACCTATGTCTGACAGTATCGAAGATAAAGGTATTATTGTCCTAATGTATCATAGGTTTGACGAAAATAAATATCCTTCTACAAATATAAAAATAAACAATTTTATAGAGCACTTGAATTTAATAAAAAAAAATCATTTTAAATTTATCAACCCAAATAATTTTGAGAACGCACTTTTAGATCTAAAAAATGAAAAAAAGATCTTATTAACTGTAGATGACGGCTTTAAGTCTTTTTATGATAACGCGTGGCCAATTTTAAAAAAGCAAAAAATACCTTTTATATTATTTGTAAATACAAGAGAAGTTGGAACTAATGGTTATATGAACTGGGATCAGATTAGAGAAATTGCGAAAGAAAAGTTTGTTCATATAGGTAACCATAGTTTTTCCCACGAATACCTAGTTGACAAAAACAATGAAGAAATTATTTATGATATAGATCGCGCCATAGCTGATTTTAAAAATAATTTAGGATACGACTCTCCTTTTTTTTCTTATCCTTTTGGCGAATATAGTAATAATTTTAAAAATATTATCAAAGATTTTGGTTTTAAATATGCTTTCGGTCAACATTCAGGAGTTGCAGACGAAACTAAAGATTTTTATGAATTACCTAGATTTCCAATTAATGAGGCTTATGGTGAGCTCGATCGTTTTGAAACTATACTTAAAACTATTCCGTTAAAATTTAAATCAATAATACCAGAAGAGAAATATATTACTGATACAAATAACCCTCCAGAAATTATTGTTGAATTTTTTGCTGATTTAAAGAATATTAAACTATTGAACTGCTATTCTAATGAACAAAATTCTTGGAGAAAATCTGAACTTGAATTCATAGAAAACTTTAAGATTAAAATTAATTTGATTGGTAAATTTACTACTGAAAGGGGGCGTGTTAATTGTTCTTTAAGAGAGACCGATGGATCTTGGCGTTGGTTGGGTATTCAGTTTGTGGTAGCCAATCTTTAAAATCAAAGCTTTAATTCATTTTTTTGTTTAAAATCATCTATGGTTACAGTTTCAAATTCATCCAGATCATTTTGCTTAATTATTAGTTCTAGTACTTTAGTGTATTCTTTTCCTGTTTGTGCGTAGTTATCAAGCTCATGAATTAAATCTAGGCCTGATAAATTTTTATTGCTAGCTCTTAGTGCTTGTCTTTTTTTTCTAAAATTTTTGTAGCCTGAGTGTGTATTTAAATTCGTAATATATGCTTTCACTGATGCTCTTAACAATGGAAACTTAAGTATTGTATGATTTTTATCTTTATCTTTATCAAGTGGTGCCATACCCGCTCCATTCCATGTCCATTGGCCAAATATAGCATTTCCCTCTAGGGCAAATCTCGAAGTACCCCAACCACTCTCTTTTGCTGCTTGAGCTAAAGCTATAGACGTTGGAATAATATCTATTTTTTCTAATAGATCTTCTATGTTTTTATTGGAAACTTTATATTCTTTATATTTTTTATTAATCCAATTTTTATTATCTGTTGATTGATTCTCTTTTAATATTTTAAATAAATACTTTCTATCTTTTTTAATTTTTTCATTTTCCGCAACCACTAAAGGCAATAGAATCTGCAGAAAAGTTTCTTTTTTACGTGTGGTACTTTTTATTTTATCTAAATCCTTTGGTAGTCTTGTAAAGTAAATAGGTTTTACTAATTTTTTACTTCTTACGTGATCTAAATCATACTCTAGATCTTCGAACAAATTTAATACCGTCTGTGTGTTTAATTTATAATCGGTTTCGGGATCATAAGGTTCTTTTGAAACCTCAAGTTTTTTAGCTAATTTTTTAGATTTATCTTTTTTAACAATTTCTTTTTTATCTGATTTTATTTCTAAAGATATTTTTAAACCGTCACCATCTGTTATAAAGTTTTTTACATAGAATCCACTTGAAACCAATATTACTAAACAAAAACTATAAGCTCCTCTTAAAATAATTTTTTTTATTAACTTTTCTTCAATCTTAAAATAATAAACATCATTTAAACTATTAATTATAGTATTAGTGATAACTTTAAAAAAATTATTAATATTAGAGAAAACAAAAACAAAAGAATTGTTGATTTCTTTATGTATTATTTTAAAAATTTTATTTATGTTTAAATTTCTTAATAATTTTTCTTTTAAAGATTTGTTGATCTTATTAAAAGGGTTTTTAAAATTTTTGTAAAATCTAAGATCTATTGTTACAATGTCTTTTAAATAATTAAAAAAAGGATTTAAAAATTCATTAACAATTTTATGTGAAAAATATCCTCTTCTTGATGGTATTGGTACTTTGTTTGTTAAAAGTTCTAACTCAATCTCATAAGTAGTGAGTTTCAAGTTAACATCTAAAATTTTGTCGATTTTATAGATTCTTGCTAATTCGATTAATTTCTGACGATAGCTAACTACTTTTTTCATTTTAAATAGCTTCTACTGACTTTACTTCTTCAATGTAGTGACAAAGCAAATTTTGGACACCTTGCTTCAATGTCATAAGTGAACTTGGGCACCCCGAGCAACTCCCTTGCAATTCTACACGAACAACACCATTTTCAAAAGATTTGAATTTGATATCTCCGCCATCTCTTGCTACAGCCGGTCTTATTTTTTCATCTAAAATTTTTATAATTCTAACCTCAATTTTTCCTGCATTTATATTGCTATCTTCTAATTTCTTTGTTTTGTTTAGTATCGGTTCTTTATTTATTTGAAAATAATCGTTCATGTGAGAAATAACCGTTGGTTTCAATACATCCCAAGAAATTTCTTTAGCTTTCTTTACTGACAAAAAATTTTCAGAAAGAAGAACAAGCTCTACACCCTTTACATTAAGTAAATTTTTTATAAATGGATTGTCTATCTTATTTAAATCTTTTTTTTGAAATTCTTCTGTTCCTATTGTAGAAATAGTTTTTTCTGACAAGAACTTTAATGAGTCCGGGTTCGGTGTTGGTTCTGTTATTATCATAATTATCTATATCATTTTTGGTTAGATAAATCCTACTACATTTCGTATTTCTTTAAGATTGTGTTCGGCTAAATCTCTAGCTTTTTCAGTGCCTTCTCTCAGAACTTTTTCTAAATAACTTTTATCCGCTAGTAAATTTCTTATTTCTTTTCCTATTGGACATATTATTTCAACTAATGCTTCAGATAATTTTTTTTTTAAATAAGAATAATCTTTTCCTCTAACTTCATTTAATGCTAGTTCTAATGAGGTTTTAGATAAATCAGAGTAAATACTAATTAAATTTAAGGCTTCAGGTTTTTTTTCTAAATCCTTTAAATTATCCGGTATTGAAGATGAGTCTGACTTAGCCTTCTTAATTTTTTTTATTATCTCATCAGCAGAATCTTTTAAATTAATTCTTGAGTAGTCTGATTCGTCAGACTTGCTCATCTTTTTTGTTCCATCTCTTAAGCTCATAACTCTAGATATATTTTTTTGTATCAAAGGCTCAGGTATTGGAAATATGTTTTTTTTGAAATCATTATTAAACTTTTGTGCAATATCTCGACAAAGCTCCAGATGTTGTTTTTGATCAGATCCTACCGGTACATGTGTAGCCTTATATAACAAGATGTCAGCGGCCATTAGGTTTGGATAAATGTAAAGTCCTACGCTTGCTTTTTCTTTATCCTTGCCGGCTTTATCCTTAAATTGTGTCATTCTATTTAACCACCCAACACGTGCTACACAATTAAAGATCCAAGCAAGTTCAGCATGACCACTCACTGCAGATTGATTAAAAATAATACTTTTTTTATTATCAAGTCCTGTAGCAAGAAAACCGGCTGTCGTTTCTAAAATGTTGTTTTTAAGTTCTTTAGGATCTTGAAAAACTGTAATTGCATGCAAATCAACAACACAATAGATGCTCTCTGTTTGGTTTTGAAGGGTAACAAAGTTTTTAAGTGCCCCTAGATAGTTTCCTAAATGTAAATTCCCTGTGGGCTGCACGCCTGAAAAAACTAGTTTATTTTTATTCATTTTTTAATCTGTTTTAAAATTTTTAACTTTAAGCACACCCAACATACGAACTAATAATAAATATACAGAGGCAACCAAAGCTATAATCATTATAAGATAAAATGATTTATAATAATTGCTATAAATTAGCTTATCCTCAAAAAAACTTAATAGATAATAAACCCCTAATACCATAATTAATGAAGAAATAAGTATTTTGACTATGTTAATAAAAAAGAGGCGGTTAGTATTAAAATATTTTAGTTTTATTAATAATATTACGTAAATTAAAACAGCAAACCAAGTAGCAATAGATGTTGCAATAGGTATGATTATAAATCCAATTTTTTTAAAATAAATTACCGAGATCAAAACATTTAACACAACGCTAAAAGAAGAAATATAAAAAGGAGTACGCGTATTATCTCTGGCAAAGAAAAAATTAGAAAGAACTTTTATTAATGCAAATGCTGGAACACCATATCCAAAATATTTTAAAGCGACAGCGGTTAAAACAACATCTTTTTCGAGAAATGAACCATATCCAAACAATGCATTTGTAATTTGTTGTGAAGCTATAATTAGACCAAAGCACGCAGGTACAGATAAAAGTAGACAAAGTTCAAGCGATCTATTCTGTAAATTGTGTGCTTCGTGCCAATTTCCAATTTTTATTTTTTTGGATAACTCTGGTAGAGCAACTGTGCCAATCGCTATTCCAGCAATCGCTAAATTAATCTGATAAATTCTATCGGCATAATATAGATAAGAAACTGCACCCGCCTCGAAAGAGGCAATTATGGTGCCTATTAAAATATTAATTTGTGTCACGCCTGATGAAAAAATACTAGGTAATAATTTTTTAAAAAAAAAATTTACTTTTGAATTAATTTTAATTTTAAAATTAATAGAAGGCTTGTAATAGGTTTTTGTAAAAAAAATCAAAAATAATAATTGAAATAAACCAGCTAACGTAACAGCATATGAGAGATTCAGTCCGAAGTTTAGATTAAAAAAATAAGAAATTAATAAACTTAAGATTAAAAAAATATTTAATATAATTGGTGCGGCAGCGGCAGCGGCAAATTTATTATTTGTATTTAATATTCCTGAAAAAAAAGAAGATAAACTTACAAAAAATAAAAAGGGAAAAGTTATTCTCGTCAGTTCTATTGCCAAAGTATATTTTTCAAAATCTTTATAAAATCCTGGCGCTATCAAGTAGACTATAGCTGGTGTAAAAATTTCTACTAAAAATACAATTCCTAATAAAATTATTATTAATAAATTTAAAACATCGTCAGCAAATTTTTTCCCTTCAACTACATTATTTATGTTGGCTTCTGTGTAACTTGGAATAAAAGCTGCATTAAATACCCCCTCGGCAAAAAGTCGTCTAAAAGTATTGGGTAATCTAAAAGCTACAAAAAAAGCATCTGCATAAATTGACGCTCCTAAAAAAGATGCTATTAATATATCACGGAAGTACCCCAATACACGGCTTGCCAAAGTGTAAGCACTGAAAATAGAAGTAGAAGATAATAAGTTCATATTTTTTCTAATAAAAAATTAAATTAATGATGATTTTATCTATTTTATATTACATACTAAATTTTTATGACAAAAAAATCTAAAATTGATCATTACACAGATAAAGAAGCTTTAGATTTTCACACTCTAGGCAAGTCAGGCAAAATTGAGATCAATTCTTCTAAGCCTTTAACGACAAAAAGAGACCTGTCATTAGCCTATTCACCTGGTGTAGCTGTTCCGGTTAGAGAAATAGCTAAAAACCCTGAGACCGCTTATGACTATACAAGCAAAGGGAATTTAGTTGCGGTAATTAGTAATGGATCTGCAATCCTAGGCCTTGGAAATCTCGGTTCTTTAGCTTCAAAGCCTGTAATGGAAGGTAAATCAGTTTTATTTAAAAGGTTTGCAGATATAGATTCGATTGATATCGAAGTTGATAGTTCTGATGCTGATGAAATAATTAATACCATTAAAAACATTGGTAATACTTTTGGTGGAATTAATTTAGAAGATATAGCTGCACCCGATTGTTTTATAATCGAACAAAAACTTAAAGAGTTATTAGATATACCTGTTTTTCATGACGACCAACATGGTACTGCAATCATAACAACTGCAGCACTGATTAATGCTCTCGACATTTCTAAAAAAAAAATAAATGAAGTAAAAGTTCTTATTAATGGAGCTGGAGCCTCTGCTATCGCTTGTACCAATTTATTTAAACTTTCTGGGGTGAAGAGTGAAAACGTAATTATGTGTGATAGATTAGGAGTTATATACAAAGGGAGAGAAAAAGTTGATCAATTTAAATCTGCACATGCAGCTGAAACTAAATTAAGAACTCTTACGGAAGCCATAAAAGGTGCTGATGTTTTTTTGGGCTTATCCGCAAAAGATGTGGTGACAAAAGACATGATTAAATCAATGGCCAAAAACCCTATTATTTTTGTTTGTGCCAACCCCGATCCAGAAATAAAACCTGAGTTAATAGAAGAGACCAGATCTGATGCTATTATTGCGACTGGAAGATCTGACTATCCAAATCAAGTTAATAACCTAATTGGCTTCCCTTATATTTTTAGAGGTGCGCTTGATGTTAGAGCTAAAGAAATTAATGAAGAAATGAAAGTAGCTGCTGCAAAGGCGATTGCACAATTAGCAAGAGAAGAAGTACCAGATGAGGTCGTGGCGGCATATGGTGGTGAACGACCAAGATATGGAAAAGAATATATTATTCCATCTACATTTGATCCAAGATTAATTAGTGTCATACCTGCTGCAGTTGCAGAGGCTGCGATGAAATCTGGTGTAGCTAGAAAAAAAATTAACGATCTAGAAAAATATAAAGAAGATTTATCTCGTAGACTTGATCCTTCAATGAATATTATGCAGAATATAAACGCACAAATAAAAAAGTCACAAAAAAGAGTGGTATTTGCAGAGGGGGAAGATCCTAATATATTAAAAGCAGCTGTTGCTTTTAAAAATAGTAAATTAGGCATACCAATTTTAATAGGAAAAGAAGAAAAAGTTAAAGAACAACTTAAAAATATAGGCTTAGATGAAAATTTTAATATAGAAATTGTAAGTTCAAAAGACACCGAAAAAAGAGGAAAATATACAAAACATTTATACAGAAAACTTCAAAGAAGTGGGATGTTAGAGAGAGAGTGTGATCATTTAGTAAGAAATGATAGAGTAACCTGGGGTTCGTGCATGGTCGCTTGTGGGGATGCCGATGCTATGGTTACTGGTGGTACAAGGCATCACGCAGCTACAATAGAAAAACTAAATAAAGTTGTAGAATCTAGACCTGGAGAAATAATTTTTGGTTTAACTATGTTGGTTTCAAAAGGAAGAACAGTTTTTGTATCGGATACAAATGTTCATGACAATCCAACAGCGGAACAACTAGTGCAAATAGCAATTTCAAGTACTAGGGTGGCAAGATTATTTGGTTTTGATCCTAAAGTTGCTTTTCTTTCACATTCAACTTTTGGCAAACCTGCAACAGAAAGAACCAAACATGTCAGAAAAGCTATTGAATTAATGAAAACAATGAAAATAGATTTTGATTATGATGGAGAAATGCAGCCCGATGTTGCTTTAAATCCTGAGTATAAAGAATCTTATCCATTTTCAAAAATTGTTGGTAGCGCAAATATTTTAATTATGCCGGCCTTACACAGTGCTTCTATATCAGTAAAATTAATGAAAACATTTGGTGGTGCTAAACTAATTGGTCCATTGTTGATTGGTTTAGGGCTCCCAATTGAAGTTGCTCCCTTAAGGTCATCTCCTTCTGAAATTTTAAATCTTGCTTCTATTGCAGCTTATTCTTCTGAAGTAATTAACTACAAAGGCTAAACTTTATTTCTACTAAGCTCAGAGACTAGATAAATAGTCGGTATGACTTCTTTTACATCATAAATTTTATTAGCTTCATTTATAACTTCTCTTTTTTCTTCGTCTGTTATAGCGATGCCAAAAATGTAAATTGTCTTGTTTATTGTTTCTAAGGTATAATTACCAGATTTTACCAGTCTGTTTAAAAGTAAAGCAGTTCTTAATTGTGTTGTTATTAGAATATCCTTTGCAGAATTTTTGAAGTTAGATTGTCCTTTTATCGTTATAGCATTTTTTACTGATCTCACATCTTTTGTTTCCCAGGCCATTTTTGTTATTTTAATTTTTTCTTCTGGTTTATCTACTTTACCAGTTAAAAATATTCTTCCATCTAAAACTTCAATCTGTACATATAAAAAATATTTTTTTTCAGCTAAGGTTAACCTTGCCACTAAATTTTTTTGCATCAGAGTGTCATCAATTTGCATTCCTACTGTTCTTGGGTCAAAACCGATACTTACACCTTTGCCAAATGTAGAAAAATTTCTATTTACACAGCTGGTTAGTACTAAAACTAAAAAAGTGAAGCTAATTATTTTTTTTATCATTTTTTATTTTTAGGCATATTTCGTATACTTTTCTTTTTGAAATTTTTTCTTTTTTAGATATTAATTCTACAACATCTTTTAAGCTATATTTTTTTAGATATTCAGTTGCTTCAACAACAATATCTACGTCTGGATTTGATTCATTATTAGTATAAATTTTTGATATTACAATAGTTAGTTCTCCTTTTAAGGCTGTCTTAAAAGGCTTTATTTTACATATTTTGTCTCTATAAAAAGTTTCATGTATTTTACTAATTTCTCTACTAATTAAAATATCTCTACCTGAAAAATATTCTTTAAAAAATTTTAAATAAAAATTTATCTTTATACCGGGTACAAAAAAAACCAAAGAATAATCTATATTTTTAATGCTATTAATGGTTTTGATAAGATCGTTTTCAGTTTTAGGTAAAAATCCATAAAAAAGAAACTTATCTTCGAACCCTGAAACAGACATGGCAGCAGTTATTGCTGACGGTCCAGGAATTGGAAAAATTTCTATATTTTTTTCTATACAAGATCTAACTAATAAAAGCCCTGGGTCAGAAAGTGTGGGTGTACCCGCGTCAGAAATTAAAGACAAAATTTTGCCCTCATTTAAATATTCAATAATCTTTTGTAACTCTTTTTGTTCATTAAATTTGTGGTATGAGACTAATTTTTTTTTTATCTTATAATGATTTAGCAATTTTAAAGATCTTCGGGTGTCTTCGCACAAAATTATGTCTGATTTTTTTAATACCTCTAAAGACCTTAATGTTATATCATCTAAGTTTCCAATGGGTGTTGATACAATATATAATCCTGGATCGAATGTGCTCATAAAAAAATGATTAGAAACATTATTACATTTTTATTTTATATATTTCTATTGCTTAATAACAATTTAACTGCTGGTGAAAATGATGAAAAACTTAGAGTTGGTTTACTTGCCCCTTTTTCAGGCGAATATAAAAGTTTGGGTGAATCGTTATTGCTGTCTGCTCAACTTGCTCTCGATGAAATAGACAATGAAAATATTATTATCATTCCAAGAGATAGTGGTTCTAATGACAAAGATAAGTTAAACAAAGCAATTAATGAAATAATAGATAGTGGCTCAAAAATAATAATTGGTCCTATAAGTTCTTTTTATTTTAAAGAACTTGAGAAATACAATAATGATGTAATTTTTATTTCTTTATCTAATAAAGAACCAAAAATATCTAACAATATAATCAATATAGGAATAAGTCTCGAATCTCAACTTGAGGCTATTAAAAAATTATTAATCAAAGAAAAAAAAACAAAAACTATAATTTTATATCCAAAAAATGAATTCGAAACATTTATAGATAAAAAAATTAAATTGTTTAAATTAAAAAATTATAAAGTATTTAAATATGATTCAGACCCTAGAATTCTTACCGGCCAAATAGAAAAATTAACTAACTATGATCAGAGAAAGAAAAATCTTAAAACAAGAAAAAATATTTTAAAAAAAAAAGATGATTATAAATCAAAAAAAGAATTAGAAATTCTAGAAAGACTTTATACTCTGGGATCTGTAGATTTTGATTCGGTTATTATTATTGATTTTGGTAACAGTCTTAAAAGTGTTCTGTCATCTTTGGTTTATAGTGATGTTGATGATAAATCTGTTCTTATAACAACAGTAAACCAATGGTTTGATGAAAGCATATTTCGTGAAAATTCAGTTAAGAATTTATATTTTCCATCTGTAGATATGAAACAATTCAAAAAATATAATGAAAATTACTTTCAAGCTTATGGGATTAAGCCAGGTGAAATTACCATTTTAGCATATGATGCTTTGGGTCTAATTTATTATATTTGGAATAAAAATAATGGGATCAACAACATTAATGATTTTTTTATTAAAGAAAAAATTAAAGGAAAAACTGGAACTTTTGAATTCGACGGTAAGAAAGTATCTCAACAACTAAAAATATATAAAACTGAAAATAATAGATTTAAAGAATATTAGTTTTTTTTTTAAGTTTTTTAAAAGCTATAAATCGATGATCCATAAGTAATTTTTTTCTTTTACCCATTTGACCAAAAGTTATTTTACTCCCTTTTGGAACAAAAATAGAATCGTACCCAAAACCATTATCACCTAATATCTTTTCTGAAATATTCCCTTGTACAACACCAATAGATGAAAATTTTTTTACTGCACTAAAAGAAAAGGTTAAACTGCAAATAAATTTAGCTTTAGTGTTTTTTACTTTTTTGTTTTTATTTTTTATTTTTACTAACTCTATAATTTTCTTCATTGCACTATTAAAACTTCCATATTTTTTTGCCCAACGAGCTGAATAAATACCTGGTTTATTGTTTAAACAATCTACTGAGAGTCCAGAGTCATCTGAGATTGTACAAATTTTTGATTTTTTAAAAAAATATTTGGACTTTAATTCTGAATTTGATTTGAAGCTTTGTCCGGTTTCTTTAGGACTTTTAATGTTAAGCTGAAAAGGAGTAATTTTTTTTATTTTTTTATTCAATAAATAACTGATCTCTTTAATCTTTCCTCTATTGTGTGTGCCTATTAATATCTCTTTAATTTTTTTCATTTGTCCCTAGTAATTTATTTTTAAAACCCTATATAGCAGTTATGGAAAATGAGAACGACAATATAATTAAGGAAAATCAACCTTCTGATAATAATAAAGAACCTCAAACGATTAATGAATCTGAGGCAATTAGCGAACCTTCTCTTGAAGATAGATTAGAAGAAGCCCAAGATAAAATATTAAGAGCACTTGCAGAAACAGAAAATCAAAGAAGAAGATTTGAAAAAGAAACAAAAGAAGCCTTTGAGTACGGGGGTTTTAATCTTGCAAGAGAAACGCTTCCAGTACTTGATAATTTACAAAGAGCATATCAATCACTCAAAAATGATGAGAGCTTAAAAGACAACAACGATTTAAATAAATTTTTAGAAAACATTGAGATTATTGAAAAAGACTTAATTACCATTTTTGAAAAAAATAATATTAAAAAAATAAATTGCCTCAATAAAAAGTTTGACCCTAACAATCACCAAGCAATGCTTGAAATTGACGATGAAAAAGTTGATCCAGGAACTGTGTTGCAAGAAATACAGCCAGGTTATTTTTATAAAGATAGGCTTTTAAGGCCCTCTTTTGTAGCCGTGGCTAAAAAGAAGGACATAAAAAATAATGAAAGAGAAGAAAAATAATAAACTCTGATGACTTGTAGAGAAATAAAAAGCACCCATATATCTAGAAACAAAGGAATAATATAATGAGCAGAATAATAGGAATAGATCTTGGAACTACAAATTCATGCGTTGCTATCATGGAGGGTTCTCAGGCAAAAGTTTTGGAAAATTCCGAAGGAGCCAGAACAACTCCTTCTGTTGTTGCCTTCTTAGAGAACAATGAAAAATTAGTAGGCCAATCTGCAAAAAGGCAGGCAGTTACCAATGCACAAGATACTATTTTTGCATCAAAAAGATTAATGGGTAGAAGTTTTGATGACAGCTCAGTTAAAAAAGATATTAATAAAGTCCCTTATAAAATAGTCAGTTCTGATAAAGGAGAGGCTTGGCTTGAAGCAAAAGGTGAAAAATATTCTCCGTCTCAAATTGCAGCTTTAATTTTACAAAAAATGAAAGAAACTGCAGAAAAATATTCAGGTCAAGAAGTAACTAAAGCTGTCATAACAGTTCCGGCATATTTTAACGATGCACAAAGACAAGCAACTAAAGATGCTGGTAAAATTGCAGGACTTGAAGTTTTAAGAATTATAAATGAACCAACTGCTGCTTCCTTAGCGTATGGTTTAGATAAAAAAGGTGGACAGAAAATAGCTGTTTATGATTTAGGTGGAGGAACTTTTGATGTTTCTATCCTTGAAATTGGAGATGGTGTTTTTGAAGTAAAATCTACAAATGGTGATACTTTTTTAGGTGGAGAAGATTTTGACGATGAAATA
>Ga0115003_10001314_pt1 | contig 21813 bp, 18 predicted proteins | sample ArcticOcean_MG_C_7_FD_88736 | JGI IMG/M metagenome (GOLD analysis project Ga0115003, IMG submission 88736) | Marine microbial communities from western Arctic Ocean - ArcticOcean_MG_CB11_88 | ecosystem: Environmental > Aquatic > Marine > Oceanic | place: Arctic Ocean: Canada Basin | collected... | reverse complement strand
TGTAATATTGGAGATATGATGCAGCTTGTTACAGATAAGAAATTAAAAAGCACTACGCATAGGGTTATGCAGTATGAGGGTGAAATTTCAAAACCTAGGTACAGCATTCCTTTTTTCCTTCACCCATCACCAAGTGTTGTTCTTAAGTCTGTCTTTAATAAAGATGATAAGGGCATTCTCGCAGATGATTTTTTAAATGAAAGGCTCAAAGCTATTAAGCTATACTAAACCATGACAATACTTAACATTCTCCAAATAGGAGTTGGCTTTCTCGGTCTTATAGCTATCGCAATACCCTTCTCTGATAACTATAAATTAATAAATTTTAAATATATATTTTATGGAATACTTGCTCAGATTATTCTTGGATTAATTTTAATTAAACTACCTCTTATAACAACTGCATTTGAGTACTTAGCAGATGGTGTTACTGTTCTTCAAGAGGGAACTCAGAGAGGCGCCCAATTTCTTTTTGGTTACCCGGGTCCTATAACTGAGGGTTACCCTGGCTTGTTGTCAACTTTTGCATTTGGAATACTTCCTTATATTATTGTTTTGTCATGCCTGTCTGCGATGATGTGGTATTGGGGCGTTCTTCCTTTTATCGTAAATATACTTTCCAAAGTCTGTCAAAAGCTATTCAATATTGGTGGTCCAATCGGTCTTGGTGCGGCAGCTAATGTCTTCTTAGGTCAGGTTGAAGCTCCTCTGCTAATAAGACCTTATCTGGACAAGCTCTCAAATAAGGAGCTCCTCATACTCATGACAACAGGGATGGCAACTGTTGCCGGCTCCGTAATGATTGCTTTAATAACAATTCTTCAAGTTCAGTTTGGAGATATAAATCTAATTCAACATTTTATAACTGCCTCTGTACTATCTGTTCCTGCAGCCATAATGTATGCAAATATAATGATACCCTCAAATGAGGTAACGGATTTTGAGGGAAGTAGAACTCCTAAGATATACAAAAGTACAATGGATGCTATAACAAGAGGAACCTCAGATGGAACTAGTATTGCTATAAGTATTGGAGCCATTCTTATAGTTTTTATAGCTTTAGTATATTTTGCTAATTCTTTTCTTGGTTTAATTGGAAATCAGATCGGCTTAGACATTTCTATTGAAGGTATTCTTGGGTATGTTTTTGCGCCCATAGCTTGGCTTATGGGCATTCCTTGGAATGAAGCTATTATCTCAGGAGAGTTGCTGGGAATAAAAACTACTCTGAATGAGTTTGTTGCCTATGGCGCTATGGCCAATCTCGAGGAAGGCCTGCTTTCTGACAGATCTAAATTAATTACTCTATATGGCCTTTGTGGTTTTGCTAACTTTTCATCTGTTGGTATTTTAGTTTCTGGAATTGGGGCTATGGCGCCAGAAAGAAAAGGTGATCTTATTGATGTTTCGTTTAAAGCTCTCATTGGCGCAACCCTTGCATCTTGCATGACAGGGCTTGTTGTTGGATGTTTTATCTAGTTATTTATAACAATAAATAAATTTAGGTAGGATGCAAAAAATAACCATACGACATAAGGTATATAGATAATACCTGAAAGCTTATCAAGATTAATCATTTGAATCAGTAACTTAATATTTAAGAATATTAAGAACCATATATTTAACAGTGCAAGCAAAGGCATATGAAAGCTAAAAAATAACCAAGACCAAATAGTATTAAAAAAAAGCTGAGCTAAAAAAGTATTTTTAGTTATTTCAAATGTTCTAAATGCTGATATTGACATGAGGACATAAAGAATGGGCCAGACAATACCAAACACATAACCAGGGGGGTTAAGGTCTGATTTTATAAGACTTTGATACCATTGATCGGTTGCTGTATTCGAAGATGCCAGACCGCCTAAAAATAGTGCGAGAAGGACTATTGGAAATACTGCTATTTTTTTGTTAAAAAACAAAACTTATCTTTTTCTAAAAAACCTTAATACAGTTAATTTAATATCAGAAAGAAGTGTTGATCCTTTAGGCCTAGCTTCTATAAAAATATAAAAACTAACAAAAATTGTTGAAATTAAAAAAACCCAAACTGCGTCGTATTCACCCATAATATTGTAATTATAATTGTTTTAAATTTTTATATGTAACTTAAATCTAGTTTTTTTCTACCAATAACGAACATATAGAATAACCAGCTCCAAAAGAGCATATTACTCCTTTCTCTCCAGGCTCTAAGTCATTGTTTAAATTAAATGCAACAAGAGAACCAACTGAAGCAAGATTGCCATATTTCTCTATTGGCATTGGAATTATGCTTTGATCAAAATCATCCCTACCTAGGACCTTTGAAGCAATCAATCTAATCATTTTTCCGTTGGCTTGGTGCAGCCAGAACTTAGATATATCTTCAGGTAAGATATTATTAGTTGAAAGCTGCTCAGAAATTAAAGATGCAACAAGAGGGCATACGTCTTTAAATACGCCTCTTCCATTTTGATTAAATAAAAGCTCGTCCATTGGTTTTTGATTCTCTGCAGATCTTAATAAATATCCAAAATCACTTCGAATATTATTGGAGAATTGGGTATGAAGTTTTCTGTCAATTATCTTAAAACTTTTTTTAGAGCTAGCATTTTTTTGAACAATAGTTGCTGCACAAGCATCACCGAAAATAAAATGTTTATCTCTCTGGGTAAAATTAACAAACGGAGTTGAAATTTCAGGATTTATAACCAATATCGTATTTGCAAGCCCTGAAGCTATATCGCTATATGCATTATTAATAGCAAAGGTGGTTGATGAGCATCCAACAAGTATGTCATAAGCATACCCATTAACACCAAGCTCATTTTGAATCTCTATAGCTATAGCAGGATAGTTTCTAGGCGCATGCGATGTGCCTACAATTATTGCATCTATATCGCCGACAGATATACCAGCTTGGTCCATGGCTTTTTTAGCAGCAATTAATCCTATTTCAGCATGAAGGGATAAGGAGTCTTTATCCTCATTTCTAACATAAGGCATCATTCTATTTGTATCAAGAATACCTGCCTTATCAATAACATATCTTGTTTTAATTCCAGATGCTTTTTCTATAAATTCAGATGACGATAGCTGCATCTCTTCAAGTTCACCATTTTCAATTTGAGTCTTATTGGCAATATTAAAATCAGCTACATAGGTATTGTATGATTCGACAAGCTCATCGTTCGTAATAATATCTTTAGGATGCCAGAGCCCAGTTCCAGCTATAGAAATGTTATGCATAATATGTATAAATTTTAAATTTGATATATTATAAATTATGACTTCAAATATAACTAATCAGGATTCCGCTTTGCATGAGTTTCTAACTTCTCAAAATAATCCAAAAGGTATTATTTACATAAGTCATGGTATGGCTGAGCATATAGGGCGATATAGATGGCTTATTGATAAGCTAAATTTAGATGGATACCACGTTATATCAATTGATCATAGGGGTCATGGCAGTTGGATTAAAAAAGGAAAAACTCAGGGTTTTTTCTCTGATACTAATGGCTGGGATAAGGTTTCTAATGATTTATCCTCTTTGATTTTAGATACCCATGTTAAATACCCAAACATAAATCATTACTTAATTGCTCATAGTATGGGATCTTGGATAGGCCTCAATTCAATTATGGATCCACTACCTCTTAAAGGATTGATAATAACTGGATCAACAAAATTACCTAATTTACTTATTAGAGTTCAAAGAATATTAATCCTTCTCCTGCTCAAATTATTTGGCAGTCATTCGGTAAGTAACTTTTTAGATTTTATAACCATAGGTACATACAATAATAAAATTAAACCTCAGAAAACTGCTAGTGATTGGATATCTTCAGATCCTAATAACGTTCAGGAATATATAAATGATCCTTTATGTGGTTTTAAAGTTACAAATGGATTGTGGAATGATCTTTCCTATGGGTTATTAAAAGTTTTTAATAAAGCAAGTTATAAGAATTCAAATCATAAACTTCCAATAGTTCTAATATCAGGCTCGCTAGACCCAGTAAGTAATAATGGTAAGGGCGTTAAGGACCTATACAACTTCCTTCTAAAATTATTTGATAATATAAACTACCATCTTATTGAGAATGAAAGACATGAGGTGTTTAGCGGTCTTAAAAAAGATCAGGCTTACAAAATACTTAGAGACTTTCTTATTAAAAATATATAAAGCTTTAACAATCCAATAATAATTTATTTAAAGTTGATGCTGTTAACTCAGGCCTTTCAAAAAAAGGAAAATGACCTGTTTCATCTAGAATGATTACATCTGAAGTAATATCTAGGTTGTTTAACAGTTCATTATCAGGATTAAACCTTGCAAGCTTATCTTTATCACCATAAATAAGTTTTATATTATTTAACCCGTCTATTAATTTCTCTTTCATTTTGAATGAGCTGCAGGCCTTTAAATCTATTGAAAGTATTTCTTTTTGACTTTGATTAAATAATCTTTTTAGAGGGTACAGTTTAATTTCTCTTTCAGGATCATCTATTATATATTTAGTTCCGTATGGCGATTGTATGACTCCTTTTGATTTTCTATATGACCCTGATCCCATTGAGCCAAATCCTAAAGTTTTAATCTTATATTGAGGAAGATTATAAATTCCGTACTTTGTTAGGAATTCACAAGCTTGATCTAAATTACCTTTGGCGTGATCAAGAAGTTGTTCACCAACAATTAATGGATAGGCTGTATTCATCAATATTCCAGAACTACCTTTATGCTTTGTTAAAAGATCCAAGACCACTAAACCGCCCATACTATGACCAATAAATATTAAATCATTTAGTTTGAGCTTTTCTATTAGCTCATCACAAAATAATGAATAACTCTCAATTGATTTAAGCAACGGTCCTGTTGTGAAGCCATGTCCGGGCAAATCGACAGAAATAATGTTATAGAAATCCTCTAAGTTGCTTAAATTAAGCATTGAAATGGTTCTATGATCCATTCCTGCACCAGGAATGAAAATAATAGATTTCTTAGAGATGTCTATCTCATTAACGTTAAAAATATGAGCTTTATGTTCGGATAGATTTATATGCATTATTAAGTATAGAGATTAGCAATAAAATGTTAATAAAAAGTAATGGTATAGAAAATATTACTAAAATCCATTTAAAAGACTCAGTTCCACCTAGAAACATTATTAAAGAGGGCTGCACTACTAGAAGAATTGCAAAAATAATTCTTAAGCTTTTTGAGGATTCAATACTAGAATTGTTCATTGATGCACTTGCTAAAATATATGATGATGAATCATAAGTAGTGCATAAAAAAATTATAGAAATAATACCAAACATTACTAATAAAATATTGCCATAATTGAGACTCGAGATAGTTTCAATAATCAATGACTCTGGTTGCATTATATTATTAGCAATGATTTCTGGAGAGTTTAAAATATTATTTTCATAAAAAAATATAGATAGATTTGTTAGAATTGATATATGAAGTATGCACCCAACCGTACCAATGATTATTGTCCCTAAAATTATTTGCCTAATAGTTTTATTATTAGAAATGTTAATAATAAAAGTTCCCACTACTGGAGCAAGGGCTAGGTACCAAGCCCAATAAAAGACTGTCCAATCTAAACTATATTTTGTACCTGACGTTAAGCTCATATCAAGAAAATTAACTGCCACATTGCCAATAGTGTTTATTGAATTGCTAATGATATATTGCGTTGGACCTAGAAATAAAATTGTAGTCAAAAATATTATTACTAGGATAATATTTAAATTACTTAACTTTTTAATACCTTTTTCTATACCTAAATAAACACTTGTTCCAAAAATTCCAAGACATATAAACAAGGTAGTTATATCTAATGCAAAATTCTTTTCAACTGACAGTACCTTTGAGAAAACTGCTGATATTAAAGGAAATGAAAGTCCAAGACCAACACCAGCTCCTGATAAAATAGCACCAATAAATAGAAGATCAAGAAGTACAGCTATTGGTCCATTTTTTTTAGTTAGCAGTATGCCGGAGAAGGTTAGTGGTGATTCAGGTTTCAGAGTCAAAGCAAAGGCAAATGCTACAGCTGGAAGACAGTAGATGGCCCATCCTGTAAATGCCCAATGAAAAATTGGATAAGTTCTTGCATTCAATAGATTTAACTCACTTTCTCTAGCAACGCCCTCCAAGGGGTTATTAAAATAATAAATCCATTCTATAGTTGACCAATAAAGTAAAGCTGCACCCATCCCGGTCGCAAATAACATTGCCCCCCAGGAAATAAATGAATATGTAGTTTTATTTGGTAGCGTTACCTTAAACCCTCCAGCAGGCGATATTGCAACCATTAATAGAACTACCAATATTAGAAAACCAATGTATAAAAAAATTGACTCAAAGGTCGAAGAGAAATATGAATAAATAAAAGCTAAAGATTCAGCGCTTCCCTTTGGATTGTTAATTACATATGATGATAATCCAACTAAAAGTAAAATAGTTATAGCTATTACAGTTTTATTCCATGTTGGGTTTATTTTGATATTAAGCATATAAATAGATAGATTTGCCTTAAATCATAATATAGAGCATTAGATAAATCGACCTTATAATTAATATGATAAAAAATAAATATAACTACCCCGATCTAACAAGAATTGACCAAGAGCTGGGAAGATTTTATCTAGATTCAAAAAATCATCCGGTTCCTAGCGTTACGACCGTCTTAGGCAAGACGTCTACAAAGTCAGATTCTATTAATCAGTGGCGATTAAGGGTTGGAGAAGAAGAGGCTGATAGGGTAGTCAAGCAAAGTACAGATATAGGAAGTATGGTTCATGAGGCCCTTGAAAATTTTTTAAATGAAAAGGAATGGGATCTTTTTACAAATGATCAAAATAATATTATTGCTAAAAAAATTACTGAAAAATTTATTAGTGATGGTCTTGGAGCCATTACGGAGGTGTGGGGTCTAGAGGTTGGTTTGATTCTTGATAATCTGTATGCAGGGACAGCTGATTGTATCGGTGAGATAAATGGAATACCGTCTATCATAGATTTTAAAACTGCTAAAAAAATTAAGAGACGTGAATGGATAGAGGATTACTTTCTTCAATGCTGTGCATATGCAAACGCACATAACGTAATGTTTGGAACAGATATACAGCAAGTTGTTATTTTAATGGTTGATAGAGATTTAATTTTTCAGGAGTTTATTGTTAAACCTAATGAATTTAGAGTTCTTACTAATTTATGGAAGCAAAGGCTTTTAAAATTTCACTCTATTTTAAAAAATAATCAGTAGATTTCATTTCTAAAGCCAGGATATTATTTATGGCTTCATTCCACTTAACAATAAAAATATTTATTTAATTACTTAGATTATTGGATTAAGATTAGTTGGATGGCTAACTTTAAAAAAACAATACTTTATTTTATCTTTATATCATCAAACTCTCTAACATCTAATGAAGTGCCTTACTTCATGATTGATGATGTAAAAATAAATGGTATATATTCTAATGATGGATTAGTAGAGTCATATTTAGGGGTTCCTTATGCAAGTCCTCCAGTTAACGAGCTAAGATGGCAAGAGCCCCAAGATAAGATATATGAGGCTAAATCATATAATGCTTTTAACTATCCTGCTGCTTGCATGCAAGGCCCAAGAATTTCTAACTGGTATAAAGAAGTAGCTAAAGGTTTTGGAGGCAATCCTGACTATATTAAATTTCCAGCTATAAGTGAAGATTGTTTATATTTGAATATCTGGAAGCCAAATAATATAAAGATAAAAAATCTTCCCGTTCTTGTATTTATTCACGGCGGGTCAAACAGAGCAGGCTGGTCCTTCGAGCCAAACTACGAAGGAGAAAAATTAGCTCAAAATGGTGCAATAGTGATAACTATCTCGTATCGACTGGGCATTTTTGGTTTCTACTCTAATCCGGAACTTGATAAATCTAACTTTGCTTTATTGGATATTATCCAATCTCTTAAATGGATTAAAAATAATATATCTTTGCTGGGAGGCGATCCCAATAATATAACAATCTCTGGCGAGTCATCTGGAGCTACAAATATTGAGCATTTAATAGTTTCACCACTTAGTAAAAATTTATTTAATAAGGCGATTCATCAAAGCGGAGGATGGACAATCGCAGAAAATACTATTGATTACGAGTTACCAAAAATACTTTCAAATAAGCTATCTCAAGAATTACTAGGCCATGGTAATGACAGAAAAAGTATTAATAAATTAAGGCAAATAGATCCTAAGGATATTCTAGAAATATCTGAAAATATTTATGGATCAACGGGATATTACTCAGTAGTTGATAATTACTCAATTATAGAGCCTATAAAAGAATCATTTAAAAAAGGGAACTTCCATAATGTGGACATGATAATTGGCTCAAATGCTAATGAAGAATTTATGTATTTAGGTGATCATTTCTCTTTATCAGATTTTTACAAAGAAAGACTTAATTTGGGCTTTTATGACTCCATTGAGTCAATTGAAGAAATGCTACCTGAAACTTACAATGAAAAAGCAAAGTTAGATATGCTTCTTTCATCTAGAAATTATGCATGCCCTTCTTTTTTTATTGCTGACTCCATTGTTAAAAAAAATAAAAATAAAGTATGGGTGTATTCCTTTGATAGAGTGAGAGATGGTCAAAAATCTAAAGAGATGGGGGCTTATCATGGAGCAGAACTTCCATATATATTTAACACACATGATGAGTGGCTTCCGACATCAGCGGTTGATATTGAGATAACTAAAATAATCCAAGACCACTGGATTGAATTTATTAAAAATGGAAATCCAAATACAAAACTATTCAACGTTTGGGCGGAACATAAATTATATAAAAATAACGTAATTTCATATAATAATAAGGTAATTTCCAAAACACATGACTCTTCTAAAATATGTAAAAAATTAATATACTAATTTCATTTTTTAGTATATATTTTTTATATATTTAATTTTATAGGGGTTATTCATGGACATATTCCACTTCGAAAAAATACACAAGGCTGTTTCTAAATCGACTAAAGCTACGATTTTAGCTTCATCTTTTTTAATAGTACCTTCGACTTTAGCACAAAGTGATCTACAGATAGAAGAGGTTGTTGTAACGGCGCAAAAAAAATCAGAGAATCTTCAAGATGTTCCAATTAGTGTAAATACTCTTTCAAGTGAAGAGTTAAATAATCTTAATATAAAAGATTTTTCAGACTATGTTCTTCAACTTCCCTCTGTTTCAGCTGTTCAAAGAAGACCTGGTATGGGTCAAATATTCATGAGAGGAATTTCTGATGGAGGCAATTCTAATCAATCGCTTCAAGGACCTGCAGTAGCAATTTATTTTGATGAATCGCCTGTAACTATGATCGGGGATAACCTTGGTGTTCATGTTTATGATATTGAAAGAATTGAAGCTTTATCAGGTCCTCAAGGAACGCTATACGGAGCAGCATCACAAGCAGGAAATTTAAAAATTATTACAAACAAGCCAGATTCTGAATTTGATTCAGGATTTAATGTAAGTTTAGAAAGTACTAAAGCTGGATCCAGAAGTGGAATGGTTGAGGCTTTTGTAAATATCCCCCTTAGCGATAATGCCGCAATTCGTATAGTTGGTTATAACGATAGAGATGGTGGTTATATTGATTCTGTTGCTGACTCAATAACCTATCCAGTCAGTGGAATAACTAGAAATAATACAGCTTATATCCAAGATGATTTTAATGATTCAGTAAAATCTGGTTATAGAGCTGCTCTTAGAGTAAATTTAAATGAAAATTGGACTCTTGACGCTTCAGTTATTGGTCAAACACTAGAAAGTGATGGCGTTTGGGATCACGAGCCTACAAGGCTTGGAAATTATAACGTTGGTAGATTCTTTGAAGATTCTCAAGATGATGATTGGACAAGATTTTCTGGAACATTAACCGGAGATCTTGGTTTTGCAGACCTAACTTTTACCACCTCAAGTCTTGAGAGAGATTTCGAAGTATTAAGTGATTATTCTCATTATTCAGTTGATGGCTATGTTGAAGGCTACTATACATGCTACACATCTTATTTTGGAGCCTGTGTTGATCCAAGCATTCAGTTTGAAAATGATACTACGCAAAATTTTGATACACATGAGATAAGACTTGCTTCAAATAATGACTCAAAGCTTAATTGGATTATTGGTGCTTTTTATAGTGAAAATGAAACTAAATTTAATTCTCAATGGCACGTTCCGCCAATAAGTCCTGATGCTGCAGTGCCTACAACTACCGACCTATATTTCCAAACCGATCAGCTTCGTTCAGAAGAAGAATCTGCATTCTTTGGTGAGTTATATTATCAGCTAAATGACAAAACTGAACTTACACTTGGTCATAGAAGATTTGATAATGAAACTACTTTAACAGGCTTTGTTGGGACTATATGGTGGCCTACATCTATATACGGAAGTGCAACAAGACCTGACAATGTTAATTCTGTATACAACGGCAAAGATGGCATTACTAAGATTAATGTCGCTTACGACCTTAGCGAAGATACTTTGCTATATGCAACTCTCTCAGAAGGATATAGACCAGGTGGTGCCAATAGAACAACACAACTTGGAGCTACTTATGAAGCCGATTTCCTTACAAATAAAGAATTGGGTTTCAAGACAACTTTTGCTGATGGTAGAGGAAGATTAAATGCGGCTATTTATTCAATGGATTGGGATGACATTCAGTTAGGCTGGTTTGATTCATCAATTTCCTTGCTTGGTCTTGTTGATAACATAGGTAAGGCTAAGAGTACTGGTAGTGAGATTGATTTAAAGTATTTGGTTAATGATAATTTATCATTAGGATTATCCGCATCTACGAATGAAGCTGTGTTGAAAGCAGACTATGTTCTTAGAGGAGCAATAGAAGCTAGAAACGGTCAGGACTTGCCTTTCACTCCTGATAGCAAATATAACTTTAATCTTAACTATGACCGAGATAACGGTGATTCAATGCAGTTCAACTATGCCTTCGTAGATGAGATGTGGAATGATCTTTTTTATGACGATCGTAAAATGCAAAATTCTTATGCAATTGCTAATTATTATTATCTTAAACCTGTAAATGAAAATTCGTCTGTACAGTTTTTTATTGATAACATTTTTAATGAAAAGGCCGATCTTTACATTAATAATGAGGACGAAATAGAATTAGTAACTATCAATAGGCCTAGAACTATTGGATTAAAGTATTCTTGGAAATTTAACTAGAAGTTATATTTTTTAACGAGAGGCTGTATTATTTGTAATACAGCCTTTTTTTATACGCCTAAAATATGAACAAGAGTCATCCCCAAAAACTCCTAGATGCCGCTCAACTTATTGCTGCAAATAAAATTAAGAAGGCTGAGCCAATTCTTAGAGAGCATCTAATAGATAACCCTTTAGATGTTAATGCTATGAAGTTACTTGCTGATATAGGCATTAGATTTAGAGCATACAAAGATGCTGGTTACTTATTAACAAGAGCTTTAGACCTTGCTCCTGATTTTGATCTTGCGAGACTTAGCTACGCAAATCTTTTATACAAAAGACAGCTTCCTTTCGAGTCTTTAAGGCAAATTAATATATTGCTAGAAAAAGATTCCAAGAATTTACATTACCTAACCTTAAAGGCTGTTAATTTAGCTCTGGCAAATAATCATGAAGATGCCTTAGTTCTATTTGAAAATATTAATAGGAATTTTCCAAATCACAATCAACTGCATCTTAGTTATGGGCATACCTTAAGAGCTGTAGGCAGGGTTGATGAGGCTATAATTGCTTACAAAAAAGCAATTTCTTTGAACTATGGTTATGGAGAAGCTTATTGGAGTTTGGCAAATCTAAAGACATACAAATTTGAAGATGCTGATATAAATAATATCAATTTACTTTTAATAAATAAGGACTGTCTAATTGATGATTACTACCACTTGCTTTTTGCTCTAGGAAAGGCTGAAGAAGATAGAAAGAATTTTAAACATTCTATAGCTGCCTACATAAAAGGCAATAGTGTTAAAGGGAAGCAAGTACCATGGCGTTATAAGGATTTTAGATCTGAATGTAATGAACTCATGGATTTTTTTACTAAAGATTTTTTTGATAAATATAAAGGTGTTGGTGATAAAAATACTGACCCTATTTTTATAGTTGGACTTCCTAGATCAGGATCTACGTTAATAGAGCAGATTTTATCCTCACATTCACTTGTTGAAGGCACTACTGAATTGCAAAATATAATCGCACTTTCAAGAAAGATTGCAAATAAAAAAAATGCAAAAAGTAGGTCAGAATATCCATCTGAAATTTTAAATATTGATAAAAAAGATTTTGAAATTATGGGCTCGTCTTATTTAAACAATACCTTAGATCAAAGAATTACAGACAAGCCATATTTTATTGATAAAATGCCTAATAATTTTTCTCATATTGGCTTGATTCAATTAATCCTTCCAAATGCAAAGATTATTGATGCAAGAAGAAATCCAATGGATTGTTCTTTTAGTTGTTATAAACAGTTATTTGGCTCAGGCCAGGGTTTTACTTATGGCTTTGAAAGAATTGGAAATTACTATTTAGACTATTTAACTATTATGAGGCATTGGGATAAAGTACTGCCAGGTAAAGTTCATAGAGTTATATATGAAAATATGATTAATAATACTGAAAATGAAATAAGACAACTTCTAAAATTTTGCAATCTTGACTTTGAAGATGGCTGTTTGGAATTCTATAAAAATAAAAGAACTGTTAGGACGCCAAGTTCTGAGCAGGTTAGACAGCCTATTTACAGGTCCGGTATGAAGCAATGGGAAAATTATAGAGAATGGCTTCAGCCACTTGCTGAAACTCTTGGCATGGAAGACTTTGATTAAACTTACAAAATATATATCATAGGAAATAATTATGAAACCATTAGTATTAGACTCAGCCCTGGGAACAGAAATTGAAAATAGAGGAGAGTTTCTTCCCAGTTTTAAAACTTCAATCTGGTCTGCTTACTGTTTAATACATAACCCTGATCTGATACTTCAAATTCATATTGATAATATTGAAGCAGGCGCAGATGTTATTACTACCTCTAACTATCAGGCAACTCCAGAGCTTTTGAAAAGAGAGCCAACAGCTCCCTTATATTCAGATCTCGCTAAAAAATCACTAGAGTTATGTCAAAAAGCTGTTGATATGACGGGCGCTGAGACAAAAATTGCAGGCTGCTTTCCTCCAATACATGTTACATTCAGGCCAGACTTAAGCGGCAATCAAGACCAGCTTGATGAATTTTATTCAACACTTGGAGCTATTTATAAAGGCAACACAGATATTATAATTTGTGAAACTATGGCTTCTATTTACGAAGGAACTACTGCTGCCTCTATAGCTAAAGAGTTTTCTAAAGAAACTTGGTTAAGCTGGACTACAAGAGGAAATAAGGGTAACGCAAGCCGCCTCCCTAGTACAGAGCTTCTTGAGGATGCAATAATTGCTGGAAGCAACTTAGGTGTCAATTGTCAGTTAGTGAACTGTGTTCATGCAGATGAAGCCTCAAAAGCTATTCTTAAGTTAAAGGCTAAAAATACTAATTTTGGCGTTTATGCAAACTCCTCTGTATTTAAATACAACCCATTAGATGGCTTTGTTAATGATTCAGATGAATACCATCACCAACATTCACAATTTATCAACTCAGATGAATACGGTGATTTTGCAAAAAAATGGATTGAAGATGGTGTCTATGTCCTAGGAGGATGTTGCAGAACATCAACAGACCACATAAAGAAAATTAGAGAACTTGTTGATTCTCTATGAGGCAAGTAATAGCCATAGGTGGCGGTGGTTTTGGAAGATCTATTGGCGATCTCTTGATTGAGAAATATATTATCAAGCAATGCCCGCAGTTGAATCCAAAAATATGTTTTATTCCAACAGCTACAGGCGATGATCAGGGCTATATAGATAATTTTTATAAAGCATTTAATTCTCTTGGCTGCAATACATCACATATCAACCTCTTCAAAAGAACGTTTGATCTCAGGTCTTTTATCCTAGATCAAGATATTATTTATGTTGGAGGCGGTAATACAAAAAGTATGCTCGCTGTATGGCGAGACTGGGGTTTAGATTTAATACTTAAAGAAGCTTACGATAAAGGCATTATCATGAGTGGAGTTAGTGCCGGAGCAATTTGTTGGTTTGATAAGGGCATAACTGATTCATGGGCTGAGCATCAAGGAACAATAAAATGCATGGGCTTTGTAAATGGTACCTGCTGCCCTCATTATGACGAAGAGCCTGAAAGAATACCTTATGTAGAAAAGATTTTAAAAGACGGAGACTTGAACTCTTGTTTAGCTATAGAGGGATATGCAGCCCTACATTTGGTTGATGATAGTCCTAAATATTCTATAAGTTTTAAGACGGCTACTAATTGTCATAATGTTAGCTATATAGATGGTAGTATTATCCATGAGCCCATCAATGGTACGATTAAAATAAACTTATGAAAACTGCAAATATTTTATCTTTTATACTTGGATTAGTTTTAGCGATTATAGCTATTAGATGGCTTTTATCTCCAGAAGAGTCAGCTAACTCTCTTAATATGGTTTTTCTTGAAGGCGAGGGAAGGAATACTCAAATAAGAGATTTTACGGCTATGTTTCTTGGCACTTCTATCATGTGCTTTCTATCCCTTATCTCTAAACAGTACCAATGGATATTTTCAGCTGGTTTGATATTTTCATTAATGGTTCTAATAAGCATATATGCAAATTTTGCTTTTGAGGCTCCAATAACAACTTCATCTATAGTGGCTGAGATTATTTTCTCAACCATTGCATTTACCTCGGCATTTATTTATAAATTCAAATAGTATTCTTATAGTTTTGATACATACTTATTGATATCAATATCAGGAATTTTTTTATTATTGCCTATTGAAGTTCCTACATATAAATAGCCCAATATCTCCTGATTCTTATTTAGCCCCAGTTCAGTTTGTATGTCTATATTGAAGGCAAATTTTCCTGTTCTCCAAATCACGCCATAATTCATTGCATTTAAAGCAAGCATTATATTTTGTGCCGCAGCAGCCGTTGATAGTTTTTGCTCTATTGGCGGAACTTTAGGGTGATCTTTTATTGTATTAACAATAACAATAATCATAGGAGCCCTAAAAGGAGCTTTCTTGTATTTATTTTTAATTTCATCACTTATCCCTGGAAGTGAATGAGAGTAACGTTCAAATATATTCGATAATTTCGACAATCCATTACCTGTAACTTCTATAAAACTACTAGGCCTTAACCAAGCGTGATCAGGCGCCCTAAGAGCTGCCTTGTAAGCAATAGTCATTTGCTCAGACGTAGGATGAGGTTCTGATAACTCCCTAGCTGAGTTTCTTAATAATAAGTTGTCTATAGCATCCATATATTTAGCAATTTAATTTATAGGTTAAGATAGGATAAGTTACTTAATTGAATAAAGGAATAAATTATGATTTATCAAGTAGGTTTAATAGCTATTTTGGTTGTGTTCGCATTAATAGTTGCGAAGAGGTTTGGCAAATCTAAGATAGAAGATAAATATATCTACGAGGATGAGATGGACCCAGAGGAACTAGAAAATATTGATAAAGAGCTAGATTAGCTTTTAGTTTCTTCTTTTAGAGATCTATAAAACTCTACAAACGCAAATGCAATTATTATTGCAAAAGGTACTCCTGTAATTACGACAGATGTTTGAAGAGCAGTTAACCCACCAGCAAACATAAGCATTGCAGCTACAACACCTAATAGAATTGCCCATGTAACTCTTGATATAAGAGGGGAGTCATCATTGATACCAATTTGTTTTTTTGATGAAAGCATTGATGCAACAAGAGAGCCTGAGTCCGATGAGGTTACAAAGAAAGTCACAATTAATAATAGTGATATAACGGAAAGAGGTTGTGACAAAGGGTAGACGTCAAATAAAGTGAATAATGCAATAGGCATATTATCTAAAACTGTTTGATTGATATCACTTGAGTTATTTATAACTTGATAAATAGCAGCATTACCAAATATTCCCATCCATAAAAATACAATTATTGAAGGTACAAAAAGAACGCCAATAATAAATTCCTTAATAGTTCTCCCATAAGAAATCCTAGCTATAAATAAAGAAACAAATGGCGCCCAAGCAAACCACCATGAGTAGTAAAATAAAGTCCATCCATCTTGCCACGAAGAGTCGCTATAAACCTCTGTCCATGAAGCAGATTCAAATAAGTTATTTATATAAGATCCAAGGTTTTGAATTAAGGCATTTAATATAAAAACTGTTGGCCCAAGTAAGAATACTGCCAATAAAAGCCCTATAGCTATAATCATATTTAATTGAGAAAGTTTTTTAATTCCAGAATCAAGCCCTAATGAGACGCTTATCAAGCCAAGCATTGTTATTAATACAACTATTAATAGTTCGTTTAAAGGTGTTTGGCTAATACCAAATATATGATTTAAACCAGCGCTAATTTGCGTTGCTCCGAGTCCTAGTGATGTCGCAATTCCAAAAACAGTTGTCAATATAGCTATCACATCAATCGAAATAGCTAGAAATTTATTGTTAGTTACTGACTCACCTAAAAGAGAGCTTACTCTAAAAGGCATATTTTTATTATAAGAAGAATAGGCAAAGCAAAGACCTAAGACGGTATAAACAGCCCAGCCATGAAGACCCCAGTGTAAGTTAGTAAGAGTTATTGCTTTATTCGCATTATATGAGATATCTCCATCAATCATGCCTGGATAAGAGTTCAAATGCATTATGGGCTCCGCAACGCCATAAAAGAGAAGACCAATTCCAAGGCCTGCACTAAAAAGCATAGCTATCCAATTAGAATAACTATAGGTAGCAATAGCATCAGGACCACCTAATCTAATGTGTTTAAATTTTGTAAAAACGAGAGCAATCGATATAAACAAGAATGAATTAGCCAGTAAGATAATTAACCAACCAAGGTATTTTGATAAAAAACTTTGAATACTAGAAAAGAGGTCTGCCGATACAGATGAGTTAAGTGAGACGCCAGCAGTAATCAATAGAATTAAAAAAACTGATATTAAAAACCGCGATTTATTTAAGTTTTTCATAAATTAAAAATATATATATATGCCAATTAGTGAAACATATTAAATTTAAATTATCCACAAATGACTAATGCTGAATGAATAATTTAATACACATACCCATGGGTTAGTTAATTTGCAATTATATATTCTACTTGTTAAGCTGTATTTAAGACCGATTTAAAGAAATTGCTGGTCTATAAACATGGCTAAATTTCTCCGGGCATTTACTTGTTACTGGGGCGATTCAAATCTTGTTTTTTCTGCAATTTATACTAATTAACTTATAGGAAGCTATGTTAAATTTGAGCAGAACGAAAGAACAGTTGAGTAAAATTAAAAATCATATCTCTTTAGGAATACTAGGCTCAGTAGCAGCTATTATTCCTCAGGCGGTTGATGGACAAGAGAGACAGATCGAAGAGGTTGTGGTTTCAGCAACTAAGAAAAAAGAAAATGCCAGTGATATACCGGTAACAGTAACGGCTCTTACAGAAGAAACATTAAAAGAAATGAATGTTTCTAACTTTGATGAATACATTGAGTATTTACCAAACGTTACCTCTGGTGGAAGAGGTCCTGGACAATCAACAATCTACATACGTGGAATGGCAGTTGACCCAGTTAATGTGTTTTTATCCGCAGCTCAGGGTTCATCACCCAATGTAGCTTTGTATTTAGATGAACAACCAATTCAAGTACCTGGAAGAAATTTAGACGTTTATGTTGCAGACATGGAAAGAATTGAAGTGCTTGCAGGCCCTCAAGGAACCTTGTTTGGAGCTAGCTCACAAGCAGGAACAGTAAGACTTATTACTAATAAACCAAAATTTGATGTTCAAGAAGGCGGCTTTAATACATCACTTTTTGATACTAAGAATGGTTCACGTAGTTATGCTTTTGATGGTTTTTTAAATGTGCCTATTAGCGAAAGCTGGGCTGTTAGAGGTGTTGTTTACCAGACTAAGTCAGGTGGGTATATAGATAATGTCGAAGGAACATGGAGCGGAAAAGGAAGAGGAAGCTTTAATTCAACTGCAACTTTTCAAGAAGATAAAAATACTGCTTTAGTTGAAGATGATTTCAATGACTCTTCATATAAAGGCTTTAGACTATCTTCAGCTTACACAATTAACGAAGACTGGGACTTATTAGTCACTCATGTTGATCAAGATATAACAGCTGATGGTGTTTTTGATTATGATCCAGCAATTGGTGATTTAAAGGTTAGCAGGTTTATCGAAGATAAGCTTGAGGATTCATTTAACCAAACATCTATAACACTAGAAGGCAGAATGGGCTCTTTAGATGCTATATACACAGGTTCATTGCTTGAAAGAACAGCTGATCAAACGGTCGACTATAGTGGTTATGCTAATGTTGGTGCCTGGTTGCCATACTATGTATGTAATGCTTATGACTATACAGTTTGTGGATCTGCAACAGTTCAAGTTGAGCTATTTGATGAAAATCAAAGAACAACTCACGAATTTAGAGTTTCCAGTAACGAGTTCAGTGATCTACCTTTTTCTTACACTGCTGGAGTCTTTATGGACGAAAGTGAGCTTATGACACAAAATGACTACGGTTATTTAGGAACATTATCTGTTGCTGCTAATAATGGTACTTACGGAGGCTACATAGACAATACTCCAATCCCAGGTGCCTGGGCTGGAAATCCCAATGCAAGACCATCTCAGTATAGATTCTTTAATGATATCTTAAGAACTGAAGAGCAAACATCATTCTTTGGTGAATTAACTTTCCCTGTTAACGATAAATTAGATTTATTAGTTGGTGTAAGGAAGTATGACCTGGATGTAGATTTCAGAGGCCAATCAAAATTTGGTTATAGAGGATCTAATGTTTCTAATGGAAGAAATTATGATGCTGAGCCACATGGAACTGCGCCTTTAAACCTTTCGGATCAAATAACAAAGTTCACAGCTAGCTATAAGCCAGATGCGGACACTTTGTATTACTTTACAAGATCAGAGGGTTACAGACCTGGTGGATTTAATAGAGGTGGCTTATTAGCATCAAAAAATCCTGCATTCCCAACTGTTCCATTAACATATGAAACTGATGACGTTGTTAACACTGAATTTGGTGTAAAAACATTGTTACTAGATGGCGCTATGAGACTTAATGCAAGTTATTACAATATTGAATGGACTGATATTCAGGTTTCAAGATTTGATCCTGCAAACGTTTCGATATTAACTTTTGTTGAAAATGCTGCTGATGCAGATGTTAGCGGTCTTGAGGCTGATATTCTATGGTACCCAACAGATGATATAACTGTTTCAAGTGCAATGTCTTATAACAGCACTGAGGTAACAAGAATTAAAGCTCAGATTGTTGAGATTGCTCCTGTTGGAAGTGCATTACCACTTTCACCTGACTTTCAGTGGAATGTTAGAATAAGAAAAGATTCTGAACTTAACGGACTACCGGCTTATACTCAGCTTGCAATAAAATCAGCATCTGATTCATACAGCTCTCTTGAAAAAGATAAGCGTTATAATCAAAGTGCTTATAGAACAGTAGATCTTGCATATGGTTTTGAAGTAAATAATACTCAGATAGAGTTTTTTGCTAGAAACCTAACTGATGAAAGGGCTCAATTATACTTTAACGATCAGGACGATATTCCTAGAATAACAACAAATCGCCCTAGAAATATTGGAATGAGAGCTTCATATAGGTTCTAATTTTAAAGAATTATTAAAAGGCCAGGTTTACTGGCCTTTTTTATTTCTATACCATTAATTTTGATAAATGAATAAATCTGAAACAATACTTAAAAAAACTGAATCTTTGATGGTAGATAAGGATTTTAGGGGTGCTTTAAAATACATTGAATCAAAATCTTTAGAGATATCCAAAAAAGACTATTACTACCTAAAATCAGTCCTATACAGGTACTTAAATAAAAAAAATGAGGCTCTACTATGCCTGGATAAGTTAATTCAAATCGAACCAACTTACGGTAGGGCATTTCAGGAATTTGGCCATAACTTTATAAATACCGATCCTGGTAAATCTCTTAAATCATACTTAAGAGCTGTTAGGCATAACCCATCATTACAGGCTTCTTGGCTTGGAATACTGTCTGTAGAAAAAGATAACCAAGTGCTTATCGATTATGTCCAAGAAAATGTTATGTATTTGAAAAGCTTACCTCCAGAGCTTAAATCAGTTCTCAGTTTTATACATGAAGGAAAATATATAAAAGCAGATTCCTTATGTAGAAGTTACTTACAAAAAGAGCCACATGATGTCGAGGCAATGAGGCTTTTGGCTAAAATAGGAACAGATTTATATATCTATGATGACGCAGAGTTTCTTCTTGAGAGCTCGTTAATTTTTGAACCTTCGAATATTAAATTAAAGTTTGACTACATAACAATTCTTATTAAGAGACAAAAATATGCCGAAGCACTTCATCATGCCAAAGATCTCTATAGCAACAATAAAGATAATATCAATGCTAAAAAACTACTTGCTACAACACTCTTTAGAACTGACGATTATAAAAAATCCCTAGACTTGTATGATTCAATTTTAGAAAAAGAACCAAATAATACGGATGTTCTTTTATCAAAAGGGCACTTATACAAAACATCAGGAGATATACCTAAATCTATTAGCTCTTATCAGCAGGCATATAAGTCAGATAAGTACTTTGGTGATGCTTATTGGAGTTTAGCAAACTTAAAAACCTATAAATTTAGCGATGATGAGATCGGCGTGCTTAGCAACATGGTCGTTGATCCAAATATATCTTCTGATGAAAAAGTTTTTATGCATTTTTCGCTTGGCAAGGCCTTTGAAGATCGTCAGATATATAAAGATTCATTTAAGCATTACCAACTAGGAAATAATTTAAAGAAAGATAAGCTTTTATTCAAAGCTGAAGACTTCATTAAAGAGTGCAAGAATCAAATAGAAGTCTGTACTTCTGATTTATTTAATATTAAAAGAGGATGGGGGATTGATAGCGCTGAGCCAATTTTTATTCTTGGATTGCCTAGAGTTGGATCTACGCTTGTAGAACAAATATTAGCCTCACATTCACAGGTTGAGGGAACGCATGAACTTCCAAATATTATATCTACTGCTCATAAATTAAATCAAAGAAGAGCTCAAGACCTAGATTCTAAGTATCCTGATATTTTATTAAGCCTGTCAGAGCCTGAGCTAAAGGCAATAGGTAATAAATATATTGAAGATGCAAAAATATTTAGAACAGATAAACCTTTTTTTATAGATAAAATGCCTAATAACTTTAGACACATAGGTCTTATTAAGTTAATACTCCCAAATGCAAAAATTATAGACATAAGAAGGTCCTCTATGTCAGCTTGTTTTTCAAGTTACAAACAGTTATTTGCAGAAGGTCAAGATTTTACCTATGACCTAAAAGATTTAGCCACTTATTACAATAATTACGTGGAGTTAATGGACCACTGGAACAGTATTTTGCCTGGAGAGATTCTTTCTTTAAATTATGAAGATCTTATTAATGACTTTGAGCCATCAGTAGATCGCATACTCGATTATTGCAATTTACCATTTGAGCAGTCATGCCTTGAGTTTTACAAAAGTAAAAGATCTGTCAAGACTCCTAGTGCAGAGCAGGTAAGACAGCCTATCTATAGAAGTGGAATGGATCACTGGAAGAACT
>Ga0115003_10001312_pt1 | contig 21816 bp, 16 predicted proteins | sample ArcticOcean_MG_C_7_FD_88736 | JGI IMG/M metagenome (GOLD analysis project Ga0115003, IMG submission 88736) | Marine microbial communities from western Arctic Ocean - ArcticOcean_MG_CB11_88 | ecosystem: Environmental > Aquatic > Marine > Oceanic | place: Arctic Ocean: Canada Basin | collected... | reverse complement strand
GAGCGCGATAAACACGCTCGTAAAGAAACAGGAATCCGTTCTGCTAGAGAAGCAAGTATTTTTGTGGCTCCTAAATTACTTAGTGTACCAAAAGAAGTTCTGGAGTCTGATTCAGAATTAGAGTCTCCACGTAATTGTTATGTTTGTAAAACAGTATTTACCAAGCTGCATCACTTTTACGACACGATGTGTCCTGATTGCGGGGATTATAATTATGCCAAGCGTTTTCAAACGGCTGATCTTAGTGGTCAAGTTGCCGTAGTTACCGGTTCACGTTTAAAAATTGGTTATCATATTACCTTAATACTTTTAAGAGCTGGAGCTACTGTTTTGGCAACCACCCGTTTTCCAGTAGATTCTTCTTTGCGTTTTTCTAAGGAGGATGATTTTTCTGATTGGGGGCATCGTTTAAAAATCCATGGTTTGGATTTAAGACATATTCCGAGTGTAGAGATTTTCTGTAATTTTATTGAAAAGCAATACAATAGATTGGATATACTCATAAATAATGCGGCTCAAACAGTGCGAAGGCCAGCAGGTTTCTACCGTCATTTAATGCATAATGAAGAAACAACTTTTGAGGAATTACCTGTTTATGCGAAAGAACTTTTAAAAGATCATAATTACTGTGTGAATGAATTACATGCTTTGAGTTCTTCTTCTTCTTCTTCTCTAGCTACAGAAAACAATACATTGCCAGTAGCTTGGCATGGACCTGAGCCAGGTATTGGTTTGAGTTCTTCAGCTCAATTATCTCAAATACCTTATAGTTTTGATAATTCTCTAAGACCAGCGGAAGTATTCCCTGAAGGTGAATTAGATGTAGATTTACAACAAGTAGATTTACGTAAAACCAATAGTTGGAGACTTCGATTAGGGGAAATAGAAACTACGGAAATGATTGAGGTACAGTTAGTAAATTCTGTAGCTCCTTTTGTTTTATGTAACCGATTGTCTCTACTCATGAAAAAGGAGACTACCGGAATGAAACACATTATCAACGTTTCGGCAATGGAAGGTAAATTCCACAGGTTTAAGAAAGAGGATAGACATCCACATACCAATATGGCTAAAGCTGCGTTAAACATGCTTACACATACTTCGGCTGCTAGTTTTGCTAAAGATGGTGTGTATATGAATGCGGTAGATACTGGTTGGGTAACCGATGAAGACCCGGTTGAACTGTCTGATAAGAAGGTGAAAGAACACGATTTTCAACCTCCTTTAGATATTGTAGATGGAGCTGCTCGTGTACTTGATCCATTGATAGATGGAATAAATACTGGGAAGCATTGGTGTGGGAAATTCTTAAAAGATTATCAACCTATAGACTGGTAGATGTGATTTCTCAGCCATTGCAAAAGTTTTTTAATTGTTCATTTAATTCCTGAATTGGAAGTCCAACTACATTAAAATAAGAGCCATCAATTTTGGTGATTCCTATCGCTCCAATCCATTCTTGAATTCCATAAGACCCTGCTTTGTCGTAGGGTTTATAGTTTTCTATATAATAGTCAATTTCGTTGTCTGATAAATTCTTGAAGTAAACTTTGGTACTTGAGGAGAAGGAGATTATTTTCTTAGCTGATTTTAAACACACCCCTGTAATAACTTGATGACTTTTATTAGATAAGCTTCGTAACATTTCTGTAGCCTCTGCTTTATCTTTTGGTTTGCCGAGTATAGTATCATTTAGAATTACTACGGTATCTGCAGTAATAATTACTTGTTCATCTTCAATATTGGTAAAAGCAGATGCTTTTAAGGCTGCCAAATACTCTGCAACCTCCGAAGTTTTTAAATCTTTTGGAAATACTTCATCAATAGATTTAACTACTACCTCAAATTCTAGATCTAATAAACTTAAAAGTTCCTTTCTTCTTGGAGATTGTGATGCTAATATTATTGATTTCATTCTGTTTGAGTACTGTTATTAAACCAACCAAGCTAAAACAGACCCCAAGCCAATTGCCAATAATTTTTGGAAATTGAATTTATGAGCTTCTGAAGTTTCGAATAGTATGGTGGTAGAAATATGTAAAAAGATACCTACAACAATAGCCATTATTTCGCGGTGGTAGTTACTTAGTTCTTGCACTAAATCCCCCGATAAGGTTCCTAAAGGAGCCATTGCAGCGAATACACCTATAAGTAAAAAGGATTTCATTTTAGAGAAGCCTGCTTGAGAAAAAAGACTCATCAATACTATAGTTACCGGTATTTTGTGTAATGCTATTCCCGTAAGGAGGGAGCCTTCAAAATCTGAATGATGGTGCCCATGATGTTCAACACCTCCCAATGGCATTCCTTCTAAATATGCGTGTATTGCCAAACTTATAAGCATAGATATAGGAATGGTTTTGTTTTGTAAATGACCGTGTCCATGTTCTATCCCTTTAGAGAAAAATTCTAATACTATTTGTAAGATAAATCCTATTAATAAGAATAACCCTATTCTTTTACCATCACCAGTATACACCTCTGGAAGTAAGTGGAATACAGAAATGGCAAATAAATAGGCTCCAGAAAAAGCCAATAATAACTTTATTGCACTGGCTTTTAAATCGTTTACTAATTGAACTAAAATCACTCCAATTACTACCGAAGCAATTAATACTAAATAAGTCATGTACTAAATTTTATGCTGTCAAATATAAGAAGAAAATGCGTTTTTAATACTTAATGATAAGTGTAAATTAGTGTGTAGTTTTCATAATTAAAATCAATCTATCAGAACTGTTAACCAAAAACGGGTTTAAATTGTAATCTCCAAAAGTTGCTGTAATTTGCAATCCTGCTTTTGTAGCCATATCCTCCATGTCTACAAGTTTAAATGCGGAGACTCTTTCTTGAAACTGAAAAGATTGATTTTCATCTTTCACTAGAATGTCTTTAATAATATTTGCACCATCGAAAGAACGACTCAATTCAAACTGTATTCCATCTAATGTTTTGTTTTCAGAACTAACAAGGTTTTTTATAACCTTAGTAGCATTTAAGAAATCCAATACAAACAAGCCCTCTTCTTTTAGGTTTGTAGCAACTCCTTTTAAAACCTCTATATTTTCTTGTTGATTTTTGAAATATCCAAAGCTTGTAAATAAGTTGAAAACAAAATCAAATTCATTTTCTTTATAAGGTAAACGCATATCGTGTACATCAAATTCCACGTTTGAAATACTTGATGCCTTAGCTTTTATAATGCTCTCTTCAGCTAAATCTACTCCAGTCGCTAAAAACCCTTTTTTAGCTAAGTGTATTGAATGTCTTCCTTTGCCACATGCCAAATCTAATATTTTAGCACCTTGCTCAATTTTTAAATAAGCACATAAATTATCAATAAATCTACAAGCTTCTGCTTCATCTCTATGCTGATAAAGTGTGTGATAATAGCTGGTGTTAAACCAATTTACAAACCAATCTTTGTTCATTAGAAAATGTATTCGTGTAAATTAAATAGTTTTATAATCGCTAGTGAAATCATAATGATAAGTAGACGTCTAACCCAAAGGCTAGCTTGTTCGTTTTCGAGTGCAAATTTTGTCGCAAACCATCCACCCAAACCTTGACCAAGTGCTAATGCTGTTGCTGGTATCCATTCAATTTGGTCGTTGTACATATAAATTAAAAGTGCTGGGAAAAGTAGTGCCGCGCAAATAATAATTTTAATGAAATTAGCATCTATTATACTGTACTTAGAAATAAGAACTAAAGACGCTAAAAATAAAATACCCATTCCCATTTGTATAAATCCAGCATACCATCCAATTGCAAAGAAGACAATAAAATTGAGTATAGACTTATTGTCTTTGCGTTCTGCTGTTTCTATGAGCCAACGTTTTGGTTTTAGTAAAACTATTGCCAATGTAAATATCATTAAGTAGCCAATAACTTTTGTGAGTAACTCATCTGAAACTTGTATTGCAGAATTGGCTCCTAATATTGTTCCTAATATGGTAGGTATCATTAACCATAAACTCTCTTTGAGTAATGGTTTAAATTTGTCCGCTTTTCTAAATGTAATAACACTGACTAAGCATTGTACAAAACCCCCAACTCTGTTTGTTCCGTTAGCCAAACCTGCAGGCATTCCTGTGAATAATAATAAGCTTAGTGTAAATACAGAGCCATTTCCGGCTAATGTATTTATAAGCCCTGCTAATAGGCCTGCAATAAAGAAAAGAGGGTAGAAGTACCAAGCTAATTCCATAGTTATTTTTAAGAATCAAATATAATTATTACTATTTATTTTAAAAGTATTTTTTAATAGTATAACGCAAAAAAAAATGCCTCAGCAAGGCTGAGGCATTTTAAATTTTAAGTTTAAATCAATTACTTGATTACAACTCTTTGAACGTTTTGTGCATTTGCAGTAGCTACTTTTATAAAGTAAACACCAGCATTTAAATCAGAAACGTTGATTGTTTCATTCATCGCACCTTCGATAGATTTAGTAGAAACTACTTCACCTAATACGTTAATTACTTCTAAAGTGTAGTTGTCTACATTGTTAGCAGTAATAGTAAAGATACCGTTAGATGGGTTTGGAGATACAGAGAATAAAGCTTTGTTAGCTTCTTCTATACCAACTACATCATCAGTTGCTAAACGAATAGCAGCTGCAGTACCGTTAGTATAGTTTACTGCATCATCAATATAGTGGAACATTGAAGCAGAACCAGGTTGAGCTACAGTTTCATCATCTAAAATGTAAACTCGATCATCTTCGTTTGGTCCGTCGTATAATTCAACACATGCGTAGTAAACACCAGCAGCTAATGTAGTCTCAACTAAATCAAGGTACATTCCATTGTCGATATGGTCTTGAGTAATTATAACACCATTTTCGTTTTCAGCAATTCTATTGCTTGAAGACATGTCGTCTGTACCAATAGTTTCTTCAGTTACTAAGAAAGGGAAAATTTGACCACCTACATCAGTAAATGAAGTAAGAGCAAGTTCTAATCCATTAACCGTTGTTTCTTGTAATAATTCGTAACGAGCCATAACAATTGTTCCGTTACCCCAGTTTGTTCCAATATATCCTAAAGTACTAATATCGTCACCATAAACACCAATTCCATCAATTGAAAATAAGTTTTTAGTGATTTCAAAGTTTCTAGTATAAGTATTGTTGTCGAAGTTAGCTCCGTTTGCGTTGTCAGCATCAGAAGTAGCAACAGTAGAGAATTCGTAAACACCTTCATCTAAAGAAACACCAGTCATTACTGCTTGAGTAAAGTCCGTAGAGTCATTTTCTAATGAAGCGATAGAAGCAGATTCAAATAATACTGAAGTACCAGAAGCGTCTTTAACGTTCATAGAAATTTCAACATTAGATTGGTCGTTGATACCGAAGTTGAAAACTTCACCACCTAATACAACAGAATCTTTTTGATGAGAATATGGAGTTCTTCCATACTCGAATCCACCAGTTGTAGAAACCCACGCAGAGTTTAATACTACATCGTTAGCTGGTTGATCTAAGATAGCAACATCATCAATCATCCAAGCGTAACCCCAAGTACCAGTCCAGTGAAAACGAACCCAAACTTGAGATTCACCACCTGCTGACGGAGAAATGTTTAATCTAGAAACTGTTGGGTTAGAAGGCATTTCTTGACCTGCAGTACCAGAGATTCCAGGAAATGCTTCATATACGTTAGTGTTTGTTGATGCATCGAAGTCTGGAGTTAATTCTGGCCAGTCGTTGTTGTTTGTGCTAGTAACGATAAAGCATCTCTCTGAGTTGAAAGATCTGTACCAAGTTTCGAATTGAAGAACTACATTAGAGTTTGCAGAAAGATTAATAGCATTTGCTGTTGTGATCCAAGAATCTTCAACATCAGTACCACCTTCTTCACCACCATAAAGATCAGAGTCTACGATTGCAGAACCATTATCATATGTTGTTGAAGCAATTGGGTCAATTGCGTAACTTCCAGATGGAGCTAAACCTACACCAATTTGCCAATCTAAATCACATGCAGAATCATCATGACCAGCAACCCATGTAGAAGCATCAGAAAAATCATCAGACCAGATTGCTACAGATTTAGCTGCAGAGATTGTCTTAACTGTTTTTTTTGTTTGTACAAAGTCTTTAGTAGAAAGCTCAGCCTTTTGTGCAAAAACTGAAGAAGCTATCAATAAAGCACCTGTCAATAGTTGAATTTTTTTCATAATTTGTTTTTTTGTTTTTTAACTTCTCAAATTTAAGCTTTATCCTTAACTATCGCAAGTAGTATCACTATAAGATTCTATACTTGGACAAGAACAAATTAAATTCCGATCGCCATAAGCTTGGTCTACTCTTCTAACCGCAGGCCAGAATTTGTTTTCTCTAACCCATTCTAAAGGGTAAGCAGCCTGATGACGTGAGTATCCGAACATCCATTCGTCAGAAGTACATTGGTCTAAAGTATGCGGTGCATTCTTTAATGTATTATCCTCTTTATGGTATTCTCCTGTAATTACATGTTCTATTTCTTCGCGAATCGCTGCCATTGCTTCACAAAAACGATCTAATTCTGCCTTTCCTTCACTTTCTGTAGGCTCTATCATGAGTGTTCCAGGCACCGGAAATGAAACTGTTGGCGCGTGATAACCATAGTCCATTAAACGTTTTGCGATGTCTGTAACATCTATCCCACTTGCTTCTTTTAAGTCTCTACATTCAAGGATCATTTCGTGTGCTACACGACCATTTTCTCCAGTGTATAAAATCTTATAGTGCTTCTCTAATTTAGCCTTCATATAGTTGGCATTTAGAATTGCATGCTTAGTAGATTCTTTTAAACCTTCTTTCCCTAGCATTTTTATATAAGCGTAGGAAATAAGTAATACCAATGCCGAACCCCAAGGTGCTGCAGAAATAGCAGAAATACTATTCTTACCACCACATTCAATTACAGGATGTCCGGGTAAAAACTCTACTAATTGTGGCGCAACACCAATAGGTCCCATACCAGGGCCTCCACCTCCATGAGGAATAGCGAATGTTTTGTGTAAGTTCAAGTGACAAACATCTGCTCCAATTGCACCTGGCGATGTTAAGCCAACCTGAGCGTTCATATTCGCACCATCCATATATACTTGTCCACCGTGTTCGTGAATTATAGAAGTGATTTCTTTTACCGAAACTTCAAATACACCGTGAGTAGAAGGGTAAGTTATCATTAATGCAGACAATTCATTCGAGTGCTTTTCAGCTTTCTCTTTTAAATCTACTACATCAATATTTCCTATTTCGTCACATTTCACAACTACAACTTTCATTCCTGCCATTACAGCAGAAGCTGGGTTAGTACCATGTGCTGAAGAAGGTATTAAAGTAATGTTTCTGTGGTGATCTCCACGTGAATAGTGGTACTCACGAATAACCATTAAACCAGCGAATTCGCCTTGCGCACCAGAATTAGGTTGTAAAGACATACCTGCAAAACCTGTGATTTCGCAAAGATCTTTTTCTAATTCACTGAAAATCTCCATGTATCCTGCAGCTTGATCTTCAGGGATAAAAGGGTGAAGAGCACTAAAGTTACTTTCGTTAAGTGGTAACATCTCTGAAGCAGCATTAAGTTTCATGGTACACGAACCTAAGGCAATCATAGAATGGTTAAGAGATAAATCTTTACGTTCTAAACGTTTTATATAACGCATCATCTCCGTTTCAGAGTGATACTTGTTAAAGACTTCATGAATCATGAAATCGGTTGTTCTTTGTAGTGATTCTGAAATGGTAGTAGAATCGTACACCTCTGTAATTCTTACAGAATCACAACCTTTAACTGCAGCGAGTACAGTAATAATATCGTTTAAATCTTGTCTTGTAGTTGTTTCGTTTAAGCTGATACAAATTGTGTGTTCATCAACATAAAGGAAGTTTATCTGTGCTTCAAGAGCTACTTCATTTACACGATTAGAAGAAACATCACCTAAATCAATTAAGAGTGTATCGAAATACTGTTCATTTATTTGGTCGAATCCTAAGTCTTTAATTGCAGAAGCTAAAGCATTCGCTTTATTGTGAATACGTTTTGCAATATGTGTAATTCCTTTTGGACCATGGAAAACACTATACATCCCCGCCATAACAGCTAATAATACTTGTGCAGTACAAATATTAGAAGTTGCTTTTTCTCTTTTTATATGTTGCTCGCGTGTTTGGAGTGCCATACGTAAAGCAGGTTTTCCATCTACATCTCTCGAAAGTCCAATAATACGACCTGGAACATGTCTTTTGTAAGTCTCTTTAGTAGCAAAATAGGCTGCATGAGGACCTCCATATCCCATAGGGATACCAAAACGTTGTGAGGTACCACAGACAACATCTGCTCCCCAAGATCCTGGAGATTCTAATAAAGAAAGTGAAAGTAGATCTGCAGCTACTGCTACACCAGCTTCCATAGCATGTGCTTTTTCGGTGAAGCTTTTATATTCGTAAACTTCTCCAGTTGCTGCAGGGTATTGCACTAAAGCACCATATACCATTTCTGTAAATTCGAAATCACGGTGATCTCCAATAATAAGCTCAATACCTAGAGGTTCTGATCTAGTTTCTAGAAGACTTATAGTTTGAGGAAGGCATTCTTCGGAAACAAAGAATAAATTAGCCTTTGCTTTTTTCTTTGCTTTAGGTCTACTATTGTGTAGTAAAACCATTGCTTCGGCAGCTGCAGTAGATTCATCTAATAAAGAAGCATTTGCAATTTCCATCCCTGTAAGGTCGATAACCATGGTTTGGTAATTCAATAAAGCTTCCAATCTACCTTGTGCAATTTCTGCTTGGTAAGGAGTATAAGCAGTGTACCAGCCTGGGTTTTCTAAAATGTTACGTTGAATAACACTTGGTAAAACCGCATTGTGGTATCCTAAGCCTATATAAGTTTTGTATTGTTTATTCTTTTGAGCTAGCTCTTTTATATGTCCAAGAAATTCTTGTTCACTTAAACCATCGGCTAAGTCTAAATCCTCTTCCAGTCGAATTGCAGCAGGAATAGTTTGATCTATTAGTTCGTCAACAGAGTCTACACCAATGGTGCTTAACATACTGTTTACATCTTCCTCTCTAGGACCGATGTGGCGAAGTAAGAACGAGTTTGTGTTCATTTCTTTATCAATTAGTTTTCAAAAACAAAATTACAAATAATCATTCTTACTATCCATTCGTAAAATGAAAAATATAAGTATTTTTGAAGGTATGAGAATCATTCTTAAAATACTAGATTTTTTAGTAGTTAGCAATCTTTATGTAGCTATTGGAACCTTCTCTTTAACATGGCTAAGTCTTCAGTTTTATGATAATGAGAACTTAGAATTGCCTTTTTTTGTGTTTTTCTCCACCTTATTTGCGTATAATTTCATGCGCTTGGTTCGTGTACAGCCAATGCTTATGGAAGGCGATTCTATTCGGCATAAAAACATATTTAAATACAGAGTTTTTTTATGGGTTTTGTGTGGTCTCTCTGGAGTATTAGCTTTTTTATTTTTTGGTAAAGTTTATGAGTTTATATTTTACCCTCTTTTATTTATGGGTTTTATTTCTGTAGCCTACTCTTTGCCTGTTTATAAAAAAGAAGGTTCGTGGTTGCGTTTACGGGATTTACCATCAATAAAAATAGTTTTAATTGCCTTTGTCTGGGCTGTTGTAACTTCTCTAATGCCTATGCAAATAAGTGGAGTTGCTATAAATTGTTTGAAAGTAGTAGAACGTTTTCTTTTTGTTTTTGCCATAACGATTCCATTTGATATCCGCGATTTGCGTTTTGATTCAGTTAATTTACACACCATTCCTCAAGTATTTGGAATAAAAAATGCACGTTATATTGGTGTTGTATCTCTTGTGTTTGCTGAAGGTATATTGTTTTATGAATACTTTTTTTTAGGTTATTATTCTCTCTTTTCTGCATTAGCTATCTATTTAGTTTATGAGCTGTCTGCGCTACTAGTTTATAAAAGTCACCCCGATATGCACGAACGGTATTTTAGCCTAGGAATAGAAGGGACTTCTATACTTTTAGGTTTGCTTTTTTACCTTTCTCAAAATCTCTTGTAGTACTATCTATTTATTGTAATTTAGTGGGCTAAAATTTTAAGAGATGAATTGGCAGTATTCTGAAGACTTTGCACGTAAAATGGATCAACAAGACCCTTTAGCAGCTTATAGAAATAGATTTTATATACCAGAAGTGAACAATGAGGAATCTGTTTATTTAACAGGGAATTCTTTAGGGCTACAGCCTAAAACTACGCGTACTTTTATCAATCAAGAATTAGACGATTGGGCGAAATATGGTGTAGAAGGACATTTTCACGGAAAAACTCCCTGGTTCGATTATCATAAAGTTTTAACCAAAACATCGGCTAAAATTGTAGGTGCTTTAGAATCTGAAGTTGTTGTGATGAATGGTTTAACGACCAATCTGCACCTTTTATGGGCTTCGTTTTACAAGCCTACTAAAAGTAGATATAAAATTATTTGTGAAGCTAAAGCCTTTCCATCCGATCAATATGTGATGGAGTCGCAAGCAAAGTTTCACGGATTTAATCCTGACGATGCGATTGTTGAGGTTGAACCTCGTACTGGAGAACATACCATACATACAGAAGATATACTTGCTAAAATTGAAGAGTTAGGTGGTGAAGTTGCTCTAGTGTTTTGGGGCGGTGTAAATTATTATACCGGACAAGTTTTCGATATGGAAACGATCACTAAAGCAGGACATAAAGTAGGAGCAAAGGTAGGATTAGACTTAGCTCATGCTGCCGGAAATGTAGAATTGAAATTACACGATTGGAATGTTGATTTCGCTGCATGGTGTTCTTATAAGTATTTGAATTCAGGTCCCGGAAATGTATCTGGTGTTTTTGTAAACGAACGTCATGGTGAAAATCCCGACTTACCTCGTTTTGCCGGCTGGTGGGGTCACGATGAAGATCGTCGATTTTTAATGGAGAAAGGGTTTGTTCCTACTAAAGGGGCACAAGGTTGGCAGTTGAGTAATGCACCCATTTTTGGAATGGCTGCTCACAGAGCATCCCTCGAAATATTTGAGGAAGTAGGAATGGAGAAGCTTATTGATAAGTCCCGTTTATTGGTCGCTTATTTAGAGTTTGTCTTAGCTGAAGTTGCTCTCAAGTTTGATAATTGTAATTTTGAATCTATCACACCTACCAATCCTAAAGAAAAAGGTTGTCAGGTTTCGGTTTTATTACACGGACATGGAAAAGAATTGTTTGATAAATTAACAGATTTGGGTGTGATTTCAGATTGGCGAGAACCGAATGTAATTCGCATGGCTCCAGTTCCTTTGTACAATTCATTCGAAGATATTTACCGTTTCGGAAAAAAATTAGAAGCTAGCTTATGTTAGAAAAGAAATTCACCATTGCAGGAGCTGGCTTAGTTGGTTCTTTATTTGCTTTATATCTTGCTAAAAAAGGACATCAAGTAGATGTTTTTGAACGCAGAAAAGACATGCGTTCCGAAATTATTGTAGCTGGAAAGTCTATAAATTTATCACTTTCTACTAGAGGATGGAAAGCTTTAGCTGGTGTTGGAATTGAGAAGGAAGTTATGAAAATGGCTATTCCTATGTACAAACGTGTTATGCATGCTTTAGACGGCACCTTAACTCATCAAGCTTACGGAAACGAAGGTGAAGCTATATATTCTGTGTCTCGTGCAGGTTTAAATGTGCTTTTAATGAATTTAGCTGAACGTGAAGACAAAGTTAATTTTCATTTTAATGAGAAATGTGTTAATGTTAATTTAAAAGAAGCTTCGGCAACTTTCGAAAATCATATAACTAGAGTTGTTAGTGAGATAAAAGCGGATCATATAGTAGGAGCAGATGGGATTTATTCTGCAGTGCGTAAACAAATGCAAGGTCAAGCTCGTTTTAATTACGAGCAGCGTTATATAGAACACGGCTATAAAGAATTGCATATTCCAGCAAATTCAGATGGATCGCACCAATTAGAAGTTAATGCTTTGCATATATGGCCAAGAGGTTCTTATATGTTAATTGCATTGCCCAATTTAGACGGTAGTTTTACCTGTACTTTATTCTTCCCTTTCGAAGGGAAGTACTCTTTCGATAGCTTAAAAGACGATGCTGATATTTTAAATTTCTTTAAAGATTTTTTCCCTGATACTGTAGCTTTAATACCTGCTTTGTTACAGGACTTTAAAGAAAACCCAACATCTTCTTTGGGTATTATTCGTTGTTTTCCGTGGACTGTTACCGATAAAGTAATGCTTATTGGAGACGCTTCGCATGCAACAGTACCATTTTATGGACAAGGAATGAATTCTGGATTTGAAGATTGTACTATCTTTAATGAATTGATGGAGGAGCATGGCGACGATTGGGAAGCTTGTTTTAAAGCCTATGAAATTGCCAGAAAAGAAAATGGAGATGCCATACAAGATTTGTCTTTACATAACTTTATAGTGATGCGTGACAAAACTGCAGATCCAAAATTTTTATTGCAGAAGAAAATTGAAAAACATTTTTCCACCAAATATCCCGATAAATGGTTGCCTTTGTATTCTATGGTAACCTTTTCTGATATCCCTTATGCCAAAGCATGGTCTTTAGGACAAAAGCAAGAAGCGATGATGCAAGAAATTGTACATATTCCAGAAATAGAAGAAATGTGGAATTCTAAGGAAATAGAAGAGCGAATGCTCAAAATGATTGATTAAAAAAAATCCCTTTCGATAATTCGAAAGGGATTTTTTTATGTTACGGAGACTTTACTTAGAGAAAGTAATATTCATATAAGTGTTTTGTCCCATCTCTTCATCATACGTTTCAGTATAAAGAACAAGCTCTGTTTCTGTACAACTAAGGACATCAAAATAGGAGACTTCAAACGAGTTTTCTCCTACGTCAAAACTTGTTAGTGTAGTAAAACTATAGTTAGTTGTTTCTATTTCTCCATACTCAGACATGATGAAATTAGTTCCATCAAACTCGAAAGTAATACCTTCCATAGGGACATTAGACGCAAAAATTGTTTCGTAAAACATATTCCATTCGTCTTCATTACTTGGCATTGGAACTCCAAATTCATTTGAAAAATCATTGGGATCCATCATCTGAATCATTGCCATCGTTTCTTGACTAAGTACGATACCAAATAATCCGTAAACACCATTCCATGAGCCAATAATACCATCTTCAAAATATAGACAGCTTTCATCATCAGCAGTTGCTAATTCATTAAAATTAGTTGCTAAAGGATCCATGCAGCCTAATAGTGGATATTCACAAGTTCCATCGTCTAAGGTAGCTAATTCGTTATAGTTAATTGCCAATGCATCTGTACATCCATTTACATTAAACTCACAAGAACCATCTGCTTCGGTTGCTAGTTCATCATAGTTAAGAGCGGTTTCATCCATACATCCTAAAATAGGATCATCTTCGCAAGAAGAGAAAGAAAGTATTACAGCTAAAGCCGTAAATAGAGAAAGTTTTTTCATGATTTTTTTTAAGATTATACAATAATTAAAGGCAAATCTATGGTTTTTTATGGGAAATAAAAAAGCCTCGCATTTGCGAGGCTTTTTTTAAGAGTAACAATAATCAGGTAAGTGAAATAGTATAACATGAACAGTAATTGCTTATTTACTTAAGTATATAGTTACTTCCGTTTCAATAAATGTACCCTCATCAGCTTCAAAAAGTAAGGTAGAGAAGAGTGTTAGATTCGTATTATTCACATTAATAACGTCGAAGTATTCGAAGTCATCTTCTTCGGGATCGAAGTTTGGGTCGATAAATTCAATTCTATTACCATTCACCAATTCGTATTCCAAGTTTAGAACATCACCGTCCATTTGGTTAATTGTAAATATGCTATTCGTAATCGTTACCGTACCCTCATAACCTTCACCCGTAACTATAACACCTTCTTCTAATATTTGTTGCCATTCCTCATCAGAAGTAGGCATTAGGAATCCAAATTCTTCTTCAAATTCTTCAGGTGTCATATCTTCAGAATAGATAGCTATTATTGTGAGTGTCTCTTCGGATAGCATCATTCTAACTTCCGAGGAGTCTGATGTCCATGAACCAATAATTAAGTCTGCATTTGTTGGGTATTCACAAGAGCCATCGTTTTGGTTAGCTAATTCATTAAAGTTTGTTGCTAGTACGTCTGTACATCCTGCAATTGAATTTTCACACGTTCCATCATCCTCAGTTGCAAGTGCGTCATAATTTATTGCTGTAGTATCAGTACAACCTAAAATTGAATCTTCTTCGCAAGAAGAGAAAGAAAGTAATACAGCTAAAGCCGTAAATAGAGAAAGTTTTTTCATTTTATTGTTTTTAGGATTAGTTAATTGCGAATCTACTGAAAAAAATGAAATATGAAAATTAACCCTAATGTTGAAGAGAATTGTTGTTCACCAAATATTCGTACAATAGTAAGATTGATTCTTACTAAGCTGGATGTTAATTTTATGGTGTAGGTGAAAGTTTAGAAGTGTAATCTTGTTCTTTTATTTTAGGAATGGATTGTTTGCTTTTTCAAATCCTATAGATGTAGCTTGTCCATGACCAGGGTATACTACCATAGCATCATCTAAAACAAATAATTTCTCTCTAATAGAAGTAAGTAAAGTTTCATGATCTCCCATTGGTAAGTCTGTTCTTCCAATACTTAAATAGAATAAAACATCTGCAGAAAGTGCGATGTTTTCCTTTTTGTTTACCAAGCAAATATGTCCTGGAGCGTGTCCCGGAGTAAAAAGTATCTCAAATTCTGAATTCCCAAATTTTAAAAAATCTCCTTCTTCAATAAAGTTTGTAACCTCTGGGAGCTCTCCTAAATGTACCCCATATTTAGTAGCCGCCAAAGGAGCGTATTCTAACATGGGTAAATCTAGCTTATGCATAACCGGACTTAAATTGTAGGTGTCGGCAACAAATTTATTACCAAATACATGATCTAAATGGCAATGGGTGTTAATTAAAGCAACTGGTTTAAGGTTTTCTTTTTCAATAAAAGACTTAAGAATTGCGTTTTCGTTCGCATCGTAACAACCAGGATCTACAATAACACATTCTTTCGATTCGTCGTAGGCTATATATGTATTTTCTTGAAATGGATTAAATGTGAAGCTTTTTATAGAAATCATATTAGTTAGATTTTATACATTTTCGGTATTCTACGAGTGTGTTGTTACTTTGCTTAACAACTCTTTTGTACTCGTATTCATTCTCCGTTAGTACTTGAATCTCTACTAAATCAGATCCATCTCCGTTGTCTGAATTTCCTGTATAATATGCTAAATGATCGTAGTCTGTTTGAATCCAGTTGTGTGTAAGGCTGTTGTCTATTTCCGAACCTGTGTAGTATTTCACTTTGCGTTCTGAAGTATATTCTATCTCCATAAATACTGTAGATTCTTCAGGCGTTTCTATTTCCATAAATGTTAGGCCTAATTGTCCGGTGATAAACTCAGCCCATTCAATTTCGCTTAAAGGGTAGTCTTCTTCATACAATTCTTCAAACTCTACGTAGGTTAAATCGGAATATCCAGAAATTAATGAGTTTAGAGTGGTATTAGAAGGAAGTATGTATACTAACTGGTATAACACTTTCCATTTCCCATATAAATCTTCATTTATATTTACTGCAAATTCGCATGTAGCACCACCGTTAGTGTCCTCCATGTTAAAGTTAGTTGCATTTTCGTCTGTACAAACTGTAGATTCTTTTTTACAAGCTGAAAAGCAGAGTACGATGAGTATGTAAGTAGATATTCTTTGTAACATCTTGCTGTTTTTTTGGTTTTTCGAGTTCAAATATAATTATTTTTAAAATGATTAATATAGTTTACATTCGCATTAAATAAAAATAGATTTATTAAATGAGTATCTCTGCAAAATCAAAAATTACTGGTTACTGTTTAATTACAGGTGCAAGTCATGGAATAGGAAAGGCTATTGCACTAGAGTGGGCTTCAAAAGGGGTTTCTATTGTAGCGATTGCTATTGATGAAGTTGCACTTAAGGAGCTTAAAACAGACATTGAATCTACCTATAATTGTACTTGTCATTGTTTGGTGAAAGATTTGCTAAATCCAGACACACCAAATGAAATTTATCAATGGTGTTTAGATAATAAAATTAATATTCAGGTTTTGGTAAATAATGTTGGTTTGGGTTCTACTGGAAGTTTTGAAGAAACGAGCTCGGAATTTGATTTAAGCTTGGTGAAATTAAACATTTTCCCAATGTTGCAGCTTACAAAGCTATTTCTTCCGATGTTAAAGACATTCAATAAGTCGTATATTTTAAATATGAGTAGTTTAGGGAGTTATAGACCAATTCCTTACAAAGCAATTTATACTGCTTCAAAAGCATTTATTTATTCATTTTCAAAAGCCATCTCATCAGAACTTAAGGATGATTCTGTTCAAGTATCGGTTTCTTGTCCTGGAGGCGTTTATACAAATTCAGATGTAGTGGAGCGAATAAAAGCAAGTGGTAAAATTGCAAAATGGACGAGTTTATATGTAGACATAGTGGCAGCATACATTGTTAAGGGAATGCTAAATGGGAAGAATTTAATTATTCCAGGTGGTGGAGCTAAAGTTCTCATGATTTTAATGCGTTTAATGCCAGAAAGTTTAAATAGATGGTTAGTAGGTAGAAATATGAAAAAGAATGCACACTAAAATTAAACATATAGTAGAGCAGTCGTTCGATGATTTAATTCTGTGGCGTGAACATCTTCACGCAAATCCAGAATTATCATTTAAAGAATTTAACACTGCTAATTTTGTTGCCAAGCGGCTTCATGAAATGGGCATTTCTTATACCCAAGGTATAGCTGGAACAGGAATTGTAGCCCTTATAAAAGGGAAGAATTCTTCTAAAAAATGTATAGCCCTTAGAGCTGACTTAGATGCCTTGCCAATTCAGGAAGAAAATGACATTCCAAGTAAGTCTACTGTTGCTGGAGTGATGCACGCTTGTGGTCACGATGTTCATACAACTTGTTTGTTGGGAGCCGCAAAAGTTTTGAATTCTGTTAAATCGGAATTTGAAGGAACTATAAAATTAATTTTTCAACCTGGAGAAGAAATTTTACCTGGAGGAGCCTCAATGATGATTTCTGAAGGCGTTCTCGAAAATCCACAGGTAGACGAAATATATGCTCTACATGTATTGCCGTCTATGGAGGTTGGAAAAGTGGGATTTAAAGAAGGAAAGTATATGGCAGCATGCGATGAGTTATACCTCACTGTAATTGGAAAAGGTGGGCACGCTGCACTTCCCGATCAGTACAATAATCCAATAATGATTATTGCAGAATTATTACCAAAACTAGAATCTTATTTAAATTCAATTTCACTTGCTACGTCTCCTTATATTTTTGCATTTGGCGACTTACAGGCAAACGGAGCAACCAATGTAATACCCGAAAAAGCTTTAGCTAAAGGAACTCTCAGAACTATGGATGAAGATTGGCGTGAAATAGTTCATGTAAAACTACAGGCTTTTGTGAACGATTTCTTGCAATCTAAAAACGCGACAGGGGAGTTGAAAATACTTAAAGGCTATCCATTCTTGCAAAACGATACAAAACGAACTGAGACTGCTTTTAAAATTGCTGAAGCGTATTTAGGAAAAGAGAATGTAGAGAGGATGTCTATTAGAATGACCGCTGAGGATTTCTCGTACTATAGTCAAAAAATACCTGCTTGTTTTTTTAGACTCGGTGTGCGAAATGAAGATCTAGGGATTGTTCACAGTGTGCATCATCCTAAATTTAATATCGACAATAATGCTTTAAAAGTTGGAGTCGGAACACTTTCTTCAATTGCCTTAAAAGCTCTAAGCACTAAATAAAGATGTTTTTACCCAGTGTTGAAACTCTTTTATTACTAAGCGAATTATCTGTAAATTAGCATTCTTATGAAAAAGACACTCTTCTTATTATTTGCCTTAATTTTTCAGTTTGGTATTGCTCAAAACGAAACAGAACTAAAGGTTCAAAACTTCCCTATTCCAGTTTTCACCAATAGTAATTTATCCCTAGTAATTTTGGGTTCTGCATGGTACAATAGTCCACTTGTTGGAGATGAAATTGCGATTGTCGATTCTGAAGGTGAAATCGTAGGAACAACCAGTGTTTTAGAAGGGCATAATGGAATGGCAATTTGGGGAGACAACCCACTTACTCTTGTAAAGGATGGTCTTTTTGTTGGGGAGAGATTTAGAATTGTTCACTGGTCTCACAAATCCGATAGTTATTCGGTGTACTCAAATTTCACTATTCAAACGGGTACAGAAATGTATCTTAAAGATGGATTTACTATTATTAACGCCATAGGTAAAGCCGATTCCTACACTAGAAAAACAGCTGTTTATTACCATGTAGAAAGTGTTTTAAGCGAGCAAAGTAAGTATTCCTTTTATATTCAAGAAAAGGGTGTTTATTCATTGCGAGTTCATTCCAATAATACTGCTATATTCGAACAAAAAGAAACGTTTTTTGAAAAAGGTTTTCACACATTTAACTCTCCATCTTTAATTCCTACAGGTACTTATTTTGTTGATTTAAGCTTTGAGAATAATATATTGGATTCAAAAAAATTCATTGTTGAATAAAGTTTTTTTTCTAACCTTATACTAGCCTATATTCAGTCTGTTTTAAACCTGTTTATTGTTTTATTTTAGAGGCTTGTTATATTTCAAATTATTTCATAAATTTGAACAAACCCCCATTGTATGAAGTCTTTTAAACATCTGTTAAGTATATTCTTTACTATTATTTTGTTTAGTGTACAAAACTTAGGTTTTGCACAAAACTGTGATTTAGATTATTCTTACACGAATACAGGATCAAATATGATTATTATGATTACTCAAAATGCTTTGAGTAATGATGTTTTAGTCACCGGTGATAACCTAGGTGCTTTTATGAGCATTGATGATGAAATTGTCTGTGTAGGAGCAATCGAGTGGACTGGGGAACAACAAACTTTAGCTGTTTGGGGAAACGATGCGAATAGTGCTTTTATCGACGGTTTAATGGCAATGGATGAGATTGTGCTCATGGCAACCTCTAATGGAGTTCTTTATGAAGTATCTTATTCTCCTGCATATTATTTTGAAGTAAATGGTATACAAATTCTAAACACGTCACTTTCTTTCACTCCTTTATGCGATGATTTAGGCACTATTTATGGTTGTACTGATCAGAGTTATGAGGAATACAATGCATCTGCTTCAATAGACGATGGAACTTGTTCTACTATTGGAGTTGTATCCGGGTGTACGATAGATAGCTATGTAGAATACAATCCTTTAGCTACCATATACGATGGCTCATGTACTACGCTAGCAATTTTGGGCTGTACTGATGTTTTATATGTTGAGTATTCCGTTACTGCAAATACCGATAATGGTTCTTGTAATACTTTAATCGTACCAGGCTGTACCAATTCAAATTATATAGAGTTTGATCCTGCGGCAAATCAAGAAAATCAATCTTGTGAAATATTTATTGTCTTTGGATGTATTAATGATAACTTTTTAGAATTTTCAATTTCGGCTAATACCAACGATGGTAGTTGTTCAACTTTAAAGATTAATGGTTGTATGAATGATTTGTATGTAGAATACAATACTGCTGCAAATTTTAACGATTCTTCATGTGCTACAATTATGGTTGAGGGATGTACCGACGAAACAGCATTTAATTACAATGAAAATGCAACCACAGAAAACGAATCTTGTATACCGGTTGTATTAGGTTGTACAAATAGTAATTTTGAGGAATTTAATGCACTTGCAAACACCAACGATGGTTCTTGTATTACAGGATATACAATTGGTTGTACAGAGGTGTTTTCGTTAAATTATAATCCTATGGCTCAGATAGACGATGACTCTTGTATCTCCCTAGTTTTTGGTTGTGACGATTTAGATGCATATAATTATGATTCAAATTCGAATGTTAATGATGGGTCCTGTATTGCGAAAATTTATGGATGTATTGATGAAATGGCTTTTAATTTTAATGAGGTAGCGAATGTTACAGACGAATCGTGTATTCCTATTTTATATGGCTGTATGGATTCCGATTATATGGAATACAATTCGCTCGCAAATACAGATGAAAACTCTTGTATAACACTTACAATTTATGGGTGTATGCTCATAGAAGCGTCTAATTACTTAGACGAGGCAACTATAGAAGATGGTTCGTGTTTTTACAATGGATGTCAGGACTCATCTGCGATAAATTTCGAACCATACGCATCAATGGATGACGGTTCTTGCTTATATATTTCTGCATGTGATTTACCACAAGAATATACAGGAAATACCGGAAGTAATATGATAGTTGGTATTGTTAACTCCGCTCTCGATGCATTACCAATAACGAACAACGATGCTTATATTGTTGCTATTTCATCAGAAGGTATGCTAGTAGGTTCAGTAAACATGAATGATTTTGATGGAACAATTGCTGTTTGGGGTGACGACACAGCTACTCCTGAACTCGATGGAGCTGCCTCATTTACACCTATCCTTCTTCAATTGGTAAATTCAAATATTTTATACAACATTATTGTAGATGAATTAATTTACACCACAAACAATATTCAGTTATTAGAATCTGCTAATTTTCAGATTGTTGATTGTGGAAACGATATGGGTTGTATTGATCAAGCGGCTTTAAATTATGACTCTTCAGCTGAATTTGATGACAATTCTTGTATCTACCCTGTATATGGTTGTATGGATCCCTTTGCATTTAACTTTAATGTGAATGCAAATATTAATCAAGTATCTGCTATAGACATAAACGATCCTTGTGCACAAATAGAAAACGGTTGTACTCAAATTGAATCTATCAATTACTCTTCTAGTGCAAATGTAGACAATGGCTCCTGTATTCCTTTTGTATTTGGCTGTACCGATGTATTGGCGTTTAATTTCAATGCATTCGCTAATACATCTAATAATACATGTATTGCTAAGGTATTTGGTTGTTTGTTAGATAATGCAATTAATTTTAATCAATTGGCAAATATTAGTGATAATTCATGTGCTTTTGATGTACTGGGTTGTACAGATAGTACCGCCTTAAATTACAATGAATTGGCAACGCTTGATGATGGTACTTGTGTTCTGGAAATATTTGGTTGTACACAGATTACTTCCTTTAATTACAACAGTATTGCCAATGTAAACGATGGCTCTTGTGTTGCTATCGCTCATGGATGTTTAGATTCTTTAGCAATTAATTTTTTAATTACCGCCAACGTAGACGATGGTTCTTGTGAGGCAATTGTTTTAGGTTGTTTAAATCCTATAGCCTCAAATTACACCAGCCTCGCGAACCAAAGTGATTATTCTTGTATTTTTGATGTTTTTGGTTGCGTTGATCAAGCAGCTTTCAATTACAACCCGAATGCAAATACAGATGATGGCTCATGTGAGGCTGTAGTTCCTGGTTGTACGAATCCAACAGCATACAACTTTAATCCAGAATCCAATCTTAACGACGGTTCTTGTCAAGTATTTATTTATGGATGTACCGATTTAGAGGCTTTCAATTACAATCAGAATGCAAATACCGATAATGGTAATTGTATAGAGAAAGTATTTGGTTGTACAGATGAGTTTGCATTTAATTTCGATGTATTGGCAAACAGTCCAGATGGCTCCTGTATTCAAACTGTATATGGATGTTTAAATACAGAAGCATTCAACTTCAATCCAAACGCAAATTCATCCAATGGTTCTTGTATCTCTGTAATTCAAGGATGTT
>Ga0115003_10001309_pt1 | contig 21833 bp, 19 predicted proteins | sample ArcticOcean_MG_C_7_FD_88736 | JGI IMG/M metagenome (GOLD analysis project Ga0115003, IMG submission 88736) | Marine microbial communities from western Arctic Ocean - ArcticOcean_MG_CB11_88 | ecosystem: Environmental > Aquatic > Marine > Oceanic | place: Arctic Ocean: Canada Basin | collected... | reverse complement strand
AGTAATGTATTATATTTGATATATTACATTGGAATTTTTATCTATCATAATATTATGTTATGAATTTAGTCAATAAATACACTTGTATTATGTTTAATAGCGTGGTTGATTTAAGTTTCAGAAATGCTTTTTAAAGAAAGGCAAAAATTAATTTACTAAAACTTTTATAAAAGCGTTACGGAAATGAAGTCATAACGTCATAATTTTATTACATTTGACACTTATCTAGAGAGTTCTAGATCGGCTCAATTAATTAGTTAGTGGCGATATTTTAAAATAGAGGGAATATAATGAAAAAATTGATTATTAAAACCATCTTAGCTGCTGGAATTGCTGCAATCGCGCTGCCAGCATCAGCTAAAACTGAGCTTCAGTGGTGGCATGCTATGGGTGGGAATCTTGGGGAAACAGTAAACACGATTGCTGAGAACTATAATGCAAGCCAAAACGATTATGTAATTATACCTACATATAAAGGTGGTTACGAAGACACGATGACAGCAGGTATTGCCGCATTCCGTGCAAAGCAACAACCACATATTCTTCAGGTTTTTGATGCAGGAGCAGCAACGATTATTAACGCTCCAGGAGCAACAATTCCAGTAGCAGACTTGATGCAAGAATATGGACAAGGTTTTAATATAGAAGATTATATTGAAGGTGTCCGTTACTTCTACGCAGATTCAGATGGAAAAATGATTGGCATGCCTTTTAACGCATCAACACCATTACTCTACTATAACAAAGAGGCATTTACAAAAGCTGGCGTCGCAAATCCTCCTGCAACATGGGAAGAGTTTGAAGCAATAGCACCAAAGCTTAAAGACGCTGGATATACTGCTTTAGCACAAAGCCATAGCCCATGGATCTTATCTGAAAACTTCCACAGCCGACACAATTTACAATTGGCAACTGGTAACAACGGTTATGATTCAACAGATGTTGAAATTCTGTATAATAATGACAGCATGAAAATGCACTGGGGTAAAATGAAAGAATGGTTAGATGATGGCCATTACGGATTTTACGGACGTGCATGGGGTGATAACCAAGACGCATTCGTACAGAAAAAAGTAGCAATGTGGATGGGTTCATCTGGTTCATTTGGTGGTTTGAAAAAATCTACTGATTTTGAATTCGGAACAACCTTTTTACCATATTGGAAAAGCGTTATTGACGAGCCAAAAGGAACATTTATTGGCGGCGCAGCATTATTTGCAATGAGTGGTAAGTCTGATGCAGAAAATAAAGGCACTGCAGACTTTTTCTCGTATATGACCAATCCTGACAATCAGGTTTTTTGGCATAAAGCAACTGGTTATGTGCCAATTACAACAGCAGCATATGACTTGGCAAAGCAAGAAGGTTATTATAATGAATCACCTGATGCTGAAGTTGGAATTTTACAGTTAAGCCAACCAGGTGGCGAATGGACTAAAGGTTACCGCCTTGGTTACTACGTTCAAATTCGTGAAGTTATGTACTCAAAGTTTGATGATATATTCTCTGGAAAATCTTCAGTAGATGAAGCTTTTGCAGAAATGACGGCTGAATCAAATAAATTGCTTGCAAGATTTGCAGCAACTTATAAATAAATAACTTTTACTGATGGCGTTTTGTCGCCATCAGTGTTCTATTCTTTGTTGGCAGCTCTTATAGAGCAGACTTATTTACTTTACTGGAGACCACTAGATGAAACGCGTTCAGTTTGAACACAGTACGATTCCATATTTATTTATTGCGCCGCAAATTATAATTATTGCTATCTTTTTTCTGTGGCCAGCCGCACAAGCTGTTCATCAATCATTTTTATTGGAAGATGCTTTTGGGCTCTCGTCACAATTTGTATGGTTTAAGAACTATTTTGATACCATCGGTGATGCCTCATGGCGTCAAGCTGCATGGTTTACGACGGTATTTTCAGTCCTAGTTACATTTTTATCACTGGGGATAGCTTTACTACTTGCCGTGAAAGCAAATGAAGTCATCCGTGGCGCAAGAACTTATAGAACAACCCTGATGTGGGCTTATGCAATTGCTCCACCTGTTGCAGGCCTTATGGGTAATTTAATGTTTCACCCACTAATCGGAGATTTATACAAATTTCTTAATGCTATAGGGTGGGATTTTAATCATAAACTTGACTCTTTTGATGCCGGTTTTGTTGTGGTTCTGATTGCTGTTTGGAAACAAGTTAGTGTAAACTTTATTTTCTTCTTGTCAGGACTTCAAGGGATTTCAAAAGCAGTTAATGAAGCCGCAATGATGGACTGTAAAAGCCCAACACGTCGATTTTGGACAATTACCTTCCCATTGCTCGCCCCAACCACATTTTTTCTTATGGTAATTAATATTACCTATGCATTTTTTGAAACATTCGGCATTATCGACACCACTACTGGAGGTGCACCAGGGGGCTCAACAAATACTCTAGTGTATAAAGTATTCCAAGATGGATTTAGAGGCGCTGATCTTGGCGGGTCATCTGCTCAATCAGTTGTTTTGATGCTGATAGTATTGGCGCTGACTGTTATCCAGTTTCGTTTTATTGAACGCAAAGTACATTATTAAGGATGAAGATATGAGCAATATTAATTGGCGTATCATTTTAAATCACACGATCCTTTTGATTGGTGTCATTTTTATGAGCCTTCCTGTTTGGGTGGCCTTCTCAACATCAACACATTCCGCAGAGACTATTTTGCGAGAAGGATTGCAGTTTTGGCCAGGTACAAACTTTATAGGCACGTACCGTGAAGTCCTATTCGAACAAGGCGGCGTAATGAAGTCAGTACTTGGAATAACCATGCTTAAAAATAGTATGATATTAGGTATTGGATTTGCAATCGGGAAAGTAATAGTCTCAATGCTTGCCGCTTATGCGATTGTCTATTTTCGTTTTCGTTTAGCCACACCACTATTTTGGATAATTTTTCTGACATTATTGTTGCCACTTGAAGTGCGTATTATACCTTCTTACGAAGTCGTTGCAGGCCTTGGTTTGCTCGATACCAACTTCGGGCTTATTGTTCCACTTATTGCATCAGCTACAGGTACATTTTACTTTCGCCAGTTTTTCAAATCAATACCTGAAGAATTACTTGAAGCAGCGCGTCTAGATGGCGCCACCCCTTGGCGCTTCTTTGTCGATATTTTAATTCCACTATCAAAAACTATGATTGCAGCAATTTTAATTATTATGTTTGTTGTAGGCTGGAACCAATATCTATGGCCATTAATCATGACGACAAAAGAAGAAAACTACACACTCGTAATTGGCATTAAACAAATTTACCAAATTCTTTCAGAAGGCGGTGAGCTACCACAATACCAAAAAGCTTTTGCGTTGACCATACTGGCAACTTTACCGCCAGTTCTCGTCGTATTGTTCTTCCAAAATTGGTTCGTCAAGGGCCTAGTAGAAAGTGAAAAGTAATGGCTACAGTTAAATTAAAGAATATTAAAAAAACCTACCCTAATGGTGCAGTTGCAGTACGGGGCGTTGATATGGCAATTGAAGACGGTGAATTTGTGGTTTTTGTTGGCCCATCTGGCTGCGGCAAATCCACCATGTTGAGAATGGTAGCCGGTTTGGAAAACATTACTGATGGGGAAATAGAAATTGACGACCGTGTAATCAACAAAGTGTCTCCAGCTGATCGCGATGTAGCAATGGTTTTCCAAAACTATGCATTATATCCTCATATGACCGTTCGAGGGAACATGGCCTATGGCTTAAAAAATCGTGGCTTACCAAAAGCTGAGATTAATCAAAAAGTAACTGATGCTGCTAAAATGTTGCGAATTCATGATTATCTTGATCGACAACCAAATCAGCTGTCAGGTGGACAACGTCAACGTGTCGCTATGGGACGCGCGATTGTTCGTGACCCAAAAGTTTTTTTATTCGATGAACCACTCTCAAACTTAGATGCAAAATTACGCGTTCAAATGCGTATTGAGATAAAGCGGTTACAGAGAAGAATGGGTGTTACTTCAATTTACGTAACTCATGATCAAACTGAAGCCATGACTTTGGCCGACAGGCTTGCGGTTATAAATGATGGTCGTATCGAACAAATGGGTGCACCAATAGAACTTTATAATAATCCAGCAACGTTATTTGTTGCCTCATTCATTGGTGCGCCGCAAATAAATCTAATACCAGTTCAATTTGATGGAAAAAATCTGAACAGTGGAGATCTACAATTCTCTGGATTTAAAGACTTACCAGAAAACACAGATTTAATTTTAGGTATTCGCCCTGATGTACTTAAACCTAACAATGATGGGCAACTTGAAATGCAGGTTGATCTTGTAGAACAGCATGGCGCTGAAAACCTCGTTTATGGTGCGTTAAATGGAGCGTCCACAACTGATGGCTATAATACAGAGATTTGTTTTAAAACTGATCAGAACACTCAACCTGCTATTGATAGTGTATTAAAATTACATTTTGATCAAAATCACGCAATGGTGTTTAATAAAGAAACTGGTGAAAGATTAATATAAATAACTTACAATATGGTATCCAAATTAGAGGTGTATTAAGATAATTTATTTTCTACGCTTAATGCACTTACAAACCATCTCTGGAAGATTAAAATTAATATGAATGGTGGAATAATAGTCAGCATTGCAAATGCCATAGCCGGACCGGATCCCTGCCCAATAAGACGAATGCCACGTACTAATGTATAGAGTGTGTCATCGGTACTAATCATGAGTGGCCACAAATACTGATTCCATCCAATCATAAATGCAACCACAAATATTGCTCCAGCCCGTGCAAAAGACAATGGCATTAATATGTCCCACGCGAATTTGAGTGGACCAGCTCCATCAAGCTGAGCAGCCTCTAATAGTTCTTCGGGTAAAATTAAAAAAAATTGTCGAAAAAAGAAAGTGCCTAAAGCAGCTGCTAATACAGGTAATATGATACCAATATGTGTATTAATCAGACCAAGATTAGAGGTTATTTGAAAGGTTGGTAAAAACCGTGATTCCAAAGGAAATAAGAGAGTAATTAATACTAACCAAAATAATGTTGAAGCAAGGCGGAAACGAAAAAAAACCACTGAATATGCAGTAAAAAATGACAGTAAAGTAGTCAAAACAGCAACGCCAATTGCAACTATGGCTGAGTTCATAAGCATTGCTAAGGGTGTAACTTGATCTGAAAACCCGCTTTCAAAATTAAGAACACTCCGGTAATTTTCAACTAAATAAGAACCAAATTTCATCTGCATACCATTGGTTCGCAAACTGTCAGTGCCCTGAGTGGACGAGAAAAACATGAGCGCTATAGGCGCTATCATAATGAAAACGCCTACAAGTAGAATAAAATGATTTATGAACCCACGAATATTCAAGGTAAATATGCCTCATTTGCGATTTTGACCATCTCTTCAAAAACACCAGGACCAGATGCAACAACTCGCCCTCCGCTTATTAGCATATCGTTGGCACTTTGATTTTCAATACAGCCACCAGCCTCAGCGATCAAAAGCTGTGCTGCCAAACAATCCCATGCATTCATATGAGGTTCAGCATAGCCAATCAATCGCCCTGCTGCCACATAAGATAACATTAATGCACCCGATGCATTACGATAAAATATTCCCCCACGCTCAACCAATTTTTCAATGTAAGATACAGTCAGCTTCGTCGCAGTGCGTCCATTCATTCCAATACCTGTACTTCCAACATCTAGGGAAGTTGAAGTTGAAACCTTCATAGGTTTACCATTCAAAAAAGCGCCTGTACCCATTGCGCCCCAAAACATTTCATTATGACTGGGTTCATATACGACGCCCAATTTAGTTTGATCATTATGAACGCAAGCAAGTACAACACACCATGATGGAATTGCTGTTAGAAAATTTGCCGTTCCATCAATAGGGTCTATTACCCAAGTGTAGCCAGAATTACCTTCAACATTTGCATGTTCCTCGCCAACAATACCATCATCTGGATAACTTTCAGCAATACATTCACGTATAAAAACTTCTACTTCCAAATCCGCATTCGAAACAAGATCTTGGGCACCCTTTTGTTGAACAATTAGATCACCAATTGTTTCAAAATAAACTATGGCTTTTTCACCTGCTTTTTTTGTTAACTTTTTTGCAAAATCAAGTCGTGCTTGAATCTCTAAATCAGCCATAATTGAACACCTATAAAAATTAATTATAAAATGTTTATTACATAAATTTCAGTAAGTTAATATAGATTTATATTTAAATTTTATATTATATTTATAATAAATTTTTAGAATTCTATTTATATATAACGCTTTATAAGGATAGCTACAAAAATTATTGAAATACTATTTTTAGGTGAATTTTCTGAATAATTTTGTCTGATCGAACATACTCTCCAACTCTTCCAAACGATCTTTAGTAATGTCCCAGCTGAGATTTTGAACAGATGAAATTAAAGTCTCTAACAACAAAAGAGGAATAGCGGTCGAATCCCATGCAGATGGTACAACGATCCTACTACTAAAGCTTATGTCTGCTAATTGATGAATTGGTGAACGCCACTGATCAGTAAATAAAATCAATTTAGCGCCTTTTGCGTGAGCCATTTCAGCAAGTTTTAGTGTATTGTTTTCATATCGACGCATATCAAAAATGATAAATACGTCATCTTTTTTTACATTCAACAAATAATGTGGCCATGCGTTAGAAGTAGACTGAATATGAGTAATTTGTGGTCTTATTATCTGCATATGAAGAAATAAATATTCCGCTAAAGTATGTGTGATACGGCCACCCACGATATATAAATGATGGCTGGAGTCAGCTATCATTTCACAAGCCTTATCAAAATCTTTAGGATCAATTTGACCCAGTGTGTTACGAATGTTATTTATTACAGCATCTGTAAATCTATTTAATAGATGCTCTGATGGTGCGCCTTCTGCCCAAGTATCATGTTTAGCAATCGGGTTTTTCGCCTTTGCTTTTAGCTCCTCACGTAGTTCGGCTTGAAATTCAGGGTATCCCTTATAGCCAAGTTTTTGAACCATCCGAGATACAGTAGGAACTGATACTTTTGCATCCTTAGCCATTGTACTTAGTGGCCCAAGGCCAGATGATGGATAATTCTCCAAAATCAAATGTGCCAATTGCCGCTCAGCTCTAGTCAGGTCATTTAAGCGCTCCTGAATTCTATCAGAAATTGTAAATTGCAACTCTGCCATTGATCACTCCTCTTATTTTGATAGAAAAAATAACAATTAATAAATAAATGTTGTTTAATTTTTCATATTAGTGTTGACAAATCACTGTTTTGCCAAGAAGTTTATATTAATGGAGACGAAATGTCACAAATTAATATAAACACAATGGAGAATGATATCGTAATAAAAAATATTACTAGCCCATCTTCCGTTGTGCTTGTATGCGAACATGCATCTCACCATATTCCTGCTTCATTTGATGCATTGGGGCTTTCACAAAACAATCGTAAAAGCCATGCGGTTTGGGATATAGGTGCGTTAGCAGTTGCAGAACAGCTATCAAAGATATTAGGCGCTGCACTGGTCTCAAGCGAAGTATCAAGATTGGTATATGACTGTAACCGTCCGCCTACTTCGTCTGATGCAATACCTTCAAGAAGTGAAATTATTGACGTACCCGGTAATAGAAATTTAAGTCAATTACAACGTGATGAGCGTGCTGAAGAATTTTATTCTCCATTTAAATCAGAACTTAGCAATACAATTAAACAAACCAAAAATCCTGTACTAATAACAATTCACAGCTTCACACCCACTTTTCATGGCAAAACAAGATCTGTGGAAATCGGTATTTTACATGACACTGATACAAGGCTTGCAAATGCAATGCTTGCTATAGCAGAAAAAAACACAACTGCTGATGTAAGGCGCAATGAACCTTATGGACCAGAGCATGGAGTAACGCACACACTTAAAGAACATGCCATCAAGGAAAAGTATTTAAATGTAATGCTAGAAATACGTAATGATTTAATTTCTACCCTTGAACAGCAAGAAGCCATGGCTACCCTTATCTCTAGATGGGTCGTAGATGCGTTCGAAAACCTAAATGAACCAGGAGTTGTCCAATGTCAGGCATAATTCGTGGCTATATCCGCATTGTTGATGTCATAAACTTACGTGTTGGACGGATAATGATGTATGGTATTTTTGCTCTAATGGCTATTCTATTTTGGTCATCCGTAAGCAAGACATTTTTTGTACCATCTCTCTGGACACTCGAAATGGCACAATTTGTAATGGTAGCATATTATATCCTTGGAGGGCCATATTCAATTCAACTGGGCTCAAACGTAAGGATGGATTTACTTTATGGGGAATGGTCACTTCGTAAGAAGGCTTGGTTTGACTTATTAACTGTTACTTTCCTCATTTTTTATCTTTGTGTTTTACTATACGGTGCCGTGAGCTCAACTGCTTATTCCTTGGGGTATTGGGGAACAACTCCATTTTCCTTTTTTGGCGGTTTAATTACAGGTGCAGAAGAGATTGGTCGTATGGAGCGATCATCAACAGCCTGGCGTCCATACCTTTGGCCAATCAAAACAATTATGATTATTGGTATGTTTCTAATGCTCCTCCAATGTATTTCTGAACTCTTAAAAGATTTTCTGCGTATTAAAGGTGAGGTAATCTGATGTCATATGAATTGATTGCAACACTTATGTTCTCGTCTATGATGTTAATGCTTTTAACTGGGCAGCGCGTCTTTGGTGCGATCGGGTTTATCGCAGTTGTTGCCGCACTTTTTTTATGGGGCGATAAGGGTGGATTTGATCTTGGGTTCTCTGCAGCGATGAAGCTAATGAAATGGTACCCATTACTGACACTGCCTATGTTTATCTTTATGGGTTATGTTCTATCGGAAAGCAAAATTGCAGACGATCTTTATAAAATGTTTCATGTCTGGATGGGCGGTCTGCGCGGTGGACTTGCAATTGGAACAATTGGTTTGATGGTACTAATTTCAGCTATGAATGGTCTCAGTGTAGCCGGCATGGCTATTGGCTCAACCATCGCATTACCAGAGCTTTTGAAGCGGGGGTACGATAAGAGGATGGTAACGGGGGTTATTCAGGCTGGATCAAGCTTAGGCATCTTAGTCCCCCCTTCCGTAGTACTCGTTCTCTATGCGATGATAGCTAGACAACCTGTGGGTCAACTTTGGTTGGCGGGAGTTATACCAGGCTTGATGATGGCGGGTTTATTCATAGTTTATATAGTAGTTCGCTGCCGTATTAACCCCATACTTGGACCAGTTTTAGACGAAAAAGAACGCAATATTCCACATGCTGAAAAAATGAAGTTACTTCGTGCTGGATTGCTTCCAGTTGGCATCTTTGCAGTAATGATGGTACCATTTGTGAATGGCTGGGCTTCACTTGTTGAAAGCTCGGCAATTGGTGCATTAGCAGCATTTCTGGCCGCAGTCCTAAAAGGGCGCATGACACGCCAAGTATTCGAAAATACTTTGCGTAATACTATGGGCATAACATGCATGTTTATGTGGATCATTTTAGCAGCACTAGCATTTGGGGCAGTTTTTGACGGCCTTGGTGCAGTAAAAGCCATCGAAAGCATATTTACAGAACGCCTAAATCTTAGTCCCTGGACAATATTAATATTAATGCAACTCAGCTTTATATTAATGGGTACATTCCTTGACGATACAGCCATGCTTGTGATTGTCGCGCCACTGTACGTTCCGCTTGTTGGCGAGCTTGGTTTTGATTTAATCTGGTACGGAATCCTTTACACTATAACAACTCAGATAGCATATATGACGCCACCATTCGGCTATAATCTATTTTTGATGCGAGCCATGGCACCTCCAGAAATATCACTTCGTGATATTTATTCATCCATTACCCCATTCGTGATTATCATGGTCTTTGCGCTTGCATTAGTCATGACTTTCCCAAATATCGCCACGTGGCTTCCTGATTATGTTTACAATAAACCCTAGAAGAATCACATCAAAGTGATCGAAAAATTAACCAAGGAGAGAAGAAATGACTTCAAGACGTAAATTTATCCAAGGAGCAGCTATTGCTCCCGCAGCTGCACTTGCAACACCTGCACTTGCCCAAAGTACTATTAAATGGCGAATGCAGACCTATGCTGGCGCTTCCTTAGCGGCAGAGGTAATTGTTCCTGCAATTAAAATGTTCAACAAAATTGCTGGCGATCGCATGCAGATTGAATTATTCTTTGCAGACCAACTAGTGCCAACAGGCGAACTATTTCAAGCAATGCAACGTGGTACAATTGATGCAGTACAATCAGATGACGATTCAATGGCATCACCTACAGACGTTACAGTATTTGGTGGATACTTTCCTTTTGGTTCTCGTTATTCATTGGACGTTCCGGTATTATTTAACCAATATGGCCTAAACGAAATTTGGGACGAAGAGTATTCAAAAGTAGGCGTTAAGCACATCTCAGCCGGCGCATGGGACCCTTGCCACTTCGCAACCAAAGATCCAATCCGCAGCCTCGAAGACTTAAAAGGTAAGCGTATTATGACATTCCCAACTGCTGGTCGGTTTTTAACCCAGTTTGGCGTTGTTCCCGTAAACTTACCGTGGGAAGATATCGAAGTTGCGGTTCAGACAGGCGAACTTGATGGCATCGCGTGGTCAGGTATAACAGAGGATTATACTGTAGGTTGGGCTGATGTAACCAACTACTTTTTAACCAATAATATCTCAGGTGCTTGGGCTGGATCTTTCTTTGCCAACATGGATCGTTGGAACGAACTACCTGAGGATCTTCAAACATTGTTCCGCGTTTGCTGTGACCAGTCACATTATTATCGCCAGTGGTGGTACTGGGGTGGAGAAGCTAACCTTCGTGTCAACGGACCAAAAATGGAACTAACTACAATTCCAGATGAAGAATGGGCTACCGTAGAAGATGCAGCTCACGTATTTTGGGAAGAGATTGCTGCTGAATCTGATGTTAAACGTCGCGTTGTAGAAATCTTCAAAAAGTACAATGCTGATATGGTAAAAGCTGGTCGTCCATACAGATACGGCTAATATAATCTTATTGGGGGCTGATGTTTGCCGCCCCCAATAGTCCCAATAAAAGTGAAAGAAAAACATGCCAAAAAATATGTCTTTTGAACAATTAAAATCTAAGGTTACAGATGGGTCTATTGATACTGTCCTAGTATGCTTTGTAGACATGCAGGGCAGATTGATGGGTAAACGTTTTCATGGCGTAAATTTTGTGGAAACCTCGTTTGAGGAAACCCATTGTTGTAATTACCTTTTAGCCACTGACCTTGAGATGGCAACACCTGATGGCTATGCCTCAACAAGCTGGCAATCTGGATATGGTGATTATGTGATGAAGCCAGATTTGACAACCATACGACCAGTACCTTGGCTTGAAGGTTCCGCTATGGTCTTATGTGACATCCTAGATCACCATAATTACCAACCCATCGCCCATTCCCCGCGAGCTATACTCAAGAAGCAAATTTCTCTATTTGAAGCTTTAGGTTTTGAAGCTAAAATGGCAACTGAACTTGAATTTTTCTTATTTGAAAAAAGCTTTGATGACATTCGTAAAGACGGCTTTCGTCATCTAGAGCCAATTAGTGGATACAATGAAGATTACCACATTATGCAGACCACAAAAGAGGAATGTATAATGCGGCCAATACGCAACCACCTCTTTGCCGCTGGCCTACCAATTGAAAATACAAAAGGCGAAGCCGAGGCTGGGCAAGAGGAACTTAATATTCGTTACTCTCCTGCATTAGATTGTGCTGATTATCACTCTTTTGCCAAACACGCTATTAAAGAAATTTCTTGGCAACATGGGCGAGCGGCAACTTTCTTGCCCAAGTGGGACAAGGACCGCGCTGGATCATCTAGTCATGTCCATCAATCTCTTTGGAAAGATGGGAAACCAGCATTTTTTGATAAATCAGCCAAACATGGCATGTCCAAATTGATGGGCCACTATATGGCTGGCCTTATAAAATACGCGCCAGATTATACATATTTTCTTGCTCCGTATATCAACAGCTATAAACGCTTTGCCAAAGGAACATTTGCTCCAACTAAAACAGTTTGGTCAGTGGATAATCGTACTGCAGGATTTCGATTGTGTGGAGAAGGTACAAAAGGCGTGCGGGTTGAATGCCGAATTGGTGGCTCTGACATAAACCCCTATTTAGCACAAGCTGTCATGTTAGCAGCTGGTCTCAAGGGTATTAAAGACAAACTGGTGCTGTCCCCTGCCACTACTGGCGATATATACGAAGACACGAAAGCAGCAGATATACCTCAAACGTTACGTGCAGCAACAGAAACTCTACGTAATTCTAGTTTTTTGCGTGAAGCATTGAGCGATGACGTTGTAGATCATTACATCCGCGCTGCAGAATGGGAACAAGAAGAATTTGACCGTGTAGTGACTGATTGGGAAATCGCACGCGGTTTTGAAAGGGCATAAAACTATGGCTATACAATGCATATCTCCTATTGATGGCTCAGTTTACGCGGAACGCGCAACTTTGTCTAAAAGTGAAGCGTCTGCTGCAGTAAATCGCGCGACTTTTGCACAAACACTTTGGGCTGCACGCCCACTAAATGAGCGCATCAAATTAGTCCAAGCTGGTGTTGCGGCTATTGGCGCCATGAACGATCAAATTGTTCTAGAATTAGCGCACCAAATGGGTCGCCCAGTTCGCTATGGTGGTGAATTTAGCGGATTTAACGAACGAGCATCTTATATGGCAGATATCGCTCATGAAGCATTGGCGCCAATCGAGGTTGAGAATAGCAATTCATTTTGTCGTATTATTAAGCGCATACCTCATGGCTTAGTCTTGGTTGTAGCGCCTTGGAATTACCCCTACATGACAGCAATAAATACTGTTGCTCCAGCTTTAATCGCTGGTAACGCAGTTATGTTAAAACATGCATCACAAACCCCATTAGTCGGTGAACAAATGGCGGCAGCTTTTCACTCTGTAGGAATACCTGAAGATGTGTTTCAAAATGTGTTCCTAGATCATGAAGTAACTTTGGGGCTAATTAGTAACCGTGCCTTTGGTTTTGTCAATTTTACTGGATCAGTTAATGGAGGTAAGGCGATTGAAGCTGCGGCAAGTGGGACGTTTACTAATATCGCATTAGAACTAGGTGGCAAAGACCCTGGTTATGTTATGGAAGATGCAAACTTAGATGCAGCAGTAGATACCCTAATTGATGGCGCCATGTTTAACTCTGGCCAATGCTGTTGTGGGATTGAACGTATTTATGTTCATGAAAGGCTATTTAATAATTTTATTGAAAAAGCTGTGGCTATTGTAAACCAATATAAGCTTGGTAATCCTTTAAACCCTGAGACCACACTAGGGCCAATGGCCCATGCACGCTTTGCCAAAGAAGTCCGTGAACAAACAGCCGATGCAATTGCAGCAGGTGCAAAGGCCCATATTAACTCTTCAGATTTTCCTGAAAATGAAGGGGCGTATCTCATGCCCCAAATCTTAACCAATGTGACTCATGACATGCGTGTTATGAGAGAAGAGAGCTTTGGCCCAGTAGTAGGTATCATGTCTGTTAAAGATGACGCAGAGGCAATACGCTTAATGAATGACAGTAACTTCGGCCTGACTGCTTCCTTGTGGACCCAGGACGTTGATCGTGCTGAAGCCATTGCAGATCAAATTGAGACTGGCACTGTATTTATGAATCGCGCCGACTATCTTGACCCAGGCCTATGCTGGACTGGATGTAAAGACACAGGACGTGGGGGTGGCCTTTCTATTATTGGCTATCATAATCTAACACGTCCAAAATCATATCACTTCAAAAAGGATTAAAGACAATGAATATTTCTGCAAATTGGTCATATCCAACTTCTATACGTTTTGGCGCTGGCCGTATTTCTGAAATTGCTGAAGCCTGTGCTATTGCTGGAATAAAAAACCCTCTTTTAGTCACCGACCGTGGGCTTGCAAGCATGGATATTACAACTAAAACGTTGGACTTGCTTGAAGCTGCAGGCCTAGGCCGCGCAATGTTTGCAGACGTAGATCCAAATCCAAATGAGAAAAATGCTACTGCAGGAGTTAAAGCCTATAATGAAGGTGGCCATGATGGCGTAGTAGCCTTTGGTGGTGGTTCTGGCCTTGATCTTGGTAAACTTGTAGCTTTCATGGCCGGACAAAATCGTCCACTTTGGGATTTTGAGGACATCGGTGACTGGTGGAAACGTGCAGACGAGGATGCAATTGCACCTATCGTTGCAGTACCTACAACTGCTGGAACTGGATCTGAAGTTGGTCGTGCTTCAGTTATTACCAATTCTGAAACTGCCCAGAAAAAAATAATTTTTCACCCTAAGTTTCTTCCAACTGTGGTTATTTGTGACCCTGAACTAACAGTTGGAATGCCAAATTTCATAACTGCAGGAACTGGGCTTGATGCTTTTGCACACTGCCTTGAAGCTTTCTGTTCTCCAAATTACCACCCTATGTCTCAGGGAATGGCCTTAGAAGGGATGCGTTTAGTCAAAGAATATCTTCCTCGCGCCTATACAAACGGTAAAGACATAGAGGCACGTGCACATATGATGTCTGCAGCGATTATGGGTGCAACAGCATTCCAAAAAGGGCTAGGAGCAATTCATGCTCTATCTCATCCAATTGGGGCTATTTATCATACCCATCACGGCACAACAAACGCAGTTTGTATGCCAGCTGTATTGCAGTTTAATAAGCCAGCAATTATTGACATAATCGAGCAAGCAGCAAATTATCTTAATATTTCTGATGGATTTGATGGTTTCTGTACTTATGTAGATGATCTCAACTATTCACTTAAAATACCTAAAAAGCTATCAGGCATTGGCGTTAAAAATCCGGACATCGAACGTATTGTTTCTGGTGCATTGATTGATCCCAGTACTGGTGGAAATCCTATAGAGATGACGCGAGAGAACACTACAAAGCTTTTGCTTTCTTGCATTTAAAGGAAATCCAAAAATCCAGACCACCTCAAGAGATTAAACACATAAGCTGAAATCCAAGGTAATGGTTACAGAACAATTCTGAAATAATACAAAAGGAATAGCCCTACTACAAAACAAAACATTATATTATACTAGAATATTCTAAGTTCTAATCATTTATAATTTAGAATAATTTATGGACATTAGCCAAAAAACTGCACATCCCTAGAAAATGAAGTTAAACAGTCAGCGCCTTCTGGCCCTATATAAACGTCGTCTTCAATTCGCACTCCAATTTCTCCTAGCTTATAAAGCCCAGGCTCAACTGTAAATACCATCCCCTGCAGTATCGGAGTATTATTACCACGCATTACCTGTGGTGCTTCATGAATATCATGGCCCAAACCATGTCCTGTTTTATGCAAAATCATATTTGAATAGGGTGAAGCTTCAAGTACGCTTGTTGCAGCATCATCAACAGCGCCTACTTGGGTTCCTATACTCGCCGCTTTTTTACCGGCTTCATTAGCTGCGTGCACTATATCATAAATCATATGATGTTCTTCGGAGAGGTGCTGGCAAAAGAAAGTACGTGTAATGTCAGCGTGCATTCCACCATAAGAAGCGCCAAAATCAATTAAAAGGCAAGATCCAGGTAAAATTTGCCTATCACCCGATGAACCATGTGGATTAGCAGCCTCAGCTCCTGTCAGCACTATTGGGTCAAAAGAAAACCCTTCTGCACCATTAGATAGCATCGCTTGTTGCAGTCGCGCTTTAACTTGCAACTCTGTGAGACCCACTGCTGTATCATCCAATGTTTCTTTTAAAGAAATTTCGCTTATTTCAATGGCGCGGCGTAAAGCTTTCAGTTCGCTTGCGTCTTTCAAGATACGTAATTTTTCAAGACAACTATCAGCATCAAAAATCTTGTTATTTTGCCAACAAGCGCAGAGTGCATCATATTCTGCCATCCTCATGCGCAGCCCCTCTACACCAAGAGCAATAGAACCACATTGATCAGCAAGCCAAGTAAAAGCAGAACTTGGACCGTCAGCATCAGACCAATAAAATGTTTTAGCAGCAGGCATTGCTTTGGACCATTTTTGCTTTTCCAGTAATGGCATAATTGCAAATTGGGTTCCGTCTGCACACACAACAAAAATTGTTGGGCGCTCCATTAAGTGTAAATTTACCCCAGTTACATACATAAAGTTTGGACCAGGGACAAATGCAAACCCACCTAAATTATTATCTTTTGCAAGCATACTCAAGCGATTGAGACGTATAGATAAGTGGTTCATATATTATACTCCGTATCATCAAAATATGTATATTAATTATAATATTACATATTATTTTTATAAATAGTATTAATTCTAATACCTTTAAAAGCAACAAACTTATATAAATCAAATTAAACATTATTAATATTCGTCATAAATCAAATTATTATATTAAAACTTTAAGATATGTTACTTTGATCCGACAAGATTAATATCACATATATTTTTAGCAAACATTTCGCAGGGAAACCTTTGTGATTCAATGAATGAGCCAACACATACGGTCTTAATTCCAGCTGAAATAGAAGAAGTTAAACCAGCTGGTGCATCTTCAAAAACAATCGCTTTTTCAGAAGAGATCCCGAGAGTACGCAGAGTCTCAACATATGGAAATTTATCAGGCTTTCCCCTTAATAAACATTCAGAAGATACAACTGTATTAATACAAGTTTCAACATTCAGTAATTGTATGCATTTCAGAATTGCTTTTTCAGGCGCAGATGAACAAATAGCAACTACAAAACCATTTTTTGAAAATTTTCTTATTAAGTCCGTAGCCCCTGGGATCTCAAAGACATTGTAATCGTAACGCGACAATGCACGATCAATGATAGCTTTTTCAATTATTTGTAAGTTGACTGGGGCAATAACTTCTTTAACAAAATCTGCAACACTTCGCCCCACATATGCCAATACTACCTGTTCACTAACATCAATTTTTTCACGATTGGCGATGTATTTCTTAGCTTCAGCCCAAACCGGCTCACTCTCAACAAGGGTACCATCTAGGTCAAAAATTACTGCTTCAATTCCTTTAAGGTCAAGCTGTTGATCTTCATAAGACAAAAACAAGAGATTATGTTACTGGCAGTAAAACAGGGCCAGTTTTGGAAAAGCCAACAATAACTTCCTGCCCAATCGAAAGTGGGTTATCTACATCATCCTGCACTGCAAACATCGTTGAAAATCCAGAAACTAATGTGTACTCCATACGGCTTCCTACGTAAGTGGCTTTATTAACAACCGCTTTGAAGCCACTGGCGGCACCGATTACTAGTCTTGATGGCCTGATAGCAATAATCGCAGCACCTTGAGATACGCCTCTTGATGGTAAAGTTGTTTGAAAATCACCTAATAAAACATGTGCCACGTCACCACTTACAGCCGTTACTTCGCAAGGTAGCAAATTAGCTTCTCCAATGAAATCAGCTACAAATGTGTCTGCCGGTGTGTCGTAAAGTTGTCTAGGCGTTCCCATCTGAGCAATTGAAGCATTGCGCATAACCACAATTTCATCTGAAACTGCAAGGGCTTCCTCTTGATCATGAGTAACATAAACAACTGTTAGTCCAAGATTTTGTTGAATTTCACGTATTTCTTCACGTACTTGACGACGCAGCTTTGCATCCAAGTTTGACAGTGGTTCGTCAAACAACAAAACTTGAGGTTCCAGGACCAAAGCCCGCGCCACGGCAACCCTTTGCTGTTGACCACCTGATAGCGCACTTGGCAGCCTTTCACTATAACCTTTTAAACCCACAAGGTCTAAGCCAGCGTGCGCACGTTCACGCGTTTCTGATTTATTAAAACCCGAAAACCCTAAGCCATATGAAACGTTTTCGAGAACAGTCATATGAGGAAATAACGCATATGATTGAAAAACCATTGAAACATCACGATCAGTCGCTGGTAAGTTTGTGACGTCTACATCACCAATAAAAATTTGACCCTGAGTAGCCATTTCAAGTCCCGCAACCATTCTCAATGTTGTCGTTTTCCCACAACCTGATGGTCCAAGTAAGGTAACTAATTTTCCAGCCTCAATATCTAGATTAATATTATCGATGGCTGTCACATCACTTCCATACATCTTTGTGACGTTGCGAAAACTAACTGTTGCAGCTTTGCTGTTAATATCAATCATGATTTTTCCCTTGCAGCGCTCTCACGCCTCCCTATTTTTGTTCGCCCAACCAATAATTGTAAAATACCTACCGCCAACAGCATTACAAATATTAGCGTTGTAGAATAAGCAATAGCTAAACCATAATCATTATTCTCAACCCTTCCAATAATATAACTTGTTGCCATATCGTACTTGGCCGAAACTAAAAATATTACTGCAGAAATGGCTGTCATCGCACGCACAAAGCTATAAACTAGTGCTGCCAAAATAGCTGGTTTTAGTAAAGGCAGTATAATCTTTCGGAATGTTTGCCAGCTATTTGCCCCTAATGTAAGCGAAGATTCATCTAGTGATTTATCTAGCTGAGACATGGATGCAATACCGGCTCTTACACCAACTGGCATATTACGGAAGATGAAGCTGATGACAAGAATAGCTCCAGTCCCAGTGAGCTCAATTGGCGGAACGTTAAAGGCCAAAATATAACTTACGCCTATTACAGTACCAGGTATAGCGAAAGATAACATAGTGCCAAATTCAAATGCATTTTTACCTCTAAAACTTTGACGGGTAAGCAAATAAGCCGTTATCAGTCCAACTGCGGCTGTTAATGGTGCAGCAATTGTTGCAATCTGAATAGTTGTCCAAAAACTATCCCATGCCGATCCAGTCCACTGCCAACCTTTTTCTGTAACTCGTACAGAAAAAGCTGTCACATAATGTTTAAAAGTTAAAGTATTATCAACGCCCCAAAGTTTAACCATACTACCATAAATGATCATACCATAAATAGTTAGGGTGAAAGTGCTCCAAATTGCAGCAATTACTAAAACTGGAATAGCCAGCCCACTTGGCATCAATGGATGAACGCCACTGTCGCCCTTTCCAGAAACCGTTGTGTATGACTTTTTACCAAGCCATTTTCGCTGTGCAAAAAACGCCGTAAGCGTAAAGCCAAGTAATACAATTGCAAGTACGGCTGCGCGACCTTGGTCATATTGCGCACCAACTATTGCAAAGAAAATTTCAGTGGATAAAACGTCAAAATTACCGCCTAAAATTAGTGGATTTCCAAAGTCAGCCATACTTTCAATAAAACCAAGCAAAAACGCATTAGCTAGTCCTGGGCGCATCAAGGGTAGTGATACTGTTTTAAATACCTGCCACCGTGAAGCACGCAAGGTTTGTGCAGCTTCTTCCATTGAGGGACTAACACCCTCAACAACACCAATAAGTACTAAAAATGCGATTGGCGTATATGCAAGGACCTGTGCAATCATAACTCCTGGCAAACCATATAGCCAACGAGTTGGTTGAATGCCAAACAATTCACTAAAAAACTGTGTGATTGACCCAGACAACCCAAACATAAGAATCAAAGCAAGCCCAATAACAAAGGGAGGGGTTATTATGGGTAAGATTGTCAAAGCCCGAACTGCACGGCGATATTTAAAGCCTGAGCGAGTTACAACTAATGCAAAAATTAAACCTAAAACAGTGGTTAAAAACCCAACGCAAACAGCCAAAAATAATGAATTCCACGCAACACCACAGCGACCAGGCCCAATAAGACAACTTAACCCCCACAATCTATCATCAAAGAACTTACCTGCAAAAACTAAAAACGAATATGATCCATCTTCAGTAATAAATGCAGACATCAACATATTAACAATTGGCAAGAAAACAAAAGCACCAACAATGGCAATGACAAAACCAATAGCGCCAACCACAAACACATCACCATTAATCGCACCACGCGCAGCAATGCCTTGGGTTAATAAAAACAAAAATGAACTTGCAAGAAATAATCCGCCATATCCCATGCCGAATTGTCGTCCGTCCAGCTTACCAAATAAAGATGAAAGCCAGTCATAATTCCAACCCCGAATGCCTATACTAAAGCCTTGAATAATGAGCCAACTAAAGCCAATCGCTCCGGTAAGAATTAATATTTTTGCATATAAGGGATCACTTTTTTCACGTTTAAGCGCGAATAGTGGCATAACCAACGGTATTAACAGTGGCGCAAGCCAAAGCTTTTCACCTTGCGTAATTAAAAATACTGCTGGTGCATAATTTTTATCAAAAGGATAACCGTCAACCAACCACTGGCCAGAGAATAACCCGCCATCTACCAAATACCACGGTAGTAACAGAAAGCCGGCCCAGCCGACCAAAATCCATAAAAGAAGGATGGGCTGGGAAAGTGTTTTGGTTGACGTTGCCACGATTTATTGTGGTAATGTTGAGATGTCTTCATCCCACTTAGACAACAACCTACGACGTTCATCAGATGAACCATACAAAGTGAAATTATAATCAATCAACTTAATATCGTCCATATTTGGCGCTGAGGGTGAAGTTTTAGAGCTCGCATTTGAAGGTACTTGGAAAGCGTTAACTTCTAAAGCAAGATTCTGCGCTTCAGTTGTTAAAGCCCAATCATAAAATGCTTTTGCACTATCTTCGTTACGTGCACCGTCTATAATTGACATTGAGCCAATCTCATATCCAGTGCCTTCGCAAGGCGCTACAACAGTGATAGGGAAGCCTGCTACTGCTTGCTTCACTGCATCATGCATAAATACAATCCCAACAGTAGATTCACCACGCGCAGCTGCTTTAATTGGGGCAGAGCCTGATTTTGTATATTGGTTGATATTTGCATGAAGGCCAGCCATAAATTCAAAGCCCTTATCTTCACCAAATAACTGAACTATTGTTGCAAGTGTAGTATACGCTGTACCCGATGAATTCGGATTTGCCATTTGTACGTGCCCATCAAAAGATGGATCTAATAAATCTGCCCAACATGAAGGGGCTTCAAGACCAGCAGCATTTAACAAATCAGCATTATATCCATAACCAAGGGCACCAGAATAAATACCAATTGTGCGGTTACCAGAGCTTTCAGCTTGTGAGATTGCCCAAGGATGTAGCTGGTCACGCATTGGCGACATATATTTCATTGTTAAGTCTTCTTCAGCAGCTTGAAGATGTGGATCTCCTGTACCGCCCCACCAGACATCACCACGCGGATTCGATGACTCAGCTTTAATTTGGGCAAATGTCTCACCAGAACTTTTACGGGTCATATTAACCTCAATACCTGATGCTTCTTCAAAGCTGTTGGCAACCAATTGGCACCAATCTTCTTGTGCAGAACAATATAATGTCAGGCTAGCAGCTTGTGCCATTCCTGTTGCCGCAACCAGCGCAAATGCTGACGAGGCAAGTAGTTTTTTAAATGTAGTCATATCTTCCTCCGATGTTTGACTCACCTTTGTGGTGGTCCTATTTATTATTATATTTTTATTCTTAAATATTGACACAAGTCTAATTTGTAAAACTATCTGGAATAATCCAAAATGAGATTCAAATATGGTAAACATGTGGCCATATAGTATATTTTAGAACTTCTTTTATAAAAATATTATGTGTATAAATTTTTTATTAAAAAATCCTCCCGAATTCAAAAATAACCACGTGCTCGAATATAATACAAGTGATTTTACTACTATTTTTATGATATATGGTTATATTTGATCAATTAACAGTTAGCGGTACCGGAATCGTACTTTAAATATAAATTATCTGTCAATATTTTGCTCTTTATTATAATTAATAATCT
>Ga0115003_10001308_pt1 | contig 21833 bp, 41 predicted proteins | sample ArcticOcean_MG_C_7_FD_88736 | JGI IMG/M metagenome (GOLD analysis project Ga0115003, IMG submission 88736) | Marine microbial communities from western Arctic Ocean - ArcticOcean_MG_CB11_88 | ecosystem: Environmental > Aquatic > Marine > Oceanic | place: Arctic Ocean: Canada Basin | collected... | reverse complement strand
TATTGATACTGTATCATCACAGCAAAGAACAACATTATCGTCGTCATTTGCCTTATAACAAAATTCTAATACATATGCCAATCCGCTGCACCCGCTTGAGCGAACACCCATTCTGACACCAACGGTTTTCTCAGGAAATACTACTGATCTTAATCGAAGTTCTGCTGACTCGGATACTGTGATCATAGGCCAAATAAGCCCCAACCATGATTTGCTATAGCGTTAAGTATAATTGCAATACAAGTTGTCATGTGAGTAAACCACCATACGGTTCTAATTCCCGCAATTGTATTTGCTTGTTTATCCGTCTCACCAACTTTTTCACCCAGACTCTTGGCCCAGATTCTCCACCATTTCTTCATTGTATCCATCCTATTATTATGTTAAACATTATAAGATAAACACATAACAAATTTGACATAACTATAAATGTTCTTATCGCTGATATTCTGTTTTCATTTTGTACGTCATAACCATCCTCTTCGTCAAAAGATCCTAGTGCGTGTTTCCAGATGGTCCAGAGCTTATTCACTTTAGATCGTCTGACCTCTACGAACAAATTCGTTACGGATTTTCTGTTTTAACTTAGGTGTAGTACCGCCTGACTCATACATCTTTCTCATTTCGTCAATTGATGTACTCTTAGCATACGTATGAGTTACGGTTTTTTTGTTTGTCTTTCTGTCTACTATTGTAGCAGAAGGTTTTAATTTTGTGGGCATTTTAAAATTCTCCAGTGATATATTTATATATATCTTTCCACTTCCAATATCTTGGAATATCTCCATCATAATATGCATTATGATCATGAGCGACTAATATTGAATCTAACCCTAAAGCTTTTCCAACCTCTGCATTTTCCGGCTTATCTTCTACCCAGAAACATCCTGTTCCTTTGTATTCGCTCAAAGCTTTGTCTTTATCAGCTCCGCATGGTAAGTATACGAAATCATCCCATACTTCTTTACCGAACAATAATTCAAGGTTTTGGGTTCTTAATCTTTGTGCATATTTATTTTCGCTTAAAGACGTTATGCAATGGAATTTATATCCATGTAACATATTAAGTCTTTTCATGTAATAAACTGCATCTCTCAAAGGTGGCAAAAATGCAATCACCGCTGATTCATTAAATTCTGCAACCATTGAACTGCCTAGTTCTTTCGAAATAGCAAATCTTTGGCCAACATTATATTGCATGGCATCTTCTGTAGGATACCCTCTGTGGTTCATCCACTGTGTAAATGAGTATTCCCAATCACACAAAACTCCATCACAATCTACTAAAATTATGTTCTCTTTCATATTATCTCTCAATGAAACACTCTTTCCTTTCCGTCAATCACTAACTGGTCGACGTGAATATTACCTCTCAAGTCAATGAATCCTTGGCTAATAATCAACTCACAAAGTTGATCCCAAGCTCCATCTTCTTTAGAGACCGCTAAATCTACCATCTTTTCAGTGTACAATGGCACTTCGACTAGTACATCTTCATTGACGACAAGTCTTCCTTTTATAATATTTTTACTCATTTCTTTCCTCATTTATAAGTATATTATACCATACTTTGCGAGGAATGTACACACTTATTTTCACTTTATTTAAAATATTTTATTAACATTTCAAGCTTATCGTGATATTCTGCCATATGTTGAAGCTCTTTTTCCAATGTTTCCATTTGATCAGAGTGTTCACCCACTGAGACGTGGTTGCTCAATATAATATCAGCATTCAACTTATGCTTTTCAGCCTGAGCTTCCATATACTTCATTGATACTTCTATCATTCTATCTCTTAAATTTTTCATGCTACGAACTCCTCTCCTGGATTCCATTGACAACCAGTAAGACCACCAGCTTGTAATGCCTGCAATGTTCTTAACACTTCATTAGCATTTCTACCAGTATCTAATGCATTAATTGATGCATGTTGAATTACTCTATTTTTATCAATGATAAATGTTGCTCTATAGCAAACTCCGTTTTCGTCATCGACAATGCCTAGCTCGTGAGATAATCCTAATCCGCAGTCAGCCGCTAAAGAATGTCTGATATTACCAATCATCTCATTATCTTTTTTCCAAGCCAACTTACAGAATTCATTATCACCACTAATACCAATCACATTAGCTTCATCTACTAGCATATCCATACCAGCAATTTCCGTTGGACATATGAATGTAAAATCTTTTGGATAAAAGTAAATCACACTCCAGTCTTTTTTTAATGGCATGTAAGGTTCATCAACACTTACTTGCACAAATTCATTTTCTTCGTTTACACCATTTAAAACAAATGGCGGAAACTGTTCTCCTACACTTAACATATATTATCTCCCAAATAATTTTCTTCGTTTATATTCAGCTATAGTACTTAATAGCTTTTCAGTCCAGTTATCACGATGCTCAATAAAAACTTGAGCTCCCTGATCTCCTGCGATTAAGGTTACCAATTGTGTAATAGGCATACCTGTTCTTTCTTCCCACATAATCGCGTATGCAGTTTCTTGTGTAAAATACCCTTCGCAATACGATTTCTTTTTAGGTTTCGCTGAGGTTTTGTAATCTATAATAGAATTTTTGCCATTCCATACACCAACACAATCTACTCGACCGGCAACACCTAAGTGCTCTGAATAAAGCGGTGCTTCTTGAGCATACACTTTAGAAAGGTTATAATCAATTATATCTTTTACTTCCATAAAATTAGATTTAACAACTAGATTTGCGTCTAGAAAATAATCCTCTTCGTTATCGACATATCTTTCTAATACTTCGTGAACTGCCGTACCCCGCGTTGATGCTCTATGCGATATTCGGTTGGCTTCTTCATCACCAACTCTTGCTCGCCATCTTTGAATTGCTTCTTCGCTTAGGATCGAAAGTACTGTTGTAATAGAAGGATACCTAACACCATTAGGGGCGGCATATTTTCTGCCAGTACTAGTAGTGTTTGCCACCATGTCAGTATAACCGAGGTCAATTGGTTCATGTTTAAAGTTTCCCATTTTCGTATAATTCCTTCGTCATAATAAAATCTCTCACAAAACCACTTCGAACAATGTCTTCCCATTTAAATTCGATGTGCTCAAAATATTTCATGTGTTTAATAATTTGTATAAAATCTTTAATGCCGTCTTTATCTCCGGCGCGTGTAAAGTCTGATTGGTAATAATCACCAGACATAATAAATCTACAATCTTCACCTAACCTTGTTATAACAGAGCAAAGCTCGTGATAGTTACAGTTCTGTGATTCATCAACTATAACAACTGCGTTCTTAATAGTCAATCCTCTAATAAAAGAAGTAGTAAGAAATTCAATTTGCCTTGATGAAACCATCTTACTCCATCCATCTGTATCAGCAAATAGATCATTAACGATTGCTTTATATGGAGCAGTGTAAGCGTCTTCTTTTTCTTCTTGAGTGCCAGGAAGAAATCCCATATCTCTAGTAGGAACTGCAGAACGTACAATAATAACTTTTTCATATTCTTTCTTTAACACAGCTTCTAAAGCTAGATACAAAGATATGAAGGTTTTACCAGTACCTGCAGAACCATCTAGGCACATGTGACTGCCATTAGCAAATGCAGTAAATGCAAGGTTTTGATTTTGCGTAAGAGGTTCTAATTTATTTAGGTGCTCTAGTCTCAAGCGTGATGGTTTCTTATTCATTTTATATCAATATTCCCTTTTAGTGCTGGTGGTAAACCACTTTTAATTCTTGATTGTACTTCTTTCCATCCGTCTCCAGCTTTGCGGCCGACAGATCCGGATATTTCTCCAATAACCATAGGCGCAGAAATAACTTGCTGAATATTTTTGTCTTTAACATATTCTTCCATATCAGCTATGGACATCATCTTAGTATATACTTCGCCAGAAGTAAGATCTTTAAAATCATATAAGGGCATAAAACCACTCCGGTTGTTGTCTTTTGGTCCAAACCATTTTGAACCTCTCTTGTTTTGTGCGATAGAAAGCTCTGTAAGACTTAACAGCATCTTCGAATATACATTCTGGATTTGAACTCATTGCTAATTTAAATGGAGTTTTATTATCGGTACGCGTAATTCCGTGTGGAGGATTGCGTAGAATGCTACGTAGCTTTAAATCAGTTGCATGTGTCTTTCCATATCTGTATGTGTATTCTTCACATAGTGCTACGAAATGACGATAATGCCAGTCATAGTTTTTACAACATTCACGGGTCCATACTGTAGAAGGATGATTATAGTGACATGCCTTATAAAGAATGTCTTCTCGATCATCGTCTAGCTTAAAATACTGTAACATAGATCCTGATTTAGAAGGTCTACGTTCCATAATACCATCAACCATTCTATGAACAGTAGATAGCATTTGAGCAGATTCTACAATCATTTTTACGACATGTTTGTCGCATTGTAATTGAGCTGCTTGTATCGGGTCATTGTCTAAAATAAATATATTCATAATGTATATTATAACACAATTCCAATCAAATGTAAACCCCTCAATGAAGTTTTTTTCACTGAGGGGTTACTTTTATTGTGCCTTGCTTATTGCCTCCATATCATCCAGGAAATGATTTAAATGCGCGATCTTTTTTTCCATCTTGTACGCTAACACATCTTTTCCTTTCTTAATTAATTTTCGTTGATAGTATAGTGCCTCATTTCTGTCACGTTTGAGGCGTTCAATTTGAATATAACTCATAAGCAATCTCCAGGTTAAAGTTAATTGAAAAACTATCATGATATAGATTGTATCGTTATATGTCTCCTATTTCTGTATTAAATTTGGAAATGCGTCTTTGATTAATGTCTTAGTAATATATTTGTATTTAAGATTTTTATCTTTGGCATCACAAAAAAGTTGTGCATCATCCGGGTGAATTGATTCGAGCAACTCTACGAATTTCGTTTCTCTTTTAAATTGGTTTAGATTTGGCGAAGCTGCTTTAACAAAGTTTCTGAATTTTGGATATTCAAACCTAAGTTCTCGAGCCTTTGATTTGCCTTCAACGTTAAACTTTTTAAAAGGAGGATCTCCTTCCGGTAAAGATAGTTGAATTACTTCATCAAATCCTATACGTAATATGTCTTTAAGAGCAGTACAATCGTGCTCCTGCAAATAAGCGACCCTTTTTCCTTTGGATCCTAGTTTGTTAGCTGCTGCTAATATTTCTGATATTAATGGTTTATCCATTATAAAATTCCTCCACACTTTCAATCAATAGATTGCATCTTTTTTTAATTAAATAGTTTAATACTTTCATTTTCATTGGGACTTTTTGTCCGTTAAAAGTATTTATAACATTTTCCTGAATAGTTTCTGGGATTTTAGCTAGATCAATCAGAGTAGTATTTCTTTGATAGTTTCTATATTCATCGTGCGTCATAACATCTTTTAGATTATCAGAGTTTTCAGCCCAGTATTGTATTTTTTTCTTAGTCATTGGAGTCTGACGTATCTCGTCCATGATAGCATTGTCTGGAGATAATACGTTCGGTATACCATCACCTTTATCACCACGGCATATATGTTCAAAGCAATAAGTTCTAGGATTGCTGTCAGTGACCATTTTCTTTTGAATAGGTGAATATTGTTTTACGTTGTTGTATTTGTGGAGTTGGATAAAATCTTTATCCGAAGATATGATCATGACTGGTTCGTGCTGACCAAATTCTTGAGTTTGCATTGCGAGTGTGCCAATCACGTCGTCGGCTTCACAACCTTCTAAATGAATAACTTTGTACGGTAGGTTTTGGCTAATCTCTTCTCTAATCAAATTTAAAATCCTAAAGATCTCGTTCCAGTCTTGGCCCGATTCAGCTCTATTCTTTTTACGATGTGCTTTGTATAATGGGAAATACTCTTTTCTCCAAGTATTCATTCCATCAACACATATTACCATCTGTCCATATTCGTTACGATACTTTTTATTGTACATGCGTATACTATTAAGTATCATGTGACGTATCATATTTTCATCATTTAGTTTTTGCACTATGATATTCGATAGTGCGATCTGGCTATAATCAAGTAAAATCATTCTTTAGTTTCCATTATTTGTTCATGTATAACGTCAAAGTAATCATGTAGAAAATGACTAACTCCTCCGTATCTCATTAGCATCGACGATATTAGATTTATAATCACAAACATATCCTTTGCTTCAGGAAAGTTGTTATCTCTAAAATCTATATCATCGAAGTGACTGCTTTCATTAAGCAGTAATTCTTCAATCATTAAATATACCAATTGTGCGGTATCACGACATTCATCAGTGAATTCTTCGTACTCACTTAAAATATCATCTTCCTCATCAGCAATCTGTCGCTGACGTTCCTTAATTGGAAATTGTATAATATTGTCTTTCATAGTGTATATTATAACACGCTTCTAATGCAATGTACACACTTATTTTGAAAAGTTTTTAACTGCATTGCCGCCAATTCTGCAATTGATAATACCATTATAATAATCATCTGTTAATAATACCTCTCTGTCAAATTGTTCTTTAGTTTCCATATAAGCACATTCAGATTTAGTTTTACACAAATAAAGAATTTCTCTATAAAAACATTCTTCCCCCATAGTGTTCACATCTTCTACTAAATGTTTATTGGAACCCCAATAGTCTTTCCAATCAGATTCTACTAATAACTTTTTACGACGCTTTCTCGTCTTTGTTACCGGTAATGTTTTTTGGCTCCAAAAAAATTTCTTGCCAACGTATTTCTTTCCTGAGCCACGGTTGGTTATCATATAGACAAAACCGTACACGTCTTCTGGAAGAAATTGTTCTGGCGGTTGCCATGCGATGCCTTGATAATGCCATGTCATATTACTCGTTAAAGTCTAGTTCTTCTAGAGCTTCATCCTGTTCTTCACCGCAATGTGGACAGAATAAAACGAGCTCGTCTTCGTCATGACCTATTATAGTTCTGTTATGACAATATTCGCAATTTACTATTGATCGTTTCATATGTGTTCCATCATTGATTTTAGTTTATCGTATCCACCAATTTTTACTCCGTCAACAGTAACTTGTGGAAACGTCCGTGCTTGTGGAAAAGTTTCTAACATCTGATCTCTATTAAAATCGATTCCAAGCTGTCTATATGTGTATCTTAATTCTCTGTGTTCAACTAATTGCTTTGCCATGTCACAGTATGGACATTGCGGCTTTCCCCAAATTTCTATTTTCAATTCACTACTCCATTGATTGCCCAAAATGCTAAAAGCATAAATCCAAATACTGATACTTGAACTATAGATGCCCAAAATATCTGTCGCATTGGGTGTATTTCTGTTAATTTTTCTATTAAATCTTCGCTAGGTGACAAGTTTACTACTTGTAATACTTTCTTCATAAACTTAATCCGGATAATGCATCTCCATCAATATCCTGCTTTACTCCACCTGTTACATACGAAGTAATTTCTGTTTCTTGGGGTGCAACTTGGACATCACCACCACCGATCCATTTTTGAGTCCATGGTAATGGATTTGCTTGTGGAACCACATAAGGACATGGTAATCCAATCGCTCTCATTCTTTTACAACCGATCCATTCAATATAATCTGCTAATATCTTTTCATTGAGTCCAATCATTGAACCATTTTTAAATAGGTATTTTGCCCAGGATTTTTCTTGATCAATAACTTCTTCATAAAGCTTAATGCAGTCGCCTTCCATCTCTTTGGCAATTTTAGCAAAGTCTTTATCTTCTTTCTTAAGAAGCTTTAACATAACTGTAGTAGAAGCTAGGTGAAGGTTTTCATCACGTGCGATGAGTTTAATAATCTTTGCGTTACCTTCCATCTTTTTTAATTCGGCAAAAGCCCAGGAACAAGCAAATGATACATAGAACCTAACACCTTCAAGAGCATTGGCACTCATCATTGCCATCCATATAGCTCTTTTGTGATCCATTGTATTTGTAGGTCCAGCGTTACACGTAATTAAATCGTCGTAATACTTTGCGATTGATTTACCACAGTCCATGATTTGTTTTTGATTTAGTAAGTCATCAAATACCATAGATGGATCCGGATACACATTGCGAATGATATGCGTGTATGATCTACTATGGATTGTTTCTGAGAACGACCAGGTTTCAATCCAGTTTTCAACTTCAGGTAATGACACAATAGGTAAGAATGCCAGGTTCGGTGCTCGGCCTTGAACACTATCAAGTACTATTTGTCTTTTTAAATTGCTCGTGAAAATATGTTGCTCGTTTTCAGTAAGAGCGTTGAAATCTTTTTTGTCTTTAGATACGTCGATTTCTTCAGGTCTCCAAAAGAAACCTAATTGCTTATCGGTAATTTTGTCTATCTGTGGATATTTTACTTCATCATATCTTTGAATATCAACCGCCTCGTCAAGGAACATTTTTTTTGTTAAGTGAGACTTTTTATTCTTCTTCAATACTGCCATTATCTATCTTTCCTTTTTTTCTAAATCGTTTGTTGTAGCCCTGCTTTATACTCTTGGTAACTCCAGGACTAGTTAAATACTTATACCATTTACGAGCAGGTGTTAGAGCATCATACTCTGACCCGCCTTTTAGAGGTATACGTTCCTTTTTCAAATCTTACAGCTTTCGCAGTCTTCATCATCTTCGTATGGAGTTTCAGCTTCTCCGTCATACGCATGATGTGTCTCGCCGTCAGTCATTTCGCCAGCACCATCAAAAGTGTTGAAGTAATAAAGCTGCTTTAACCCGTATTTGTACGCTGTTACTAAATCAGTTAACATAACTGACATTGGGATCTTATGATCTTCAAAATGCTCTGGATTATAGGAGGTATTTACACTAATACCTTGATCTATATATTTTTGAAGTATAGCACAGATCTTAAGATAACCATCAGGAGACTTTTGATCCCACAATAAGTCATACTTATTTTTGAGATGGTGGTAACCAGGAACTACCTGGGCCATGACTCCATCCTTACTCTGTTTGTAACTAACTAATGCACGGGGTGGTTCAATACCATTCGTACTATTAGATATTTGAGCGCTTGTTTCAGCTGGCATAAGTGCCATTAGAGTAGAGTTGCGAGGTCCCGTTTCTTTGAGCTTTTCTCTAAGCTCGTTCCACGGTAGTCTTTCTTTATGCTCTATTAAATTATCTAGCTCTCTTTTATATGTATCAATTGGGAGAACTCCACCGGCATATTTTGTGTGATTTTTTAACTTTATTTCACCTTTTTCTTCAGCTAATTGTTGAGATGCCTTAATTAGATAATATGACCATGCTTCCGCGTATTCATCTACGGTTTCAAATGCACCTTCATCGTATTTAAGTCCACGTTTTGCCAAGAAGTATGCTAGGTTGATAATACCAATACCTAGCGGTCTACGATTCATAGTTCCTTTTTCTGCTGCTAATACTGGATATGATTGATAATCAAGTAACTCGTCAAGAGCTCGGACTGCAAGATCACAATACTTTTCGAACTCATTGGGATGATTGATAAGGCCCCAATTGATTGCTGATAAAGTACATAGCGAAATCTCTCCATCTTCTGGATTATCTGATAGTGGACTTGTAGGTAAATCTATTTCGCAACACAGGTTACTCATACGAATAGGAGCAAGTTTAGGATCAAATGATCCATGCTCATTTGCATGATCTACATTCATTATATAGATTCTACCGGTATCTTTTCTTTGCTGTATTAATGTTGAAAATACTTCAGTTGCAGGCAATGTCTTTTTACGAACAGAACGAGCTTTTTCATATTTCTCATATAGTTCTTTAAACTTTGCTTGATCGTCAAAGAATGCTTCGTATAAACCAGGAACATCATTTGGATCAAAGAAGGTTATATTGCCACCACTAAGTAATCTTTCATACATCAGTTTGTTAACTTGGAATGCATAATCCATATGCCTTACACGATTTTCTTCGATACCTTTATTGTTTTTAAGTACTACAAGATCTTCGAATTCGTAATGCCACATAGGTAGATAAACAGTAGCGGCTCCTCCACGAACACCACCCTGACTACAAGATTTTACTGCAGCCTGGAAGTATTTAAGGAATGGAATAAGTCCAGTATGAACTACTGAACCATCACCGACTTTAGAACCTTCGGCTCTTATAGAGCCTGCGCCAATACCAATACCAGCTTTCTTAGATATATATTTTACTATTGAAGTGGCAGTAGCATTAATAGAATCGAGACTATCGCCAGATTCGATAAGCACACAACTTGAAAACTGACGGGTTGGTGTGCGCACACCAGCCATGATTGGCGTAGGTAGCGATATATAGAATTGCGAGATAGCATCATAATAATCTTTGACATATTTCATCCTAATTTTTTCAGAGTATTTAGCAAACAATGTAGCTGAAATCATCATATACAATATTTGCGGGGTTTCGTAATGCTGTTTGGTTCTTCGGTCTTGAACCAAATATTTACCCCTGAACTGTTCCATACCTGCATAAGTAAATGAATCGTCTCTTTCATGCTTAATATAAGCATCGAGCTCTAATAATTCTTCGCGGGTGTAATCTTGCATAATAGCCGGATCATACACGTCGCGATCTATATTATCGATAACAACTTCAACTAATGAATGTGGGGTATATTGACCATAGACTTCTTTACGAAGCTTATAGGATACTAATCTAGCCGCAACAAATTGATAATTCGGAGTATGATCTGAGATCAACTCAGCAGCAGATTTTATAAGTAGCTCATGAATATCATAAGCGGGGATTTTGTCGTACAGTTGGATATTCGCTTTTATTTCTATTTCAGAAATAGAAACACCGGAAATATTTTCCGTGGCCCATTCTAAAACCTTGTGTACTTTTTCTAAGTCAAAGTCTTGTGATGTACCATTGCGTTTGGTTACGTGCATCGTCATAAGTGGTTGTCCGTCATTCATAGTCAGTTAATTAATTAATAATGTATATATTATAACACAAAACTCAAGGTTTGTAAACGTTTATTTTAGCTTATTTCGTTTTGCTTAAGTGTTTTGCAATTTGTCGTGCATGGACTTCGAATAGAGTATTTACATCTTCTTCCATAGCATCTATTCTATCTATAAGATCTTCATATCCATCAAAGCCTTCTAATCCACACTTATTATGTGCCATGCTTTCTAGTATATCAATTCTTTCGGCAACAATAGGATATTGCTTTCTAAATTTAGCATCTTTTTTGGCTAACTCTAAATCGTACTTTACAGCAAGATATTGCATAAACGTATCTACTTTCTTTTGAAACCAGATACCCACAGTAGTACCTTCAAACCATTTGTAGAATGAACTACCAATGATCGAAGATAAAATCGATTTAAGCGCGAGGATTATTAGCCAATTCACATTACTTCTCCTTAGATAGGGTCTTTAACGCTTGAACATAATTTGGCATACCGTGATCTACAACTCCATCAAAGAATTTAAATCTTTTCCATGAGTTAACGATACCATAAAATGTATCAGCCCATGTAGGCTTAAGTGCCTTTAAACCAAATCTGTCAAAGTAAATCATAGTACCGTGATGTCTAAATCCTAACCAAGCTGGTGGGATTCTACATACGATATCATTGTTATTCATAAATCTGTAGTGATCGCATTTGATATTTTTGATGAAGTGTTTTCCACCAACTCTTGGAGATCCAAATGTGAAGAGCTCAGTAGGCGGATATCGCGTGGCACTAATTGTAGCCATCGCAGCACCGAGACTATGCCCAGTGAAATATACATCTTTGCGAACCTTTAGTTGGTCATTATGTTCTAGTTCTTTTACAATGTCCATCCAGACATCATCTACTTCTTGTTGGAAACCGCCGTGGACTTTACCACCTGCTTTGGCTGTATTTTTAACAACCTTCAAATCTGCAAGTACGTCATTCAGCTTGGAAGGTTCGGTTCCTCTAAAAGCAAACCATAGATCATTTCTATCTTTTGCAATGAGTACTTCTGCACCATCCCTACTAATAATTTTACCTGAAGCAAACCCTAGTTTTTTACATGCGGTATCTGCTGGTTTTGGATTCATATATGCGATAGCCGAAAGTTTGGCAGCTACTTGTGCCCTCTCCCATACAGTCATTGTTTCTTTCATTCTACTTGTCGCCATCTTTTTTCACCTCAATTGCTGCACCTACTGCAGGCTTATCTTTTATTGTTACATTTCTATAGTATATTACTACTTCTCCTAATTGCTTGATATACCTTTTTAGTTCTTGCATATCTTCTGCCATTACTTTATAATCACCTATAGTTGTGGCAACGAAAACAATCTCTCCGTTATTTTGTTCTTTCATCTCATCCATGAACCTATCTAAATAGGTATAACCAATAGGCCATTCAGGATTCTCTGTATCTTCTTTAGCGCATGCTTTAGGTCTAAATGTCTCATGAGTGCCATCGTCTTTTACAATGTGTTCACCCTTCTCATTTAGTTTCATCTGCTTTGCGCAAGGGTTAGCAATCTTTGCTTCGGATACAACATACCAATTAGGAGCAGTTAAGTCCACAGGCCTTGGAAGATCTGGTTGCATAATTTCTATTTCAACCGGCTTAGAGATAATCTCTATTTCCTTAGTTCCTAGTAAAGAACAACCACTAGTTAGTGCTAGTAGTATCGGTAATACTGTATAATTTCTTAGTATCATCTTCTAATCCCTCCATCACGTCTTGACTGCCTTTATTAAATCTACTTTCCATCAGTCCTGGCTTTTTAATTGCCAGCATATCTAAATTGTGTCTTGCGAATATCGATAAATATTCCGCCTTTTCAGCTTCAATCGCTGCGTTTACTCTACCCATATTAAGTAAAGCCTGTCCTTGTTTTTCAAAGGATTCTTTCATCGCCTCGAAAGCAGCTTGTTGTTCAGCTACCGCACTTTCAAGTGCTGCATTATTAGATACTAGTGTTTGGTTTTCCTGGTGTAACCAGTAACCACCTAGGCCTAGTATCAATATTATTCCTATCAATAATTGATTCATTAATCTTGTTCCTCTATCTTATAGTTCAATCCATCCGCGCCCGCGAACTTCACTCTTCGGCCTTCTTCATCTATGAAGACTAAAATTTTCTCTTTCTCAGTTATTATTTTTGGGACGTTTTTAAAGACTTGGTCGTCTCCGTCGCCATATACAGCATTATAAGATACCGTAACTGTATGGAAGGTTTGAAACCATGATTTAATCCATATCCAAAATCTGCGTAATGCATTTTTTATGCCAATCAATAGTTTCTTCACTTTATTCATATTAGTATGCTAGTCTGTTTTCTAATTGACTCATTGCGTAATTAAAATCAGCGTATGCCTTTTGTACTTTTTTAAGATCTTTAGATAGTTCGCCAGCTCCTTCGCCTTTCTTATCAAGCTTTTCTAGGTTAGCCAGATGTCCTTTAAGACTTGCTGCTTTTTTAAGTATTTGATCTACGTTTTTGTCTTTAGACTTATCAAACGAATCAGCTTCTTTTAATGGTGTAGTTCCTTCTTTTAAAACAGATATAAGGTTGTCAATAAACCTCTTGTCGTCTTTGTCACTACCGCGAAGATCCGCCCATATGAGAATTTCATCTTCAACCTTTAAAGGGAGTTTTTTGCCCTTGCGTACAGCATCAAATGCTCGCTTGTGTTTTTTTACTATTTTTACCCATTCAGGATCATCGTCGTGTAACCTCATGATGTCGCGATAGTCTTCTTTAACTTCTTTTGATGGTCTAAAATCTTTAAAATCTTTCATGGTGTTTCCCTTATAGTTTATCGACGTCGATTCCTAATACTTTTTTGATAGCCGCTTTGAGTTTCTTCTCGTCTGTTCCCCAATGCTTGCTCATATTATTAAACTTTACTGTGGTTCCTGACACATTAACATCACGGCCTGATACATCGTATCCAGCTTTTTTAAATGCAGCTTCTACGTCACGTCCGTATGCTCGGTTTTTAAGCTCGAGTTCAGTTCCTCTCCAGTATCTAAAATCATACTTAGACAGTTCTTCTTTTAATTGCTCGAATGTTTTCATGTCTAATCCTTTATCTTATACTTTTTAATAAGTATTTCTTTAGCTTGATGCATCGCCATATTTGCAGCATCTACATTTTTTATTTTATCAAAGACGATATCGCCGCCACCGTAATCAAAGAACCTTTCAATATCTCTTAGACTTTTAGGTCTGTCTTTCTTAAGAGCTTTTTCAAGAGAAGGCATAATCTTTTTTACATCAGAGTTTACATTTTCTTTAACTTCTTTTTTGGACTCAGCAGCTTTTCTTCTAGTTAAAATCCTTTCGACAAATCTACGGCCGGCTTTGGTTCGGCCGTCATAAATATCTTTCTTTTTCTTTTTCTTGTCGTGAACTGCGTCTGATGGCATGTTTACACCACCGCCCCCAACAGAGTTGGCTGCTGCGTCTTCCCATACGTCTCTAAATGTTTTCATCTTTTTATATCCGCACTCGTAATGAGTATTTGTTGTTTAGTTAAAACGTGTTCAACCTGATAGACGTTTAAACCAAAAATAGAACCAGTAGGTTCTGTAAATTCTGAAACGTTTACCTTTGTATTTATATTTGCTATTATTTCAGCGGTGTTTGGTGAGGCAATTTCTTGTACTAATATGTATTCACCAGGAGCAAGTTGGTTATTTTTATCAAACCAAGATGCACTTTCTGATATATCAATGGATCCATCAAAGTCTCCAAATATATCGTTTAAAACTTTTTGTAACTGATCATCGTCTAGACCAGTTTCTTCTTTTACCAGGAACAATGCAGAAGCATATGTTGCTAGTTTGGTTCCAAGTGATCCTGGAACTTTATTAAGTAATCTTTTAATGTTAAATACTAATCTGTGAAAAATAGTATACGCTGACTTTTCTTGAGGCGTTTTTCTGTCTGCTTTTTTCTTAAGTATTTTACCGTTATTATCGATAATACCTAATCTATAAGCTTCCATATTTTCCCATGATGTAACTAATAACTTTAGAAACCTAAAGGCATAGAATAAGTCACCAGTTCTTGAGATTATCCCCATTAAAATTTCCTTAATCTTTCGATTACGTTTTTGTCTAAAGGTATTTCTACCTTATAGTCTTCTTCTATATAATTTAAGAACACTAAAAATGTTTTCAGTACCGAGTAATGCTCTGGTTCAACTTTAAACCACATCATTTTATCGGCGGCAGAAATACCAAACACATTATATAATACTATAATGTGATTTAGTATAAGCCTTTCCTGTAAATCACCAGATTGTTCATAACGTCTAAGTAATCTTTTAAGATACTTAAACCTAGTTAAATCTTCTTTAAACTCTTCGACCTCAATACATTCCGGATTATTGTAATGGTGTGAGGCGAAGAGCTCAAAGTTCCTACTTGTCAGTGTATCAAATATTTTCATCATATAATATCTATACTAGATAATTTTAGCTATATTCTTTTTGCAACTCTTTAAAAGTTTTACCTTCAAATCCCATAAAGTCTTGGAAATACTTAACTAGGTTCTTTTCATCACCAGTAAATATACCAGCATCTGAACCCATCATACCATCGCCTTTACCTTTTTTAAACGAGATTTTAATCTTCAGCTTCTTAGCAGCTTTGTCACCACCAACATTTTTCATTTCGTCCGATTCAAAAGATGTTCTGATTTGAGCTTCTGCAATAGTACCTTCATCAAAAGAAACACCACCAAAGTATGGCCCAAGGCTACCTTTTGATAAAAGTGTTTTAACTTCAGCTTTTGTCATACTTGGATCATCCAATAAAAACTTTTCAATTTTCTTAGTATCACCAATAACCTCGCCACCACTTCTGCCAGTATGTTTAAACTTTAGGCCTGGGTATTTTTTTGTCCAGTTCTTTATGTCGGCTTTAATGTCGCTACTCGATGAACCGTCCCACAAGTAATCATTGTGATAGGTTCCTTCATCCAGCGATTCGTTAAATTCGCTTTTTATATCACTAAATTTAGCGTTCCTATCTGCTCCCATATACTTAATAAAGTATTTGATTAAATCACTTTCGCTACCAGTAAGTGTCATTTTATCATGGCCCTGGCTATTATTGCCTTTACCTTTCATCGCTTTGACTTTAAGCTTCAACGCTTTAGCTTGTTTTTCTATAGGGTAGTCATCAAAGTCTGTAAAAGTTGTAATCGATGCTTCAGCAATAGTTTCTTCTTTGATTTTACCTTTAATTAAATCATCAACGTTCTTATCTATCCAATTCCAAAATTCGTCTTCTTCGTCTCCGCGGATTTCGCCATTGCTCGATGCCCATTGATATAATTCGTCTTCTGCTTTCTTAGATAGCTCTAGGTTACCACTTTTTTGTATTTTCTGAAGTTCTCTTTTATACTTACGAGCTATGTCTTGAATTTTCTTAGCTTCATTCATTTTATTTTCTTCAACTTCGTCATCATCAGTCTTTTTGCCATTCTTTTTATCGATTGCTTTCTGAAGAGCAGGAGGTAAAGTTCCTTCATCTTTATCAGTTTCGTTATCAGCTTCATAGTTCTTATCAACGTAGTTAAAGAATTCTTTCTTCTTCTCGCCTTCTAAGTCACCAGGTGAAGTAACACCAAACTTCTTAAGAGCAGACTTAAAGAATTTCTGATATCTTTCTTTATCTTCTTGCATCTTAGTCTTAGTTTTGTTTATAGCATGAGCTTCATCAAGAACTTCTTCAGTAACAGATTCGTTTGCTAGTTGCAAAGCAGCAGCTACTTCGGCATCCTTAGATAAACCTTTAACCATTTGCTCAATCTTTTTAATAGCACCAGTCATATTACCGCCCATTTTTAAAGCAAGCGCAACCGCCTTTTTAACTTGTGGCTTTTGAAATTTAGACTTAGCTTCTAAAAGCTCAGGAAATAACTCTTCAATATCATCAGTATCCATAGAGTACAACTTAGATTGTAAAAATGCTAAGATATTCTTTTTCTCTCCAGATACATCATAACCATTTCTTGAGTGCTTCTTAAACTTAAGCTTAAACTGCTTTTCAGCTGCTGGAATACCGTCGCCAGTGTGATCAATATCAACTTTAACTTTGCCCTTACCAGCTTTTAGTTTAGCTTCATCTAGATCTTCTTCATCTTCTTCATCACTTTCTTCGGCTTCTTTAACAACCGTACCGTCTTCTTTAGCACCAGATTTTTTAGTCTTGTGAGCACCTTTAAAGTCTTTTTCGCCTTTAGCTTTTGGCTCGGCTACTTCGTCAACTTCTGGTTTGTCATGGGTATAACCCTTATCAGCAAGAGCTTTATGCTCTGCTTCGTCTTTGGCTACTTTCTTTTCGCCAGTTTCGGGATGGAACATATCGTGTGGATATTTTCCTTCCTCTTTTACTTTACCTTCGAGTACGTCGCTAACAGCTGCAGCAATGCTCAAAGTAATATCATCGTTAAGTTTCATATTAGTTCTCCTATAGTATGAACATTCCTGTAATAGTCGAAGCCGCGGCTACTAGTACTATCCAGAAAATTTTATTTATTACATTAACAGTGGTCGCATTCTCGCGTACCGCTATTTCCAATCTATCAGTTCTATTTATAAGAGCTAATATTTGTTCTCCCTGTTGTCTGCCAAACTCAGCCATAGTGGCTATTTTTTCTTCAGCTCTCGCTAAAGAAATGATCGCGTCAGACATACGATCGATTTTTTCTTCGATTCTATCCAGCCTGGCAGATTGTTCTGCCCTTTGTGCATTAGCTGTTGTCATATTTAAATATCCTAATCTTTAAAGGTGTAACACCTTTTATTATTCTGTGGTATTCTTCCTTCTTAACATCGAATACCATACCTTTCTTTAAAAGCCATGGCAAACATTTCTGCATTTGAAATTGCCATCCTTCGCCATCAAGGATTTCTATTTCTCTATCTTCGAAATCCTGATGCCACACAAATTCTGCATCATCGCGAGAAGGGTCAAATTCCCTTATATCCGCGTCTTCCCAATACGGTTTACCAAAAGTAAGATCCACCACCTTTAAGCCCCAAGTCTTTGGCGTATTTAGGCAATCTACATGCCCAATAGCCTGGTTTAGTTTTATCAGTTTTAGTCTCACACTTATGACGAGCCGCAAAGCTTCTTGCTGCATCTTTGTCATTTATCTTTGACGTTAAACCACCTTTTTCGTCACCAAATTCAATCTTCTTAACATTTCCTGTCTTAGGATTGTTAACGTAAACCACATACTTCTTTTTGCCGCTTGATCTTTTCGGCTTATTAAGTTCAGGTTCTTCATTTATTTCAATCATTGGTTGATCTAAAGGAACATGTTGTCCTTCGTATAAACCAAACCTTTCTTCAATGTGCTCTAAAAAGCTGTGCATTAATTTCCCTTAATAGTCCTTACGGCTTTGCTAATAATCATTTTAATAGCAGTAAAATATGCCCATCCAAAACCGTAAAATATATGGAACGTATGGTTCTTTTCAATCTTATCTTTACCGCCAAACTTCTTAGTCCAGTTATCAACGTATTCACCTTTGTATCTTAACACCGCATGAGATACTTTCCACTTACTTGGACCAACACAGCAAATGCCAGCCTGATGGGTTAATAGCATCCACCACATTTTTAGATGACTTTCGCCACATAGTCTATACAGAATCGATAGTGAATAGTCTTCGCAATCACCGACAAACTTACCTTCAGCATCTGCTGAGTATATAATCTTCCAAGAATCAGCAGCACCGAATTGTTCTTTATCGGTTTTATACTTCCACTTACTAGTAAACGAGGATACTACTTTATCCCTTGCTTTTAATTCTTCTTTATTCATAACTTTACTCCTTTTAATTTCTTTAAGCCCTTTAAAACTTCTTTATAAGCTTTATCCAATTCCTTTGTAGCTTTGGCTATCTGGGCTTTCTTCATTGCTTTTTCATCTGCAGCAATGTTTGATAAACGATTTTTTTCGAATTCTATGGTTTCCTTTGCTGCGAACAAATCTTCTTTGGCTCGTCTAAGATCAGTCAATTTATCAGCTTTACTTTGAGCTTTATCTCTTTTTCTATTTGCAACGTTCTGCTTAGAATATCGGCTCTTAAGTTTTTTAGCGGCTTTTACGCCTTGCTTTCCACCAAACTTTGCGGCCATTGTACCGTATTTAAGTAAGCCCGAAACAGCTTTTACGCCTTGGTCAATTACGACGATCAAAGCAGCTTCAGCAGCTCCTTCGTTCATATCCAACTGCATAGTAGCTTCATGCAAAGGCATGTCTAGAATTTCGTCTAAGGTTTTTGGTTCTATGTGTTCAGCAAATGTTCTCATTTTTGTCCCTTTATCCATTTTATTGCAATGGCGTTTTCTGGAGCTTTAGCCGCCCAGGTTTTAATATCTTTATATGCTTCTAAAGAAGATTGTTCAATATCAGACCCTTTAGAATTGTCTATAACAATCATGCGTTTTCTAAAAAGTCCTTGAAATTTACCAATGTTCTTTTGTACATCTTTCCACATTTTAGTTACCATATCATCTGGCAACGAACGTGGCCTCATTGTATTTCTTTCTAATGCCGTATCTAAATCAGTATTAACAAATATCATATGTACAGCATATCCAATAGTTCTTAACATGTCAACTTGCTTTTTAATTTTAGCATAGTCTTTACCAGTACCGTCAATAACAATACCCATTCTGCCTTCTAAAGCTCTAGTCATAATTTTACCAGTAATAGCTTTGGCCTTGGCTCTTGCCGCTTGGCCTTGAGCAGACGCAATATCATCAGGATCAGTAGTTAAACCAGCTTTTTTTAATCCTTTCTCAAAAGCATCATCTGAATTTATCAATCTAAATCCAAGAGCTTTTAGTGCAGTCTTACCTACAACAAATGATTTACCAGAACCTGGTCCACCCGCTAGGAATACTGCTTTAAAAATAGAAGGATCATTTACACCTTCCATAATATTAAAATGTTGTTTAAAGTTATCCACCGAATTCATGTCCTGCGACTCTCTTCATTTGCTGTTTAAACTCAGCAAAATCTGGTTTACTTTTGTAAAGCTTAATTGAGATCTCATCTCTATCTTTACCCTTAATTCTCCACTTATAACCTTTATCTAAATGTTCTGGCTTTGTAGTCTTTACTACTCTACGCTTAAATCCATCTTCCCAAGGTTCACTCTTACCTGTACCTTCTTCTAAATCTTTCGTTTTAGTTTTTAGTTTTTTATCTATAGACTTTACATCTAGAGATTTTAATTCTGATTTTTTACCATTACTAATTTTCATAGCTTTAGCATAAATTTCTTTTGCTTTAGACTTATTCTTAACCGCTAAAACACTTATCAGTATAGTACCTAATGTTACAGTTCCTATGGCCGCAGCCTTAGTAAATATTGCAGCTGCTAGCTTGGCTGATATTTCAACGCCTAACCATTTACCAACACTCACTATTAACCCAACACCAAACTTTTGTATTTCAATTATTGCGGTTAAATCATATTTTTTTGCAACACTATAAATTACTGTTCCTTTTACAGCAGCTTTTAAGCTTAGCGGAGGTACGGCTAGTTTTACTATTTCCTTACCAATCTTTAAAGCGACAGGTAAAATAAAGTTATAAGCCTCATCTAGGTCTTGTTCATATAAAGAATGTTCCGCAAAGGTTTTCATTTCTTTAAGTCGTACCTGTATGTTTTACCTTTTGCTTGGCCGTCCTTTGTAATTTTAAACTTAGCAATACGAGCTAGGTTGTTAACTACTTCTAATTTACCTTTAGACATATCCTTTTGTAATTCTGGTTTTACTTTCTTCCAGATAGTATCTAATATATCTGAATCAGACATTACTAATGGACCTTCGCTCATAGCAGATTCTGAAAGCTTTTTATCCTTGGCATTCTGAAGAGACGCTGTAGCAGCCTTTTGTCTTCTTAAAATTTCATGGAAAGTATTCATATTAATCCCGTGGTGTCGGCTTTGATAAAATACTCTTGGCCTTTGCTTTATCTTGCTTTAGTAAATCAGCTGCAGCGCGTAAATACGAATCAGTATCTCCATACTTAAGTTTTCTCCAAGATTTGCCATCTTCATTCGCAAGCCATTTGGCTATTCTTAATCCGTCAAAGGCACCACCGTCATTCTTAGTGTATACACCTTCTCTTATTTCTTTAAATGTTTTCATCTTACTTTTTTTCCTTGGCCATCATAGCCGCTATCTTCATTAACGTCTTTTTGTCTTTATCAGATATTTTATCTAATTGCTTTTTCTTGGCAATATCTTCTAGTGACTTTGCCCATGAAGCTGAAGATTCTTCAACGTTTTCAAATTTAAGCCTTAATGCTTTTAATAACTCTTTCTTGTATCGTGCAAATAAATCACTACCGGCATCTTTAAAGAAATCTGTCTTTACGCCTTTATGAAAAGGGCCTGGTTTGTGATATTTTTTAATAATAGTATATCCAGTATCTGACATCCAATCATTAAAATCATCTTCCGTTTTAAGTTTACTTACAGATTTTTTTGCAGTTTTGATTAAATCAGATGCAGCCTTTTTACTATAAGGCTCGTCATCCATCCAATTTTCGTTAACCGATTCAGAATGAGTGTTATAGTTAGTTCTCAATTCTTTAAAATTTTTCATTTTACCATTCCTCTTACATCTTTTTTAGATAACCCATATACGTCAACCAACCATTTTTCTAAACCTCGTTTATCGTTACTCATAACAACAAGTTCGTTTTCTCTCTTGTCCCAAGTATCGATATACACTCTATCATCTTCCCATTCATCAGCGTATTCTCTTGGATCGCCCATATCGAAATCTAATGTAGCTTTATAATTTCTTTCAGAAATCATTTGGCTTTCTCTTAATTCTTTAAAACTTTTCATTTTTA
>Ga0115003_10001306_pt1 | contig 21858 bp, 19 predicted proteins | sample ArcticOcean_MG_C_7_FD_88736 | JGI IMG/M metagenome (GOLD analysis project Ga0115003, IMG submission 88736) | Marine microbial communities from western Arctic Ocean - ArcticOcean_MG_CB11_88 | ecosystem: Environmental > Aquatic > Marine > Oceanic | place: Arctic Ocean: Canada Basin | collected... | reverse complement strand
CCCTCAACTGTCTTTTTTTAAATCTTTCATTTCCGATAGCTGACTTAAATGATTGATCCCATGTTGCTACAGGTGGGATTATAGTAAGTATCTCAAGACCTGTTCTCCATGGTTGACCCATTACCAAATCGACAGGACACCATATTTTATCCATAGCAGCTAGTAATTTTTTTGCTCCCTTTAAGGTTATAAGATAAGCATAAGCTCCACCAGGAGCTGTAGATAGCCTTACTAATTTATAATTATCACTTAGTTTTGCTACATCTTTTTTCATTTTATTATTTAGTTTAGGTTTTGAAATTAATCTAACTAATTCCCAATCATATGAACATTTGAGCAACTCATTGATATTTTTTTCAAAATTAACTAAGAAAATAAAATCATCCTCTAACACTAATGCTTTTTGAATTTTTTTAGAAATTATTTTCTCTAGAGCTAATTTATGAGAATTGAAGCAACCAAATTCTCCAAGCGTTAAATCTCTCCCAAAATAAAATCTTCTTTTCCAGCTAACATATGTTGAGGGAATTTTATTTGGCCTACCATTAGCAAAAAAGAACTCAAAATTATCACAGATACCATTAAGTTGTTTTTTAGACTTATTTTGTCTGCCAATTTCATCAGGCATTGATATGACAAAAGTGGGAATTTTTTTAAGTAAAAGACTCATGTGATTGAAAATAAGGATCATTAAGTTCTTAATGTTTTATTATAATGTAAATATAGTAAAAGAATCGAAATGATATTAATTTCAATTTTTTCTCTTAGCTCAGGTGATAGAGCATCCTTCTCTAAAGAGGAGGTCCGAACGTTCGAATCACGCTGAGGTTACCTTTGAAATTTACTCTCTAAGGACTGGTTTTAAAAAACAATAAAAAATTAAAATAGTGTAGTTTTTATTTGGGATTCCTTTGAAAAAAAATGACTAGAGGTCATGGAGCATTAAAAATTATGTTTAGTGAGGTAAGTTTGTTATAGTTTTATGACTAATAAAGAATTTAACTTCGTTCAAAAAGTAGATAATTAAGACGATTGCTATATCTTAAAATAATTTAATACTTTAGCTAAATTGGTATATAAAGTTGTTTGAAGTAATAGAGTAAAATTATAATATTTTCCCAAAGGTAAGGATTGGCTTCTAACTTAAAATTTTTTTTCCCTTATCTCCTTCCATTGCTTTTAGTTTTTTCAAGAAGTTTGGCGGATATCACTATTGTTTTAGTGAGCGTTTCATTTCTTTACTATTCTTATAAAAATATAGGTTGGGAATGGATCAAGGATAAATGGTTCTTTCTTGCTTTAATTTTTTCAGCCTACTGCATGACAATTAACTCTGCATTAAGCATCAATCCAACTGAGTCTTTAGCATATTCAATATTTTTTATTAGGTGGCCCATATTCTCAATGGCATTGGCTTATTGGGTTTTAAATGACATAAAGTCACTTAAGAGATTCATGCTATCAATGGCAATTGTGTTATTTTTTATAATTTTTGATACTTGGTGGCAATTCTTTTTTGAGCTAGATCTTTGTGGTTTCGAAAAATTTCGTTCCGATAGACTCACTGGTCCTTTTAAAGGAAACCCACAGGTTGATGTATGGGTATCTAAGCTTGTTTTACTGCTTCCATTATTTCTAATTTTATATAACAAAATGAAATTGCAAGATCATCGAAATTATTTAACTTATGTTTTTTTTATAATCTCCACTCTGTTATTTCTTTCTGTTTTAATTACTGGCGAGAGAATGGCATTACTAATGATGATTTCAAGTATTTTTATTTTATTTATTGGGTTAGCCTTAGATAAAATATTTTCATTTAAAAAAATATTAATTTTGTCGCTACTTTCATTTTTTGGAATATTAATTTTTGCATATTTTTTCCCTGATGCAACTCAATATGCTTTTTTTTCAACGATTGAAAAAATATTAAATTGGAGGTCATCTGATTATGGTCTTGTGTGGCAAAGTGCTTATGACGTTTGGATGCAATCTCCATTTTTTGGTGCTGGTCTTCATAAATATCGAGAAGCATGTGAAAACCTTGGAACATATGGTAGCTACTATTTAGATTCTGCAGGTTCTGGAGTCTGTTTTCATCCACATAACATCACATTACAACTTCTTTCTGAAACAGGCGTAATTGGCTTTATCTTATTTTATTTGATGGTAATTTTTTTAGCAATTTCTTCATTAAGAACTTATGTTACAAAAAAATTATGGCTTAACTTTGCAATAGTTTTCAGCATTATTTTTTCCTGTTTTTTGCCTATTCAATCTGGAACGAGCTTCTTCGCAAATAAGTATGGTGCCATTATCTGGTTATTGGTTGGTGTTATGCTAGCAACAAATAGGCTTTTTAATAAAGAAAAATTTCTTAATAAAAAATAAAAAGTAAACTTCAATTCCTTGACTTCAATTATTGCCTTCACTAAACTAAAAATAAACATTAACTATTGATTAAAGTATTACTAAAACAATAGGTTAGGGTAGTTATTAGGGGATAGAGCATCCCCACACTTGCGGGAGGGTCGCCCGTTCGAATCGTGCCGAGGGCACCACTTCTATTTAATTTCTAATGAAGATTTTTTACTTGTGGGTACTACTACGATATATGAACAAAAAAATCAATATGGCAAATGTTATGAAAGAGAGTATTTCTTAGTGCACCTTTTTTTAGTGGTCCTATTAATTCTTCCACCAAGCTGTATATAATACTTAGATATACTATTTATTAGAATGGGAGAAAATTAATGGAATTTTTTGCGGACTGGTCCAGAGCTGAGTTAATCTTACTAGTAATCACGATTTTGTTAGCAATTATTGCTTTGAATACACGTGATTAAAATGAGAAAAAGACTATTCATATTGGAGGGTTTTTTTAAGTATCCCTATCTTCAAAATCGTCTTTTTGAGAAAGTCTATTTTGGATAGCCAAATAAATTAAAATTATAGTAATTATTAAACCTAGAATCCATCCAACAAATACTAATAGTTCAAAAAACCCCATTATTGAGTTACTACAGCAGTTCCATAAGCAACTACTTCAGAACATCCTTGAGAAACTGCATTTGATTCGAGTCGCACACTTAAGACTGCATCAGCTCCTAAGTCACTAGCATCCCTTACCATTCTTAAAATTGCTTGCTCTCTAGCATCAGCTTGAAGTTTGGTGTACTCCTCAATCTCACCTCCAACCATTATTTTGATACCTGCCATCCAATCTCGCGCGAAATTTCTTGATCGTACAGTAGACCCTCTTGCGATACCTAAAACCTCAATAACTTTTCTTTTAGGAATAGATTCGGTTGTAGAAATAATTATCTTTTTCTTTTTTTTAATGGTGCTTTGTAATTTTCCAATAAAAATACTTTTTGTTTTAACTTTATTTTTATCCATTAGCACATTAGCCTTTGATTAAGTGATTTAATAATACATCATTAGAAAGATAATAAATTGAAATATTATTTAATTTTATATACAAATTTAACAATTTACTATTTATTAAAGTATCACTAAAACAATAGGTTAGGGTAGTTATCAGGGGATAGAGTATCTCCCTCCCAAAGGGGGGGGTTAAGTTTAAATCTCATTTACCTATACCTTCAATATTTTTTAATAAAGTATTAAATCAACTACACTCTATCTTTTATTGAATAGAGTTTCGTTACCTATTTACTCTTTTAAATGCTTAAATAGAGATGAACATATATTATTTTAATAGGGGAAAGGTATGAAAAAGTTTGTAGCAGCAATGTTTTTATTAGCAACATCATCAGCAGTTTTTGCCGTAGAAGTAGCCTCGGGTGAAGGAGGCGTTTATATAATTGACGGCAAAAAGGTTTACTATTGCACGCAGTTTTGTAAGTTAATAACAAATGATTACACGCAATCAAAATAAAAATAACCTTTTTATTTATTTAAACCACCTTTTAGATAGTAAAGCCATAAAGCTTTGTGTTTAATAAAGGAGTGAATAATTAAAGAACTAACAAATAAAAAAGTTTTGAGTTCAATATGAGTGCATTGATTATAATTTTTGAGCAGAGTGGTTAGGTTTTTACATTGAAATTGTTGCTTTTTATTTAGTTGAAAATTACAATATAGTTCACAATATTTTTTTTTAATGTAAACTTAAATATAACAAATTTGTTAATTAACGATGGGAGAAGCAAATGATCTATAAACAAACAAGTAATCGTAACATTCAAAAGGGTTTTACCCTTATTGAGCTTTTGGTGGTTATTGGAATTATCGGTATTTTGGCTGCTGTGGGCATACCTGCTTACCAAGGGTTCCAACAAAAGGCAAAATACAACGCAGCTAAAACAAACTTTTCAAACGCAAAAAGTTTCCTTATGGCTGAAATTTCAAAGTGTAATGGTATCAATACAGCACTATCATTTATTGATGCAGCTGGTACCACACAAACACTAGCCGGCGGCGCTGTTGCATGTCCAATCGGACTTAATGCTACGGGGCATACTTCAGGGGGTATTTATTTTAGAAAGTTGCTTTGGGATAAGTTTAAAAATCCTTACTCGACATCATCTGGAACTATCTACGGTGCCACAACTATTGCAACTGCTGGGACAAAAACTACACTCGTGACAGCTGTAAAAGCAGCACAAGGATATATGTCACTAACAGCTGTAGGTACGAATGCCCTTAAATTAACTACTAATATTGGTAACCAAGATGGTGGTTTAACATATGAGGTACTCTCAGAAACAATAAGCTTATCTGATTAATAGCTTCTCTTAAGGAGTTATATTTAATATGCTATGGGCTTTAATTCAAGAGTTAGCAAAAAAAACAGAATTATCTGATATTCATATTCATGCCGATAGGCCCATAGCCTATCGCGAGCATGGTGAAATGAAGCAACTCGCTGATCATGTCACGACCGCACAGAGTATCGATGATTTTTTAAAGAAATTCTTAGAAAAAGAAGATCACGAACACTTTAATAAAACTAAGGATCATGATTTTGCTATAGAGTCTGATGGTTTTCGTTTTAGGGTCAACGCATTTCAAGAAAATAATGCATATGCACTAATTTTAAGAATAATTACAACAAATATTCCTAGCTTTGATGATTTAAATCTCCCTGGATATATTCGCTCTATCCCAACGCTTGAGACGGGTTTAGTTTTAGTCACTGGTCCAACAGGCTCAGGAAAGAGTACGACACTGGCGACAATTATTGATGTTATTAATAAAACCCAAAAAGGCCATATCATAACGATTGAGGATCCGGTCGAATTCAAGCATGAAACGCAAGCATCGGTCATAACTCAAAGAGAAGTAGGACGAGATACCCAGTCATTTACTTCTGCACTAAGAGCCTCATTGCGGGAAGACCCTGATGTGATTTTGGTTGGCGAGCTTAGAGATTTAGAAACAATCTCATTAGCACTCACAGCCGCGGAAACCGGCCACTTAGTGTTTGGAACATTGCATACGAATAGTGCACCTTCAACTATCGATAGAATTATTGATGTATTTCCTCCAGAACAACAAGAGCAAGTTAGGTCACAGTTAGCTTCATCCTTGAGATGTGTTATTACACAAAAATTATTAAAAAGGATTGATAAAGTAGGTCGTGTTGGCGCCTTTGAGATTATGATATGTAACGCAGCAATTAAAAACCTTATTCGTGAAAATAAGATTTTCCAAATTGCGAACTCAATGCAAATGGGTAAGGGAGAGGGGCAGATGTTAATGGGAAACTCTCTTAAAGAGCTTATCTCTCAAGGTGTCATTGCTGCCGCAGATGCCGAGATTGAATAAACACCCTAAAGTTCTTCTTGAAGACGGCTTTACGCTTGTTGAGCTGTTAGTTGTCATTGCAATCATTGGTATTTTGGCAGCAGTTGGTATCCCTATGTATCAAGGGTATGTAGCTGACGTTAAAGCAAGAAATGCGCAGAATACACTCCAGTCAATAGCGATGGAGCAGAAAAGTTATTTTAATAGTAATTTTTGTTACTATGTCACCGGCTCAGGAGACAAGGCAGGTGAAATAAACACAGGCCTTTTTGAGTCAGCAGCAGCAGCAGACGGCCCAATTCCTATAACAAACAATCAATATAAATTTGAAATCATCGGCACCGCATCAACGTCATGTGCTGACCCAAAAGCAGGGACATTTACGGCAACAGCAACCCATAAAACAGATGCAACAAAAGTATATAGCATAACCAATACATTAAAGAAGACCGGTTTTTAATATTTTTTAGATGATAGATATTTCAAGTTTTTTTTATGTGGCTGTATTTTTGTTTGGTCTTGTATTTGGTAGTTTTTATAATGTTTTAATACACCGAATACCTCTGGTTATAAATAGTAAAAAAAAAACTTTTTTTAGCACCATTTCTTACCCTAATTCATTTTGCCCAAGCTGTAAAAAAAACCTATTACTCACTCATAACATACCGCTTTTATCCTGGTTGTATCTAAGTGGAAAGTGTCATTTTTGTGAAAATAAAATAAGTTTTAGATACCCACTTGTTGAAGCTTTGACTGCTTGTATTTTCCTTTTCTCATTTTGGCGATATGGCTTAACCATCGAATGTATCTTTTGGCTTATTTTTTTCTCCATCCTTCTTATTTTATTTTTTATTGATTTAGAGACATTTTTATTACCCGACTATTTTACGATATCATTACTAATAATCGGCATTTTAAAATCTATCCTCTATCCTTTAGCTGTTGATCCAGTTAATTCTATTCTTGGTGCTATTTTTGGATTTTTTAGTTTATACATTGTAAATAGCTTGTATCGATTATGGAGAGGGGTAGATGGGTTTGGAGTGGGCGATTTTAAATTACTTGCCGGGTTAGGATCATGGTTTGGTTGGTTCTTAGTCATCCCAATTATAATGATGGGCACTAGCGTTGCCCTCATATCTGTTTTAATTTTATCAGTGATTGGAAAACAATTTACTTTAAAGATGATGATACCTTTTGGCCCAGCATTAATTGTTGCATCAATCATTATGTATTTGAATCCAAATATACTATTATTGTTTATCTAACTTAAACTTCTCAATGGAGGTTATTGAAATGAAGAAATTAAAATTAATCATGTTTGTCTTCTTTATTGTGCTTACATTTAACGCGAAGGCAGAAAATAAATTTGAAACACTTTGTTGGAATGCAATAACAGCTACAACGGACTATGCTGATTCAGTAAAAAATAAGAACGGTAAAGCAAATAGCATTAAGCTAAAAATGTGGATCAATAAAAATATTACCTATAAACCTTTGAAGGGCTACCTTAAAAATAAATTCCTTCCTGTATTGACTGCAAGCAAAGAATTTACTTCAAATAATTTGTACGTTTATAGAGATAAATATCTTAATAATTGTGTCGCAGAGATTAGATAAATTTGTGTTTATGTAAAAAATTATGGATTAAAATTTAGTTATGAAAAAAGAAACTTCCAAAGTATATGGTTTTTCGTTGCTTGAGCTGCTTGTAGTGATTGGAATTATGGGGGTTCTAGGTGGTTTTGTTTATCCCAGCATTAACGACTGGCAAAAAAATAAAAATATTGAGCGAGACCTTCAGGCATACACAAGCCTGCTCGATTATGTTTTAAGTAAGGCCAAAGCCGTGGGTGGGACCGGGATGGTGTATTGTGATGTGATAGATGAAAATACAACCATCGTCAGTTATAAAATATCAAGACATTTCTTAAAACCCAATGCAGCGGATACGTTTGTTGTAGATTCAAATTTTACAAACAATATTATTAAAGACCCAAGAAATGCCATTGGATCATCTGCTGCAGAAGACCCTAATCATAATATCCTCTCCGGTAAAAGTGACTTTGAAGCATCGATTTGTCAAGTAGAAGGCATTATAAATGCTAGAGGTCAATCTGGATTAAACGGGGTTGCAAGGAGCCTAAGAAATATCGATGCGTATATTCATGTTAAGGGTGCATCAGCCACTCTTATTGGTTCTACACTCTCTGGAGACGACGAATATGATGACCACCCAAGTTATTTTGTGAAATTGACAAAAGACCTTGGTTTATTCAGAATAAATAGAAGAGATTATTCTTCAGGCAGCTGGGAGTGTGCGGAGGATTGGTATAGCGATGTCAAAGGAGATGGCAATGAATGCTTATAACAAAACTTCGAATAAAGGTTTCACGCTGATTGAAGCCATTATAGCAATGTTGATTTTTGGGATTGCGTTCACAGGCCTTTATTTGGTATTTGGAATTGCGCTTAAAGGAGCTAACAACATACAGGCCAGAATGCATCTTAATTTAATAGCAAACCAAATTGTTGAGAGCATTGCTGCAGAAACAAGTCGAGACGTAAATGATATCCTTAATCCCTTTAAGACGCCTTCGAGTTATAATGCAAACCTCAATAATTGTGCCACCTTCGCGGCCACAGATATTAGAAAAACATGGTGCACTAAGTTAAATGAAGTTGTAGGGGGGCACCAAGGACTTCATGCGAACCAGAAAAGAAACGTCTCGGTCTCTAAATCATCAGGGCATTTGTATGTTGATATAAATCTTGCCGTTGGGGGTGATGCTTCAGGAAATAATATTTCACAGGTGGTTGTCTCGAGAAGGATACGTCCTTAAATGGTTGAACACTCTAAAATGTCTGGATACACAGTCATAGAATTAATGATTGCTCTCATAGTTAGTTCGATTGTTATCGCGGGTTCTTTGGTAGGTTTTAATGTGATTGAAAAACAATTTAACGAAGTAAACCTTAAAACATCACTCGATCGAAAGGCTGTTAATTTTATTAAAGAATTGCAATCGGATGTTTCGATGGCAGGGTATATGGAATTTCAAGGAGCAACTTCAATGTCAGCGGCTGAGGCCATCCAATTTGAATCTGCTCCCTTTGATGATGGCGATAACCCCGGCCAAAAGGTGCAAGGTGAATTTAGGGTGACCTATGATGCAAAAGATGATTCTGATGTCACCTATAGAAAAAATGTGCAATATAGCTGTACTAAAGTCACCGGAGCTGAATATTACACATGTTCAAAAAGGGTCGTAAAATGTTTGGTTAGCCCTTGTACCGGAGCTTATAATATTGGAGTCAACGTAGATAATGTTGCATCGAGTTTAAAGGAATTAACAAAATTAGACCGCGTTAAAGAATTCTCTATTACGAGAGATAACATCAAGAATTTACCTGGGACGGTCTATCATGGGGCGCCTCAAGTTTTAAGAATAAAATTAGTTCTAGCGGATACAAATAAATCAAAAGGTGTTGGTGAAGCAATTGAGAAAATATATCATTTTTCAGTAAGAGCAAGAAATGTATCGATGATTAAAAACTATGAAGATTAAAAATAACTATCACCAAAATGGAATGGCGCTGGTGGTTACACTTATATTGTTATTAACTTTAACCATTTTAGCTTCATCTGTATTTATGTTAATTAACAGACATGGGGAAATTATTGATAACATATCTTACAGGCCCCAGGCTATGGAAGCTGCGAATTCATGCATTGATCAGGCATTCGACTGGCTAGCCACTCTAGAGGGGGAAGTTTGGCGGAATGGGAATGTCCCAATTGACCTTGCGGCGACGGGTAATGCTTTAAATAAAAGAACCGTCTTGCAGGACACTTCACAAGCCGGTGTTACGAGAGATGCAATGTTTACCTCCCTCCTTGGCAAATCTTCTTGCACCAAGGTGCTTATAACAAAAATTTCTGAAGGTGTTGTTCGTGGTGAGGGCTCTGAAATTGGGTCTGAAACAACTTACGGCTCTTCATTTTTAAAATATATTTTTAAAATTGAATCCAGGGGTGTGTTTAATGTACCATTGAATTCCGCTGGAACAGCGATTGAGCTTGATGACTGGAACAGTACTTCAAATATTGTTGATGTTGAAGTGCATGCTGAATTTGAACCTAATTATTAATTATCACAAGAGTGCATTTATGGGTTATAGCACAACGTTTAAAAATCAACTAGACTACAGGATATGAGAAACTTATTTATTTTAGTATCAGCAGCGTTATTTTTTATACCTCTGGCCTCAGCCGACTTTAAGACAGGCGGTGTAATTTTTAACTCTACTTCGGAAGAAGATCAGACAATAGCATTAGGTATTCGCCCAGAAGGTCATATGGGGGCTCCTTGGCCACATAATGTAGCGGTAAACGCAAGTACTACCGGTATTGCCTATAAGTTTGATGGCTCAGCTACTCAAGGAGGCATAACCGGATGGCGCGATGCCACTACCCCTGGGTGCTTATGTGAAGGATGGGGCGCGGGAGGACTTGATGCAGATGGTAATCAGTTTTCTGGTCGAGCCGACGAAGCCAAGGGCGGTGTAAATAACCTAGAGGTAAAAAGTTTTGTGACTGAAGAGACAAGCTTGGTCTCTACAGTATGGATTGATGACTCGGATGAAGGACCTACACTTGAAGTTATCCATCGCTTTGGTCCGGCGGCGAAGGTTCCCGGCGTGTTATTTCAAGCATTAGTAACCATCACTAATATCGGGGGCAGTACGGTTCAGGATGTAAGGTATAACAGGACAATGGATTGGGATATACCTCCTACAGAATTTTCAGAGCGTGTAAGCATTATTGGTGCTACAGCCTCTGCAGCCTCCCCTGAAAGACCTAAAGTTTTATATTCTGGTAATCAGGGTTTTATGTATCCAAAAGTGTTTAATAGCAGTAGTTCATATGCAACCAGCCCTAAATGGGGAGTTATCAATACAGACTATGAGCTAGCTGGACCCTCTGACCACGGATTTACGGCGACATTTGAACTAGGTGATTTAGTTTGCGGTGAGGCTCACACGTTCATGATCTATTATGGAGCTGCTAAAGATAGAGCAACCGTAGTGGCTGCTTTTGCAACAGAAGAAGTTCCATTTTATTCACTTGGTCAATCCGCGGTTGATAGCCACAAGTACAGAAGCGGGTTTAATAATAGTCAAGTAACCTATGGTTTTGGATTTAAGGGCGTGAGTGGGTCAGCAATTGCACCATCCTTGCCAGTTAAAACTGCAATTTTACCGGGGGGTGTTGAAACTAATGAGGGTATTGTTCAAACCTATGCACCGCCTGCAGTTTTTGGCCAAAACTTATACCAAGCGATATTTAAGTATAGACAAGATAAGCAATGGGAAGGTGATATATTAAAATACGAGCTGAATGAAAGCGGATCAATCAATGCGGGTGTGCCTCCTGTAAGGGCGTTAAAAAAACTACAAGATAAGCTTACCTCTGCAACACTCAGCAGCTCATATGATTCAGGAGGTAGGTCGATATGGACTGTTGGTAACGATCCTAACTGTCCAGGGGGTCTCTTAGCAAAACCAACCTCAAATAACAATTTCACAACTGCAAACTCCTCAAAATTACAAAAACTTTTATTTAATTGTGGAGGGTCAGGAGGCGAGGCAAATGAATTAATAAATTTTGTTAGAGGGGCCGATATTCATAGAGAGAATGTAGGTAATACGTCAGACCCAAGAACTTCGCTCTTAGGAGATACCTTTCATTCTGAATTAATTTTTGTAGGTGCCCCGCGCGCAGGTTTCAGTTCAGATGCTGAAAATTTTGGTAAGTCTGAATCGTTTTATAGGTATGAAAAAAATTATGGGACTTTCGCCGCGACTCATAGGCTTAGAAGAGCACAGATATATGTTGGCGCAAATGATGGCATGTTGCATGCATTTGATGAGGACTTAAATGAACGATGGGCTTTTATCCCTCCTTCAGTAACGCCAACCTTAAGAGGTATGCTTGGGGTTGTAGGAAGCTCGGCAGGTCAAGGTAAATCAAACACTGTGTTTAATGTCGATGGCCCAATTGCAGTAAAAGATATTTATATAGAAGCTACGAGCGAATGGAAAACAGTCCTAGTTGGTGGCTTAGGCTATGGAGGTAAGAGTTACTATGTCCTCGATATTACTGACCCTGATGATCCAAAGCATATGTTTACGGTAGCTAACAATGACACTAATAAAACGGTAAATTATTGGGCTGCAGATGGGACAAAGTCGTCATTTCCATATTTGACTGCACCAGACCATATTGATTATCAAAAAATTGGTTCTACTTGGTCACGACCTATTATTATGTTGCTACCGTATAAAGCTGTTGGGGAAACGATAAAACAAAGATGGGTAATGGCATTTGGAGGAGGTTATGGCGGAGGCGCGTCGAGTGGTTTTGGTCCCCATGTCTTTGTTCTGGATTTTGAGCCTGACACAGCAAGCATCCCAAATACAACTGGAGGAAAGATTATTTCACAACAAGCAATTACAGTTGATCCAGCAAGCAACATACCCAATGGTGTTACAGCTAATTTAAGTGCAATTACAGCTGACGGGACTTCACTTGCAGATTATTTTGGCGGGATAGCTTATTTTACTGACCTTCAGGGACAATTATGGAAATACAATTTAAGTAAAAATACATTGGATGATGATAATACTAATTTGTTTGCGCTCAACTTAGCCTTTCGTGCAGAAGGGACGTTGGCGAATGATCGTTTTGGGTTTAACCAAGTCGCAACCACAGTTGTCCAGAATGATGTGGGTGATGATGTGAGTATATTTAACTATTTTGGTACCGGAGATCAATCTCGCATTCAAAGAAGAATTTCATCAATAAATAATCGAATTTTTGGAATCAAAGATTCCGATTTTCCAGGCTATACATTAACTGATACTGGCGTAGGGAAGACCACGCTGACTAGTTTGAATATAAATGATGAAGAATGCGTCACTGATGTCACTCAAAATTGGTATAGCGACACCCGTACCAAAACATCATTGGTACCAGAACCGAAATCTGGAAGCAATGATTGGACAAAGATTATTGGTAGGGCAGGCCTATTTAAAAAAAATGTATATTTTTCTATTTATAGGCCGGAATCAAAAAGTTGCCCCCTTACAGGAAGCAGTCAAATTATTCAAATAAGTGACGGATGTGGTGGAGTGACAGAGTATAATGTTGGCGAAGGTTTGGTCACTGCACCTGTAATTGACAACCGAGGCAATATCTATGCTGGTGTAAGTAACATACCTGCTGATAAGTCAGTTGGTGGGGCAGGTGTTGATAATATTACGCAGTTAGGAGATGGGGAAGAAGCCGAAGGTGGGGTTGACTTTAAATCATGGAGAGAGATAACTTATTAAAAAATGCTTGAGAATCTTAAAAATATATTAAATAAACCTGGGAATAAGAGTACAGAACCAGTGCAACAACCCATTGTGGGTGTTGATATCTCTCACTCTTATGTTCGGTTGGTTCAGCTTGAGAAAAAGAAAAAGGTTTGGTCGTTAGTAAAATTAAGCTCAAAAGTTCTTGAGGATTCATATGAAAATGAAGATAAAAGAAATGAAGCGATTGTCACACAGTTAAAAAATTTAAAGCTTGAGCAAAAACTACAATTTGACCAAGCAGCAATCTCTTTGCCGGTAAATTCAGCTATTGTTCAAGTCGTTCAAATTCCATACCTGGAAGAGGAAGAGCTAAAAGAGGCCGCTGATAATGGAAGCCTATGGGATACGGCAATAAATGTTCCTGGGGAGATCTCCGAGTACTCGATTTTTTGGCAAACCATTAAAAAAGATAGAGAGAAAAATACACTTTCATTATTATTTGTTGCATCAAGAGTGGACGAGATTGAAAAAAATTGTGATTTAGTTCGTAAGGCGGGTTTTGATCCACTTGTTGTTGATGTTAGATGTTTCGCACTTCGCAATATCCTTAAAACACATCCTGATGGTGGTGCTAAAGGCACACAAGTCTTTGTTGAGATTAGTGGTCAGGAAAATTATGCTGTTTGTATGCATGATGATTTGCCATTTATTTATGATATTTATGTCTCTGATGATGATTCTGATGCGTTGGTAAAAGGAGGGGAAGGCTTAACTGATGAACTTTTTACGAGAGTGGCCTCTCAAGTGAGAACGGCAACAACTTCATTTATGAAGCAGAGTGGCGTTCCAGGAATTGAAGAGATACAATTCTCAAGCTCTTTACCTTTTGCTAAAAAAATATATGAAAAATTTAAATCAGAAATAGTCGAATATAAGATTAATTTAATGGACCCATTTCATAATTTGCAAATTCCGAGTGCCTTAAAATCAAGACTTCAATCTGAAAAAAATGGATCATCATTTGGGATTGCTTTAGGCTTGGCGACTAGGCAATTAGATGTTTTTGGATATTTTAAATTTGTAACTGCTGTTTCAAATATTAACTTATTACCTGATAGAGCAGATAGAGCCACAAAAGAAAAGAAAAAAAGTGTAACGACGAGCTTAATGCAAAAGCTATCAATCCTGTCCACATTGTTTTTTGGATCGACTTTAGCGATATATTTTTATATGGTAACAACCATGTATTCGGTAAGTGATACAGAAAGTATGAAAATCAATGCAATGAACGAAGAAACAAAATTAGCTGAAAAGACTGAGGAGTTAGATAAATTGAAAGCTTGGACTCAGACCTCAGGTGCAATTAATTCTAAGCTACTTGATATAAGTTTTTCTGCAAACCTACCTAACGGAACATATGTATCAGAAATACAGCATTATAGAAGTAAGCCTAGCCTGTTTGTCTTTAAGGCAAGAGACCCAGCAATTTCAGGGAAGATAATTAACATATTAAGCAAAGACTTTAAAAATGTAACCCTTAAGGATATTCAATCCCCTAATAAAAAGGGTGGATTAAACACGATTAATATCAATTATTTAATTAAGTAAATTAAAAAAAACCAGTACTTTAAACTTGGAAAGGAGTTTTTTTTGTTTCAAGCTTTAAAATTTAGACGGTCTTAAATTATATACTAAAAAATCATCATATAGTTAAAAATAAAAAATAAATACTATATGTAGTGCTTTAATAAAATTTTTAGTATATGTTATGCAATATATAACTTAAATTGTTCTTATAGGTTCATTTATTTGTTTTTAATGTTACATCGACAAAAAACATTATAATTTATTACATTAATATATAAGAGAAAATTTATAAATGGCAGAAGATAAAAAACCAATAGATGTAAAAGATTTATTTAATAAGGATAAGCTCCAATCCTTATTTGGTGATAACGGATCCATTATTGGGAATAAACTTTTTTTATATGTGTTAGTTACCTTAATAATATCTTTTGTATTGTTATATTTTATGTATGTCTTAATTGGCAATCAAGATAAATACAGCGAACAAAAACAACGGTATGATACTTCTGCAGCACAGCTTGTTACTATTCAGAATGAATTTTCGAACATTATAAAAAATAATAAATCCTATTTTGCAGAACTAGAAAAAGCTTCTAAAACTAAATCTGAGCTATCATCAAAAATCACAATTTTAATTGGAAATTATGGGTTAGAGTTAAAAAAAATGGATTTGAAATCTGCTGGGGCAGGTCAAAAAGCAAGTCCTTCGATGTCCATTGAAGTTCAGGGTAAATATCTTAGTTTAATTCGATTTACAAATGAACTAAATAATTTAGTTGCGGCTTCACAAGTAAACGAACTCAAAATTTCTAAGGTATCAGGCTCCAGAGACCTCCTGTTGTTAGTTGATTTAAATTTTTCTGCTCCACCCGTACAATCATTGTCACCAAGTACTAGCCTTTATTTAAATTTTAATGACCAACCTGCCTTGAGTCAAAAATATGTATGGTCCGATATGCCTATTTTGGTGAATCAGTTTTCTGAAATTCTTAAAGTAGGTTTTACTGAAAATGAACCCTTTAACCAGACTGTCACCACAGAGCCTGAACCAAGTAGCTCAGCTAGAGATCCTTTTGCAGAACCGGATAGCTCACCTAGAGCAATGAAAAAGTCTGGAGCTAATACAGATAATCTAGACGAGATACCCGAGAGCTATTTTTTATCTGGAACCCTAGTCTCATCCAATAATCAATACTGCGTAATAATTTCACCAGAGGGCGACTCAAGATATTATCAACAAGGTGATTTCATTACAAAAAAAAATAAAAAAATTTATATCAACAAGATTGTGACTAATCAAATTTTTGTGGGTAAAAAGAATACTTTAATCAAGGTTGGTGATGAAGTTAAATAGATTAAACATACTTATCGTAATTTTCTCTTTGACGCTGCCAGGCTGTCTTAAGGAATTTGTTAATAAAGATGATCTAAATAAAAATGCTGATCTTGTAAAAGAAGAGGTAATGGATATGAGAGATGATTCATCTATTACTCCAGAAGACTATGGTTCATCAGATGATTCTACTGCAACACTCAAGCCACGTAATGTTTTAACAATACAAGGAAAGGAGAGAGGCTTAAAGTTTACTGATCAATCTTGGGAATATTATCCTATCTCACTAAATTTAAATGTGGTTCCAATCAGAACTTTTTTTAAAGTGATGGCAGACTTAACGGGTTTAAATATTATTGTAGGTGATGAAGTTAATGGAGATATAAGCATTGAGCTTAATAATGTTGATTGGTATGAAGTGATGGTTATGGTTTTAAAAGAGGAAGACTTAATTCATGATGTAAATGAGTCAGGAAATGTGATAACTGTTCATACCCACAAGTGGGTAGAGGATCATAGTGCCTCCTTTGATACGGCATTGAATGCAAAAATTAAAGTCATCAATTCTCTTGCATCATTAGAAACTAAAACGACCTCAATATTTAAGATAAATTATGCGCAACCAGAAACCTTGGCTAAACAATTAGAGGATGTTGTTAAGTCACTTGCAGCGGGATCTGAATCTGCGGGTGAATCAACAGCTAGTTTTGTTGTTGACCAAAGAAGTAATTCATTAATTGTTCAAGCATCCCCAGCAGATATGATTTGGATTAAGGAAACAATTGATACTCTAGATAAAGCAACCAAGCAAGTAAAGGTTGAAGTATTCATTGTCGAAGCGAGCGATAATTTTACAGCCGAATTGGGATCAAGAGTAGGGCTATTCGGGAGCTCTAATCTAGGCGCTACAGGCTTAAAGGGACAAGTAAGTGACCTTACGGGTGTAAATACCGCGACTGCCACGGGTACTCTCGGAGGAACACCACCAACAACACTTGGAGCTATCACAACAGCGACAACAGCGGGTTCTGTTGCAAACAATCCTATTGGAAATCCCTCAGGTGCCTTAGCTATGCTATTTTCTGGTAATACGATGGATTTAAGAATTGAGCTTCAAGCTATGCAAACGGAAAACTTAATCAAAATTGTTTCCAACCCTAAATTGTTCATTGTCGATAATGAAGAGGCTATGATTGAAGATGGTGTGGAAGTGCCATACAATACAGTAGCCCAAGCGGGATCGACACCTACGACAGAGTTTAAAACGGCTGCGCTAGCATTAACAGTAACCCCACAAATTATTGATGATGGCAATATTTATCTTGATGTGGCAGTAAATAAAGATACTCCTGGAATCGGGAACCCACCTCCTATCTCTACAAAACAATTGCGAACAAAATTACTTATCAAGGATGGAGGAGTAGCGCTAATTGGGGGGATAACAACAACTGATACACTAAATGGTGAAGAGGGTATACCCTTCTTTAAGGATTTGCCCGGTATAGGACAATTTTTTAAAAATAATAAAACTAAAAATAATAAATCTACTTTATATATATTTATAGCACCTGAGGTTATTTAAAAAAATGGCAAAGGATCAGGTTCGGTTTTTAAAAGAGGAGCTAGCTGACACAATTAAAGAGTTTGAGCTTGTTGAAAAGAGTGTTTACGATTCAGAATTAGCTCACGCAATCAACACTGGTGGGGCTGTTTATGATTCACTTCTTAAAGAAAATGCTTTTAAAATTGAAGACTTACTCAAAAAGTTATCAAGCAAGTATGGTTTAAAATCTGATGTAAACCCAAAACCAATGCTGCCCGATATCAAAAAGTTTCCCTTACAATATTGTTTGGAAAATGCTCTAATTCCAATCGGGGAGACTGACAAGGTTGTTGAATTTGGTATTTGCGTCCCCAATTCTTTAAATGCTTTAAAGAATCTAGGTTTAATGATTGGTAAGAAGACATCAGCAAAATTTATCCCCCCTTATTTTATTTTACAATCAATCCAACAAAAACATATCCATACAGAGGTTGATGTGCCAAAATCAGATTTAGTACAAGATAAAAAAGAAACTATTGCTAGGGAAAACAAACCAAAGAAAATTGAGCTTGGAATCGAAGTGATGGAAGATAAATTAAAAAAAGAAACAGAAATCATTTTAGACTTAGATGCCCTTGGAGCAAATGAACAGAAGGATAAAAAGCTTGAGGATAATGTTAACCTTGCTGAATTATCTAAAGATATAAAAAAGGACGCTAAGCCGGATATAAAAATACCGGAGTCTGATGGTCCTGTCATTGAATTAAATCTGCCAGATGATGATGATGCTTTAAATCCCCCTAGTAAGGAAGTGCCAAAAAAAACTGCTTCTACAAAAAAACCTGGTATTACAAAAAAACCTGTTGCAGAAATATCTGGTGACGTAGTTTCAGTAGTGGATGAGATTCTTTCTGAAGCAGTTATGAACGGAACAAGTGACGTGCACATTGAGATATTCAAAGATATCGCCCAAATAAGATTCAGGAATGGGGGCACACTGCTTATTCAAAGTCAATACAAGGTCTTCATTGCAAAAAATTATAATGCTGTCGTCGCTCGTATCAAAATTTTAGCTAATCTTGATATCGCAGAAAGAAGACTCCCCCAAGATGGCAAGATATCATACACGGCCAAAGATGGAACTGAAGTTGACTTTCGGATATCCATTTTACCAACTAGCTTGGGCGAAAGAATAGTAATTCGTATTTTAAATTCCTCATCTCTAGCTGTCACAATAGGCGCTATTGGCTTTACAAAGAAACAGGAAAATGAATTTATTGCGGCTGTATCATCTCCGCAGGGTATGGTTCTTGTGACAGGTCCGACAGGTAGTGGTAAATCTACAACTCTTTATGGGGCCATGAATTATCTTAATGAGCCTGATGTGAATATACTAACCGCAGAAGATCCAGTTGAATATACAATGGCCGGAATATCTCAAGTTCAAATTAGGGAAGAGATTGGTCTAACTTTTGCCGGTGCACTTAGATCTTTTCTTAGACAAGATCCTGAAATTATTCTCGTTGGTGAGATCCGTGATGGAGAAACTGCTGATATAGCATCCAAAGCAGCCTTAACGGGTCACTTAGTATTAAGCACACTTCATACTAATAGTGCTGTAGGGGCCATCAGTAGACTTATAAATATGGGGTTACCTGGCTATTTAGTTTCTAGTGCTGTTACTGCAATTGTTGCTCAACGACTCATCAGGGTTAATTGTGAAAATTGTAAGATTGAGATAGATAAAAATAATGCTGAAATTAAAGAATTTATTAAAATTTATAATATTAAAGAATCAGCAAGTTTAATGAAAGGTGAGGGGTGTGATGATTGTAATGGAACAGGCTATAAAGGCAGAAAAGGGGTCCATGAGGTCTTAACTATAACGCCTGATATTGAAGAAGCAATTACAGAAAAAAAATCAGAACAAGAGATGGTAGAAATAGCAAAAAAAGGTACCTTTACGAGCTTAGCAGATGCAGCAGTAAGATTTGTTGAGGACGGGACGTTATCAGTTGAAGAATACTTAAGAGTTATTCCTCAAGATGATTAATTTTGTAAGCACTATTATATGAAATTTAAGTGGAAGGGACTTAAGGCTAATGATTTTGTAGATGGTGTTATTGATTCTGAAGATAAAAATGAAGCATTATTTACTCTTAAGCAAGATGGCGTAATAGTTACCGAAGTTGTTGAAAATGACCCCCAAGCTAAAAAGACAGTAAAAGTTAAGAAAGAATTCAAGGCATCTTCTAAGTTAAAAATCGATGACAAAGAACTCTTACTTTTTTCAAAAAAATTAACCACGATGATGAAGGCGGGGCTTGCAATCGTACCTGCTTTAAAAATGTTAAGACAACAGTCTGAAAACCCAAAATTTACACCCGTTATTGATGACCTACTGAAAAAAATTAACGCTGGGATTACTTTATCTGAAGCATTTGAGTCTTATCCTACACTCTTTGACGTAGTTTATATTAACCTTATTAAAGCAGGCGAGGCGAGTGGAGCCCTAGATACATTCCTTGAGAGAATTTGTGTCAATTTAGAGAAAACTATTAAGATTAAGAAAGCTATTAAAGGTGCGATGATGTATCCCATTATATTGCTTATTGTTGCGGTATCAGTGGTTGGGGTGATGATGATTTTTGTTGTCCCAGTGTTTGTTGAAATTTTTGGTAATGCTAATATTGAATTACCAGGCCCAACTAAAGTGGTAATGGCAATAAGTGATTTTTTGAGAAGTTGGACTGCACCTATAATTATTGGTCTAGTATATGTTGGGTTTAAATTTGCTAAAAGTTTTATAGGAAAAAATGATAAATTACAGCAAGCTTTCGACAAAAAATTAATGACATTACCCGTTGTTGGTAATCTTGTGCGCGATGCAACGATGGCTAGATTCTCTATGGTCTTATCAAATCTGATTGCAGGAGGCGTAAATCTTATTGAGGCAACTGAGATTACTAAAAACTCAATTACAAATTCACGAATAAAAGCATCTATTGAGAGCGTTAAAAGAGAAATTTTTTCTGGGAGGCCATTTTCAGTTGCTTTAAGAGAAACCGGAGATTTCCCAGAAACGATGTGTGGTTTTATCGAGGTAGGTGAGGAAACAGGTAAGTTAAATGATATGTTAACAACCGTGTCATTATATTATGAGGGGGAGTTTGATTCTTCTGTAGAATCTTTTTCTTCTATGCTTGAGCCTATTATGATTGTCTTCCTTGGTGTAGTCATTGGTTTTATTCTTGTTGCTATGTATCAACCTATATTCTTGATGGGTAGTGCAGTTTAATGAAATTTTTTTTTTAATTTTATTCTCTGCTCCGTCTTTTTCTGAACCTCTATATAAATACTATTCAGATAATCAAAGAATATCCCATGATAAATTAAATACTAAATTAGAAAAAAGTATTGGTAACTTTTATAACTTAGATTTAATTATTTCTTCAACACCCTCAATAAAGTTTTATATTAATATCCTTAATCAAGAAAATGTCCCGATAGATCTCGCAGTTATTCCATTAATGGAGAGTGGAAATAATCCTCAGGCAAGGTCTCCTAAAAATGCTCTTGGGTTATGGCAGTTTATACCTGCGACAGCAAAGGAATGGGGGTTACTAAATAACGTCAATAATGATGAAAGAAAGAATGTGATTAAATCAACAAAAACGGCAATTAGATATCTTAAATATTTACATAATCAACTCAATGACTGGAACCTTGCTTTAGCTGCATATAACTGGGGTATTGGTAATGTCAAAAAATCATTAAAAAAAGGATTGGTTAAAAATAAAATGATTAATCTAGATTTATTACCAAAGGAGACTCGAAAATATTTATTAGCCTTCCATCACCTAAACAGGCTGATAAAAACTAATTATAGAAGAAATAGTCTCAACAAATTTCCTAATGAAAATTATCTAGAAATTATTGAGCAAAAAGATTTAAGTAAATATATCAATGAAAATAATTTATCTTATATAAATCCAAATGTTTTACTTCATATCAATGGGTTTGATGTAACAAAAGATATAGAAGAAAAAAAAAGTATTCTTGTTCCTACAAAAGTTTTTGAACAATTTTTTTCTTTAGATAATACTCAATATACCTATAATAAAATAAATACAAATAATATTATTACCTGTGATCAGAAATTTTACAAAGCAAGACCATTCGATACTTTGATTAAAGTAGCAAAGAAGTTTAATTTAAAACTTGATTCCATTCGCGAAATGAATCCTAAGGTTAAGTTTGT
>Ga0115003_10001302_pt1 | contig 21899 bp, 20 predicted proteins | sample ArcticOcean_MG_C_7_FD_88736 | JGI IMG/M metagenome (GOLD analysis project Ga0115003, IMG submission 88736) | Marine microbial communities from western Arctic Ocean - ArcticOcean_MG_CB11_88 | ecosystem: Environmental > Aquatic > Marine > Oceanic | place: Arctic Ocean: Canada Basin | collected... | reverse complement strand
CACTTCCGTCGACCCATTCGCCGTTTATATAGTTTTTCCAATACGATTTAATGTTTGAAGCCATGCTCTAATATTTTCCTGAAAACTATTGTTTGTTCATTGAAGACTCGCGGGTTTTGATGAAACTGTCAATGCGTCAAACAAACGGTTTCAAATAAAACCAGCCTTAATTTATAATATTTAACTTAAGGCAGGCTAATTTATTTTAATTCTTCTCTACTTTATCAGTTTCAAGCAGCGCGGTAACAGCATGCGATCAATGGTAAATTTTCTTATTCAAAAAAACCACTAATAAAGGCACGCTTACTATCACAATCTGTGAGCAGCTTTAATCAAAACGCCTAACCACGTTCTAAGCCGAGCTTATTTGTTAGATGCTGTAAGCCAAGATGCTGATTCCCCAATAGATAGCTTAATCGATATTCTGGTTAGCCAGATTCGTAAAAAAATTGAATCTAACCCTCGCCGTCCCGAAGTTATTACGACGGTTTTGGGGTGCGGGTATAAATTCAGAACCGATTTAAAATAACCAAAAAAGTAGGGCTAGAGATTGATCTCAAGCCTCAGTTGGGATGTGCATATCAGGACTGCTATCTATATGCAGCGAACGAACTCGATACATAAAAATAGATATCTACGTTAAAATCCAATGCAAACTTAAAATAAGGACTCGCTCAATTGTTCGTCTCGTAAGTTTTAGTGACTCAATGTTTGCATACAATGAATAGAATGTTATTCAGATATGAATACATGTTTCAAATTGATACATCACGCCCATGGAGCAATCACAAATGATCAAAATTTTAGGCCGCCCAAATTCAGTTAATGTTCAAAAAGTTATGTGGACCGCTGCGGAAATTGACGTTTACGTAGACCGTCAAGATATTGGCGGTGCGTTTGGTGGCAATGACACTGAGGATTATTTGGCAAAGAACCCAAACGGGCGCGTACCAACGCTTGTTGATGGCGATTTTGTTTTATGGGAATCACAAGCCATTGTTCGCTATTTATCAGAAAGCCACGGGGCGGCCCCTTGGTACCCAGAAACCCTACAAGACCGAGGACTTTGTAGCCAATGGATGGATTGGTATATTGCCAATTTACATCCAGCAATGACGGTCATGTTTTGGCAATTAATCAGAACATCCGACGCAGACCGGAATAATGCCGCAGTTGCCACCGCAGCAGTCGATGCCGCAAAAGAATGGGCTATTCTGGACAAGCATTTGGAAAACAATGCTTATCTTTTGGGCGATGAACTTACCATGGGTGATGTTCCATTGGGTTGTGCCGCGTATCGCTGGCATTCAATGGATATTGAGCGTCCGGAACTGCCAAACTTAAAACGATGGTGGGACAGTTTGGTAGCACGCGATGCTTATAAAAAGCACGTCATGCTACCACTGACCTAAACACAGCTTCTATTCTCGTTTGGTTAAGACAGCCCCAGACTGTATCAGCGCTTTAATCTCTGACGCTGAATAACCTGCTTCAGTTAATACGTCTTCAGTATTCGCCCCGTAAGCAGCAGGTTTTGTTCTATACGTTGCTGGAGTGCGGCTGAGTTTAATAGGCGCTGCTAAGCCCCGATAGTTGCCATCTTCAACCACCATTTTGCGATGTGTGGTATGGGGATGGCTGATAACCTCATCAACCGATTGAGCTAAACCGGATGGAACTCCGCCTTTTAAGAACTTATCGTTCAGCTCAGCCCCGTCCCATTCGCTGAGTAATTCAGTCAATATAACCGTCAGGGCAGGTAAATTATCAATCCGTCCCCCATTCATATCAAACCGCGGATCATCGGCTATTTCTGGCTTTCCTAAAATGGTCATGGCTTTCCGAAATTGCCCATTATTACCAATCGCAATAAACAAATCTTTGGTTTTGGTTGGGAACAAATCGTAGGGTGCTACATTGGTATGTGCATTACCAACTCGCTTCGGGCGTTTTCCTCCCATGAACCAATTTGCTGCATGCGGAAATTGTAAGGCTAAGCCTGAATCATAAAGTGTAATGTCGATCGATTGACCTAAACCTGAGTTATTACGCTCAAGCAAAGCCATACAAATGCCAATGACTGAATTCATGCCCATGCCCAAATCAACAACAGGAATGCCAATTCGTGTCGGCCCGCCATCAGGATCAGGAGCACCATTGATGCTAAACAGGCCGGTCATGGCTTGAACAGCGGCATCATAGCCCGGGTACCCACCCAACGGCCCATCTTTACCAAAACCCGTAATTTGGCAATGGACCAGTTTTGGAAATTTAACTTTTAACACGTCATCGTAACCCAAGCCCCATTTTTCCATGGAACCGGCTTTAAAATTATCGACCAATACGTCCGCAGATTCTAAGAGATGAAGAAGAATAGATTTTCCTTCTTCTGTGCGCAAATCCAAAGCAATGCAGCGCTTATTTCTATTCACACCATGGAAATAAGAGCTGGCAATGTTATCGCCATTTTCATCCTTCTCAAACGGAGGACCCCATTCACGGGTTTCATCACCACTTGGTGGCTCGATTTTAATGACATCTGCACCATGATCAGCCAACATTTGAGTACATGCCGGACCACCTAATACGCGAGTTAGATCGATGACTCGAACGCCTTTGAGCGCTCCCATCGGTTCTTTAACATGTTCCAAGTCGTTATTTCCTTTAATCAAACCATCGCCAATTTAAAAGCGTACTGTTAAGTATCGTTCGTATTTTCTAAAGCGGAATTGGGCAATAAAAAAGTCATAACCAATGCTGCCAGACCAAACACTGCCAAAATATAAAAGACCACAGGCAATCCCCATTGGTCGGCAATTAAGCCGCCTACAATGGGGACAGAAGCTGAAAGCCCAGCTTGCACACCAAATAACAAGCTGGTGGCACTACCTCCCATTTTTTTAGGCGTTAGATCCATCATCCAACTATGAATAACTGGACGAACGGCAAACAGCGCAAACCCAAGTACACCTGCCGTCGCGATATACGCGTACACATCACTAATTGACGGCATAATAAAGGTAACGATTGTCGTTCCCCCTAAACCAAGCAAAACAATGATGCGTCGCCCCATGCGGTCTGAAAAAATACCAGCAATGGGGGCTGCCACAAGGCCCGAAACCTGCATGACCATCATCCCAATACCCAACAAAAAGGGACCGGCGTGCAAATAATTAGTTAAATAAAGGGGCAAGAAGACAAGCAATCCATTTTGCGTCATGGACCTCATACCGGCCATCATGGCTACGCCCAGAACGGCTTTATTCTTGACCATTTTTAGAACACCAGCCCAATAATCAGCTCTGTCCATTTTTTCATGGCTTTCAGCATTACTGGCTTTTTCACCTGGGCCTAAAACAATTAAAATTGCCGCCGCTATGGCTAAAACAGGAAGAGCGTGGGTTGAAGCCACGCTAGACCATCCCATCCAGACCAATAAAATACCCGCAGAAATGGGTGCAACAGCATCGCCAAAGCTTGCACCTAGAGCATGGATCGAAAGCGCATAACCTCTGTTCGTTGGAAACCGGTTGGATAGATAAGAAATTGCGGCTGGGTGCCATAGGTTATTAGTAATTCCAACAATGACAATTACCCCGTACAACCAGAACAAATTGGAATAAATGCTGGTACCAGCCAAGGCGATGGCACCAATAACAAGGGCAAGAAATTGTAATAAAATACGCCGCCCAGTTACATCGACAGCAAGCCCGCTACCAACATTAGCAACAAATGACGAGGCATGAAAAAGGGAGATCAACCCGCCCGTTTCTGCATAACTCAGCCCCAAATCTTCTTTTATAAACGGCAATAGCACGTAAAAAGTGCCGATTATCCAATGGGTTGCAGAATGGCCAAGCGCCACTAAAAAAGCCGGGCCTTGGTCACGGCTTTGCATTCCCGTCCATTTTTCAATATTTGCAAACATAATACCCTTAAGATTATCTGCGCAAACAGGGAGGAACAAGTACCGACGCAAATAAAAGTCATCAATCGTTATTGCAGGACACGTATTGACCCGCCATGATGCGCCCAACTTTATTTACACAACAAGGAACCAAATAATGAGAAATGTTACAGACCAGCTAATAGTCAACAAAGAAAACGGCGTTGGAACGATTAAATTCAACAACCAAGCCCGCCGCAATGCAATGACGTTTGATATGTGGGAAGGCTTAGGGGTTGTTGTTGAAGACTTCAATGCGGACCCAGACGTTCGGGTGATTGTTGTTTCAGGCGAAGGCGGTAAAGCTTTTTGTGCGGGTGCTGACATTTCAGAGTTCGCCGAAAAACGTTCATCTGATGATGCTGTAGCTATTTACAACGCAGCAACAGATAGCTCAACCCAACTGTTAGCAACAGCAACTAAGCCAACAATCGCTAAAATCGAAGGATTTTGCATTGGTGGCGGTATGGGCCTCGCTATGTGCTGCGATATCCGCATTGCAAATGAACAAGCAACATTTGCCGTTCCAGCTGCAAAACTAGGCTTAGGGTACAGAGGTGATGGTTTAAAGCGTTTGGTTGATGTTGTTGGACCATCGTTTTCAAAGGAAATCTTTTATACAGCGCGCCAGTTCACTGCCCAAGAAGCCCTAACGATGGGATTGGTCAACCGTGTCATGCCACGTAAAGTTTTAGGCAGCTACATCGATGACTATACTAAAACCATTGCCGGTAACGCTCCTATGACCGTTTCAGCTGCCCGCGTTGTCATTAATGAGCTTATGAAAGGTTCTGATTACGACGAAGCCCTAGCCAACAAAGCTGTTGATGATTGCTTTTCCAGTGAAGATTACAAAGAAGGCCGCACCGCGTTTATGGAAAAGCGTAAGCCTGAGTTCAAAGGACGTTAATTTATATCTCCCATTAAACGCCGCTTTCAGAGTGCTTAAAACCTAGGCATTCGAAGGCGGTTTTTTATGCCCAATATCAATCAATCCATCTTGGCTCGTCCAAACCCAATTTACTTCCTGGCAAAATTCCCATCGCCGTATCCGCATTTGCTTGGTTTTCTTGAGCTATTTTTTCTAACGATGCTTTATACAATTCAGCTTGGCGGGCTAGGGGCACAATGGCGACGCCATCGTCATTACCAATAACAATATCACCGGGGCTGACAGCACTTCCACCACATGAAATCACCCCATCGAGCGAACCCCCGAACCCTTTATGAGGGCCAGCCGCTGAAATTGAGCGGGTGAAGCAGGGGAAATCAAAATCCCGAATTTCAGCAACATCCCGGATCGCACCATCGATAATGACACCCGCTATGCCACGCGTCATGGCGGCTCGTGTCATCATTCCGCCCCAAATGGCAGCATCTAAAAACCCGCCTCCGTCAGCCACAATAACTTCACCAGGATTTAAAAGCCCAATCGCTATGTGAAGGGCCGAGTTATCACCAACCATGGTTTTGACAGTTCGGGCTTGGCCAACCAAAATTGTTCCTGCTTTAACCGGTTTAATTACGCCCACCATAACATTGGTGCGGTTCATGCAATCCCCCACAATCGGCGGTGGGATTTGTCGCCAAGCGTCTAATGTTTCTTTGGGTAGGACTTCATAGTCGGTACGGTGGCGTAGTGTCGGCATGATATTTTCCTTAATTAAGCTTTCGACAAACTTTCGATGGCCGCTGGAACGCCACCTTTTCCGTGTTGATATCCCAGCCTATTAAAAGCGATTTCAATACTTCCCAAAGCACCCAAAACCATAGGCTCGTTGATATGGCCCATGTGGCCAATGCGGAAGCTTTTTCCATTCAGCTTGCCCAAACCGTGCCCCAAAGAGACATTAAATTTATCACGGCAAAGTACCTGCAAATCATCTACGTTTATGCTGTCATCAATCAAAATCGTTGTCACACCATTGGCGCGCTCTTCCACTTTCAATGAGTTCAGCTCGAATGGGCCATCTGATCCCCATACGCCAACCGCCGCGCGCACGGCATCGGCTAAGCGTTGGTGGCGGGCATAGGCCCCTTCCAAGGTTTCTTCAAATATCATATCCAGAGCTTCACGTAGGCCCAAAATCGAATTAATTGGGCCCGTTCCACAATACCAACTGTAGTGAATAGCCCCCCGCCTAGTTTGCCAATTCCAGTAATTGCGCGGAATTGTGGTTGATTTACCAATTTCACGAGCTTTATCATTTGCTGCGGTGAAGCTAAGCCCCGGAGCCATCATCAGGCCTTTTTGACAAGCAGCAATGGTCACATCGACACCCCAATCATCCATCCGAAACTCAGTTGTAACCAACGAAGCAATTGTATCAACCATGAATAACGCCGGATGATTAGCCGCATCAATGGCTTTGCGAACGGCGGGCACATTGCTGGTAACAGATGTCGCCGTATCGGTATGAACCATCAATACGGCTTTGATTTTATGATCTTTATCATCCAGTAAAGCCCGTTCAACAGCGCTCGGGTCAACCCCATTCCGCCAATCACCGGGCATATACTGGCTTTCAAGCCCTAAGGATTCCGCCATTAAGGACCAAGAATTAGAGAACTGGCCCGTTTCAGGAACCAACACTAAATCGCCAGGGGACAATGTGTTAGATAAAGCCGCTTCCCATGCGCCATGACCGTTGGCTGCATAAATAAAAACTTCGGCCTTTGTTTGGAAAATTTTTTTCAGGTCTTCATGAACGCCTATGGATAATTCCATAAAGTCCGGGCCCGCATATTCCAATGCAGGCTGAGCCATAGCGCGCAATACCCGATCCGGAATATTAGTCGGCCCCGGCGTCATTAAAAAATTCCATCCAGCACGAAATGTCATGTGCCGCGTCTCCTTTTGAATAAATGTATTTAAGCATCAAGTTCATTTAATACGGCTTCACCAAAGCTATCTGTAGAGCCCAATCCTTTTAAATCGGGGGTAAGATTCGCCGGGTTAGCCAATGCACTATCTACCGATTTAATAAACAACTCAGATGCTTCCGCAAGGGCATTACTACCATTTTTTTGGGCTAACCAGCCAATTAACATTGCAGCCGAGATCATTAAGGCCGATGGGTTTGCAATCCCTTGCCCTGCAATATCTGGTGCTGATCCGTGGGCGGCTTGCGCGATTGCCCGGTCCACACCTGCGTTAATGGACCCCCCAAGGCCTAACCCACCCGACAGTTCAGCCGCTTCATCTGACAAAATATCGCCAAACATATTGGTAGCAACAATCACATCAAAGGTTTCAGGTTTGCGGATCAACAATGCGGCCATGGCATCTACAATCTGATCTTCAACTTCAACATCTGGGTAATCAGCAGCCACTTGTTGGGCGACAGAAAGGAAAAGTCCGTCCGTAATTTTAAGCACGTTCGCCTTATGAACAATGGTCACTTTTTTGCGCCGAGTGCGGGCTAACTCGAATGCAGATACGGCAATCCGCCGCGATCCTTCACGGGTAATTTTACGCATGCTCATGGCTAAATCTTCGGTAGGCATAAACTCACCTGTCCCCGCAAACATGGTTCGGTCTGCGTAAAACCCTTCGGTGTTCTCACGAACAACTACCAAATCCATTTCTTTTGCCATAGATTCAACGCCCGGCCGGGTTTTGGCTGGGCGAATGTTGGCATATAAATCCATCGCCACTCGTAGGACGGCAGAAATATTGATACCTCCCTGTTCTTTTGGTGGATATTTAAACGTACCAATAGGCCCTAATATAATACCATCCGCGGCTTGAGCACTTTTTAGCACATGATCCGGAAGCGTTGTCCCTTCGGCTTTCAACGCATCGATGCCTATTGATTTTTCTTCAAACTCAAAGCCCAAATCAAACTTTTTGTTTAACGCGACTAAGGCTTTTTTGGTTGGAGCCATAATTTCTGGGCCAATGTCATCGCCCGGTAAAATTAAAATTTTCATGAGTTTCCTTATTGGGTTTATCGCTCAAAATTTACTTAATTAAACACCTTGAATTCAGTTGTGCCATCACGCTCAATTTGACCGACTAAGTCAACTTCCCATGACAAATATTGTTCCATAGCTTGTTCAATGTCTTTGTCATCATCATCGAACTCATACGGTTTGTACCATAGATCAACGGGACCATCTGCCATATGTGAAAAGCCAAATTCTAAAGGGTTACCTTCGTCAATCCAAGCTTGAGTCCCGCCTTCTAAAACTTTCACATTCCGCCCTGACTTAAGAGCATCTGCCAATACCATTTCTGCAAAGCTGCCATCGGCAGACGTTAATACTAACAAGTTGGCGTTTGGAATTTTGGATAAGTTTTCAGGCATGTTTGAACGCACAGCAAACCACGAACCCGGAATGTGTCCTTTATCCCGGTATTGCAAACTGGTCGCCATATCGACAACGATACAATTCCCAGCATTCAACGCTTTCGCTAGTTCATTTACAGATAGTGACGGAGTGGAATAATTGAGCGATATCGGTGCAGGCTTTTCTGGCGTATTGAACGAAGCACTCGCATCCGGCATTATATGCACATCGTACCAACCCATTTGGACTAGCCATGATGCTGACATAGTAGCGCGAACGCCGTCGTTATCGATAAGCACCAGCCGCGCCCGACGTACACCCACATACTTATCCGTAGCCTGAACCAATTGTCCGCCCGGTGCTGATTTTGCCCCCGGCCAATGGGCCATATTAAATTCACTCGGATCGCGGACATCTAAATAAAAGGTCGTCCGCGATGTATCTTTTTTCCAATCCAAAACCGTTTGTTCATCAATAGACTTAATGCCAAATCGATCTCGCACAGCCTGAGCACGGATTAATGCAATATCATGAGCACCGGGCGAGACATCGCTATAGCTTCGGGTTTGCCCACGCTCTAACTTCAAGCCCGCCAAATGCCAGCCCATTGTTCCGTTCTCTAACGCCATAACTGAGTTTGGAATACCTGCATTAATCAACGATTGCGCTCCAATAATACTGCGTGTACGCCCGGCACAATTGATCACGACTTTGGTTTTTGGGTCAGGTGCCATATCATGAATACGATAGGCCAATTCAGCCCCCGGCACATCAATGCCTCCCGGAATATTCATGGCGTTAAATTCTGTGTAGGGACGGCTATCCAAAAGAATGAAATCTTCACCGTCCGCTTTCATCCGTTGAATATCATGGGCTTGAACGTGTGGCGTTTTATATGTGGTCTCGATAAATTCGCCAAATGCTTTACTGGGCACATTTACGCCTGAAAACAATTCATACCCCACAGCTTTCCAGCCTTCAATCCCACCTTCTAAAACCGATATATCTGAATACCCAAGGCTTGTTAGCCGCGAAGCACCAAGTGCTGTCATATCCTCATCTTTAGCACTGGCGCACAAAACCAATTTAACGGATTTGAGCGGAACAAGGCCTTCAATTAAAACTTCAAGCCGACTTAAGGGAATACTTATTGCGAATAACAAATGACTTTCAGAAAACGTTCCTCCTTCGCGCAAATCGATTAGCGCCAATTCATCCGGCCCAGTGATTAGGTTGCGAAGCTCAGCTGGCGTCATAAGAGATACATTCATTTATACGTTCCTTTTTTCTTTATTGTACATAACGCGTTCGTGCAACTGCTCAAACGCCAAACCGTACATATGCAAATGCACCGTTTTCTCATCCCCTTCAACATGGATGGAATGAATATCATCAGGCAAAAAGGCAACTCCGGTGCCGTACTGAACCGCTTCTTCACCAAATTGATTTAGCGCACCTTGACCTCCAACAGATTTGTCGTTGGTGCGTTCGTAAAACCAGTTTAGCTCATCACCCGAAAACCCTGCAATCACAGCCCACGTTTCGTGAATGTGTGGTTGTGTGGATTTTTGATTGTGTGGTTGTGGGGCCACACACCTTTACCCGGCATTCCAATAGACGCATACAGCGCAAACCAGTGATCATCATCCTCGCTCAAGCGATAAATATCACCATTGCCATCGGCATTGGGATCAATAGAGAAATCAGAGAGGGGAAATGATTTTTTCTTTTTTGCCAGTTTGATCAATACAGTTTTAACCGCTTCCACGCCTTCACGTGTCACGCCTTTGGCAGCTTCAATGTCGCGAAATTGAGCAACTATTTTTCTGACTTCTTCTTCGCTTTGCTGGCAAATACCCATAAATTATCGCCTCTCTATATGGTCTTACTATTTCGAAGTTTGTCGATTTTCTTTGAATCATAACCCAATTGACTAAGCAGGTCATTTGTATCGGCACCTAACTGAGGCGCAGGGTTTGACGGCGCTTCAGCACCACCACTGATAACAGGGGACCGCAATGTTTTGTAAGCTCCGTACCCTGGCAAATCAATTTCCTGAATACGATTGTTTTCTGTCACGAACGGGTTTTCAAGTGCTTCCGATAGGCTGTTCAAAGGTGATGCCGGAACAACGCCAGCGAACAGCGTCATCCATTCGGCTGTGGTCTTGTGTGACAATTCCCCATCCAGCATTTCCTGAATAAGAGCGCGATTTTCAGCTCGTTCGCTGAAGGTTAGGAACCGGGCATCTTTAGCCCAATCGTCTTTTCCCAATGCTACACACAAAGCGGGCCAAAACTTTTCTTTATTGCACATTAAATAAATCCAACCATCGGCAGATTTATAGAGCTGGCACGGCGTCAAAACCGGGTGGGCAGAACGTTCCATGCGTTGTTGTTCATGGCCTTCGTTCAGATACCAAATGGCCGGGTACGCTAAATTCGACATGGCAATATCGAACAAGCTAACGTCCATATCGCGGCCAATATCCGTTACCCGCGCCCCGGTCACACCGGCCAGTACTGCATAAGCCAATGCGAGCCCGGTCATTTGATCAACAACCGACAAGCCCATACGCGTTGGCGGGCCGCCCGGCTCTCCAGTTAATGAAAAATACCCCGCTTCCGCTTGCATTAAGTAATCGAAGCCCGGCCACGTTGCGCGTTCACCTGTCCTCCCATATGCAGACAAATGAGCGCAGACAATTTTTGGGTTAAATTCTTTTAAGACCTCATACGTTAAGCCTAATTTATCAGGCACATCGCCACGCAAGTTAGATGCCACCGCATCCGCGGACTTAACCAAATCGTGAAATACCCCCATCCCTTCAGGCTGGCTTAAATCCAACGACAGGCTTTTTTTGTTCCTATTGTAAGCATGAAAAAATTCGGAATCATCTGGCGTAAAAAAAAAAGGACCCACATCCCGGGCAAAATCACCGCCCGAATTAGGGTTTTCAATCTTAATAATTTCAGCGCCTTGATCGGCCAGAAACATGGTTCCGAACGGACCCGCGCCATATTGTTCAACCGCTAAAACGCGGACACCTTCTAAGGGAAGAGACATAAATGTTCCTATACAGGGTTTCGTTCAATCAACTGCTTGGATATGACAATACGTTGAAGTTCGTTAGTTCCTTCGCCTATAGCAAGCAATGGGGCATCACGGTAATAACGCTCAATGTTAAATTCTTTTGAATATCCATAAGCACCGTGAATACGAAGAGCTTCTTCGGCGTTTTTCATGGCGCTTTCCGTTGCGAATAATTTAGCCATACCCGCTTCCATATCGCAGCGTTGACCCGTATCGTAAGCTTGAGCCGCTTTTTCCAATAACAATTTAGATGCTTCTACCCGCGTCGCCATTTCAGCTAATTTGATTTGAATGGATTGATGCTCACAAATCGGTTTACCAAAGGTTTTTCGGATTTGAGAATAGGATACACTTTCTTCTAAGGCTGCGCGTGCCAAGCCAACGCCGCGCGCCGCCACATTAATGCGCCCCAATTCCATCCCAGATAACACTTGTTGCATTCCGCGCCCTTCATTCGGGCCAATCAATCGATTTGCAGGTACCCGAACATCTTCAAAGCTCAGTCCCCCTGTATCAATGCCTCGGTAGCCAAGTTTTTTAAGCTTTCGGCCTTCATAACCATGTGTTTTATCAACCAAAATCAAGCTCATACCTTTATGGGGCGGGTCAGTATTTGGGTTGGTTTTAACAAGAACCGCCAACATATCACCTTCAAGCGAATTGGTGATCCACATTTTTTCGCCATTGATCACATAATCATCTCCATCGCGTACAGCACGTGTGCGAATGGCTTGTAAATCAGTGCCACAATCAGGTTCCGTTAAGGCGACGCCACCGCGTAATTCACCAGATGCAAATTTAGGCAAAAACTCCGCCTTCATTTCATCGGAGCCAAATTTTTGAACAGCCGTCGCCATCATCAAATGCGAATTATAAATCCCCGGAACTGAGATTGAGACAGCAGACATACGCTCAACAATTTTTGTATAGGCACTGGCCGACAGCCCAAGTCCGCCATATTCAGGCGCAATCGTTGAACCAAATAACCCCATTTCAGCCATTTTATCGGCCATATCGCGGGGGTAAATATCTTCGGCTTCCCATTCGCGAACATAAGGGACAACATCCCGCTCTAAAAACTGATCAACAGAATTAAGCAGAAGTTTTACTTCCTCGTTAGAAGTCATGTTTTTGGGGTAAGGTGCGTCGTTCATATCTAGTAATCCGCCTTATCATCTACTGCGTGCCCACGCTTTGGGATCAACATGGTCCGCTCGAACGAAATCACCTCAACCCCCTTTTGATTTTTACCAATGGTTTTAATGCTAACAATCCCTTGCGTGGGGCGCGATTTGCTTTCACGAATGCGCAGAACTTCACTTTCTGCATACAACGTATCGCCATTAAATACTGGGGCCGGCATTCGGACCGTATCCCAGCCCAAATTCGCGATGGTTTTCTGGCTAACGTCTGAAACGCTCATGCCCGCAACTATCGAAAGTGTTAGGCATGAATTGACCAATGGTTTAGCGAACTCACTTTTCGCCGCGTATTCCACATCAAAATGAAGTGGGTGCTGGTTCATAGTCAATAATGTAAACCAAGAATTATCAGTCTCAGAGATTGTACGGCCAGGGCGATGTTCGTACACATCACCGGTTTTGAAGTCTTCAAGATACCGTCCGTAAGACTCGCGATACCGGTTAGGACCAACTTTTTTTGCTACTGCGACCATTTACAAGACTTCCTATAAATTTATTTCTACTGGTACTTATATAAGCATATCCAATAAACCTGTAAAAGAAGGTATTCGGATAAACTGTTGTGATTTACGCGAATACCTAAAGGATAAATCGATCTGCTCAGGATAATCGTAACCCAAAGTTGAGGTGGGCCTTACCCAATGCGGTTGCGTTTCAAACATTAGAAGGGCGCGGCGCGTTAGTGCAAGCAGCATCTGATAAGCACCCAAATAACCGGTCACAGAACCGCAAGCCGGTGCAGAAAGCAAACTGTGACGACGAAGATGACCACCATTACAAATTCAAGTAAGTGTTTCAGCAACTTATTCACAGCCTGCGCCGTGGCTTAAAGGACCGTCAGATCCAAAACAGCTTATGGACAGATTAATAATTCTGGGTTGGATTGCTGCCAGTTGTTCTGGCCCAAACCCGAACCCCTCTAACATTCTCAGACAATACCCCTGAGCAGATATATCCGCCCCCTTCTTAAGCGTGGTCGGATGTTACCGGCCTTCATTTGTTTTTAAATCAATAAATGCACTTCGTTTGCCATGGCTTGTGTCAATGATATGTTTATGAATTTGTGGAAAATGTTCGACGGTTATAATCAGTGCGTCAGATCCATGCTCTGCCAAATTGCGAGCTTGAATAGGTCTGGCCAAAATAAGGTGAAAATCCAGTGTTTTCATGCCTCTTAAAGGCGGCCCTCTTTTGGGAGAGGGATACGGTCGCTATCCGCAATTTTTATAATTTCATTAACAGGTTTCGCATTCTACATTAACCCATGTGGATCTGGATGTGCCAACCATTCCGTGTTTGATTGGACCATTCACAGCAAACTTTGGCGTTACCAATGGCAGCTTCCAGATAAAGTGTATCCCATTTCGCCACAGCATTGGGAACCGAACCTGGAGTGGGCTCGCAGCCCAGAACACCCAGCACCCACTCTTTCAAATTCGGCAGGCCAGTTTCATTTCCAAAGGTATTTCAGTGCCACGAATTTCCATAAGTTATTTGAATAAAGTATTCAATTTACATCCAGCTTATTAATTAAAGCTGTCTACATTTGACAGAAGTTGATCAGGACCAAAAGATCCTAGAAAATAGAAATACTACTTCCCCAGCCAACGGCCCGTGAAGCGTAATTTACTCAACAGACGCCATATAAATATCTATCGACGTTCTGCAATCACTTGGCTACTGTTTGAATAGATGAATGAAATAAGAATAACTGCGGTGGCAAAATAGATGACATTTTCTTTCAACAATTTCGACTTAAAAAATATTAATGCGAAACGGGGTCCTGTTCGGTTGCGCACGTATGGCAAAGGCCCAGCGCTGCTCTTGCTTCACGGCAACCCACAAACCCATGCCATGTGGCACTTGGTTGCCCCTAAACTAAGCGAGTCATACACCGTTGTTTGCCCTGATTTATGCGGGTATGGACAATCGTTCAAACCGGCAGCCTCAAATGATCATGCCGCTTACGCAAAAAAACAGATGGCAGCGGATATGGTCGATGTGATGGAACGCTTGGGCCATAAAAATTTTTATGTCGCCGCTCATGACCGTGGAGCACGCGTTGCACATCGTTTGGCGCTCGATTTTTCTGACCAGGTAAAAAAACTCGCGTTATTGGATATCATCCCAACAATTGAGCACTTCGAGCGCACCGACATGGATTTCGCCATGGGTTATTATCATTGGTTTTGGTTTGCTCAACCCCACCCTTTACCAGAATCAATAATCAACAAAGCGACCGAAGATTGGTTCCACGCCCATACATCGCGAGAACCGAAAGATAACGATTTCTTTCACCCGGATGCTCTTTATGATTATTTGAGAGCCGCAAAGAATCCTGAGATGATCACGGGTATGTGCGAAGATTACCGGGCCGCAGCGACTATCGATATGGCGCATGACCGGGCCAGCCGCGATGCAGGTGATAAAATCAATTGCCCGCTGCTTATATTATGGGGATCAAAAGGAAAAATAGGTCAATGGTATGACCCCATCAATATTTGGAGCCAATACAGCCAATCCAGTGTGCAAGGGAGCACTGTAAATTCGGGTCATTATTTAGCAGAAGAAGCCCCAAGCGAAGTGATTACACAACTTGAGGCCTTTTTCGCTTAACGATCAAGCCATGGCTTCAAATTGGCGTCCATGGTGAAGCAATCCTGAAACGCTATTAATGGTATCGAGATCGAGTAATCCAGACGACAAATCAGTTAGCGCCGATGGCTCTATATAAGGAGCAGTAAGGCCGGTAAATTTTGCCATCAGCTCTTCATCCGTAACAAAATTTCCAGGCTCACCTTTTGGCATATCAATAAATTGATCAAAGGTACCCCGCGATGTTTCAATAACAACGTTGCCCGCCATATTGGTTGGGAACGCCGCATTGGCTTTGTCGTCGACAACCGTCGTCACCCGCTTACACAAATCCAATGTATCTTTATTTGTTAGATATTTATTATAGTCGTCCCAACCCAGCCCACCCGTTTGCAATGCAACCGCAGCACAAAACGGCATGGAAAATTGACCATCAACTATACTTTTGGGGTTGTGTTTTTTAGCATCAGAATCACCAATAATGTTCCACCCGGTTTTCGATACACCGACGATAACTCGGTTGATTTCTTCGGGTTGAATATTATGTTCATCCCGAAGAGCAACAATGGCATCTAAAGGCGCATGGGAATATCGGCACGATGGATATGGCTTCACGCCAACGTTCAAAAGCTCCCACACATCACCTAAACCCTCAATCGCGCGGCTGTGATTTGGATTCGGTGCATAGGAGTTTAAAAACCCATTTTTGCCTTCCAATGGATCGATCGCCCCCCGGAAACCTTCATGAGCCAACGTAGCTGCAATCACACCGTTCATGGCCGCTTGGCCTACGTGTGATCTTTTGGTCCAGCCGCCTTCATGCAAAAATTGCATAGATCCCGCAGACTGACTGAGCGCCACACCAAACGCTTTGGCAATGCCATCGGCATCTAAACCCAACAACTTACCCGCAGCAGCCGCCGCACCAAAAATGCCACAAGTCGCTGTTGGATGGAAGCCCCTCTCGTAATGATCGCTTGGGGTAAGAGCCAAACTCAAACGAATTTGAACTTCATATCCCGCAACAATTGCCGCAATCAAGTCTTTGCCGCTAGCTCCAACCATTTCTGCCACAGCAAAAGCTGCAGGAACAATGGGTGCCCCCGAATGGATCGAGCCTGCTGAGTGGGTATCATCGAAATCCAACGAATGAGCCAAGGTGCCATTTATCATCGCAGCCCCTGGCGCGCTATACCCCGCCGTATCGCCCAAAACCGTGCAATCACCGTTGCTGTACCCAAGCCGCTCCATGGCTGCAACAACGCTGGGCGTTGATTCTGAATCATGGCGGGCACGGATAATGTTGCCCACCAAATCTAGAATCAACTGCTTACAGCGCGTTCGCACATCATCTGGTAACGCCTCATAGGTCAAAGAACTTGCAAACTCTGATAACGCTTTGGTGACTTGAACCATCTTACACTCCTGTAAATACCCTAGAGATTATTTGGCAACATACTTCTTTTCATCTGCATAATATTGCGGGAAGCCAACCACATCCTGCAATTCTAAGAAAGTCGCATTGGCTGTTGTATCGTGACCATCGTTCAAGGTTGCTAAAACTCGATTGGAAGCCGCAATCCGAGCTAACATCAATGATGCAGGATATATTACAATCTTATAACCGATTTCTTCTAATTTTGGCGGAGTTAAGAAGGGCGAACTGCCTTGTTCAACCATATTAGCCATTTTAGGCCCCGGAACTTCTTTACAATAGCGCTCCATTTCAGCTTCATCACGGGGGGCTTCTAGGAATGTAATGTCAACACCAATATCCATAAATGCTTTACAGCGCTCTATTGCTTCATCAAGCCCGTCTGTTCCATTCGCATCAGTTCTCGCCATAATCAAAATATCCGCCCCCTCTTCTCGGGCATCAACGGCTGCGCGAAGGCGAACATAAGCGTCCTCACGGCTAACGACTTGTTTTCCAATAGTATGACCACATCTCTTGGGAGCCAATTGATCTTCAATCATCACACAAGCCATCCCAGCTTGGGCATATCCATCAACCGTTCGCTTCACGTTCATCGCGTTGCCATAGCCCGTATCTCCGTCACCGATCACGGGAATAGAAACGGCAGCAGCAATATTACGGCCTTGATCTAACATTTCACTATAAGAAATCAGGCCCGTATCTGGCATCCCAATCCGAGCAGCAGCAACCATAAACCCACTCATAAACGTGCCCGAAAATCCGGCACGTTCTATCAACTTTGCTGACATAGCATCGTAGCATCCGGGCAGTGTAATAATCCCAGGCTTATTCAAAAGATCTTTTAGTTCATCTGCTGCACTCATTTTATACATCCTTCTATTTATTGATTATTTGCCTTTAAATTTTGGTTGTTCTTTTGCCAAAAAGGACCGCACCCCTTCCGTATAGTCTTCGCTGTCGCAGGCGGCATAACTATCTATAAGCTCCTGCTCACTTAACGGTTTAGGATTACTCATCAATCGGCGTAACGTTTTTTTTGTCATCTGGGCTGCTAATGGGGCACCTGATGCAATACGTTCAGCCGTTGCGTATACATTTTCAGCCAATTCATCATCGGGGACAACACGATTTACCATCCCACGCTGAACAGCATCATTGCCACCAAACAAGGCCCCCTCTAAAAGAATTTCTAAAACCACAGCAGGCCCAACCAAATCAAGGGATGGTTTCATTTCTGTTGGTGACAACGCATTACCAATGCGCTTAATTGGAATTCCCAATCGCGCTGATTTTCCAGCGATCCGCATATCACAACAACATGCAATCTCGAACCCACCTCCAGTACAAGCACCATGTATCATCGCCACGGTCGGATGGCGACATTTTTGCAAAGCATCCAATGCCTTAGCAACAACTATACCGTATTCTTTCGCTTCTAATGCATTGGAACGCAGTTCAGAAAATTCTGAAATATCCGCTCCGGCAGCGAAAGCCTTAGTTCCATCTCCCCGGATCACTATGCATCGGACGCTGTCGTCTGCATCTAAACGCGCCAACGCTGCTGCAAGTTTATTCCAGCTTTCCAAATCAAGCGCGTTGCGTTTTTGTGGATTTTTAATTGTTAGCGTTGCAATATAGCCCTGCTGCTCAACATCTATTGAAGTGTCACTCATAACCATTTAATCTCCGTTTAGAAGGCGTGCAGGTGCGCCATTCAACCACGATTGAATATTTTCAACCGCCTGTCCATATGCCAGTTCATGTAATTCTTTGACAACAAACCCTGTGTGCCCGGTGAGCACGACGTTATCTAATGACCGGATTACATGATCAGCAGGTAACGGCTCCAAATCATAAACGTCTAGGCCAGCACCCGCAATTTTATTGTTTTGCAAAGCGTCAATTAGAGCCTTTTCATCAATAATTGGCCCCCGAGATGTATTGACCAAATAAGCTGTTTTTTTCATTTGCTCGAGTTGTTCTTTTCCAACTAACCCGCGCGTCCGGTCACTTAAAATTTGGTGAATGCTAATTACGTCAGAGCATTTAAACAGGTCATCTTTATTCACCCGCGTAACACCATGCTCCTTCGCTAAATCTTCAGTTAGATTTTGACTCCACGCTATGACATTCATATTAAAAGCAATGCCAATCCGTGCCGCAGCACTGCCTAATTTTCCAAGACCTAAAATCCCCAACGTTTTGCCACTGAGGCCAACGCCAATTCCTTGCTGCCAACCCCCTAATTTCATAACTTGATCTTCATAAGGTATTTTTTTAGTGATCGCCAAAATAAGGGCCCACGCATGTTCATACGCAGGATACCCCAACATTTGCGTACCACTAATAACAACACCATTCACTTTAGCCGCATCCATATCAATAGACAAATTACGCATTCCCGTGGTGATTAGGTATTTAAGGTTTGGCAACTGATCCAATAACGATTTTGGAAATGGGGTGCGTTCCCGCATGCACACAATGACATCAAAATCATTTAATATAGCTGCAATTTGCACCTCATCATGACCTAAATGTTGATTAAAAGTTTTGATTTCAAAGCCTAACAAGGACCGCCAGTCCGCTGAGCCTAGAGCTGTGTTCTGATAGTCATCTAAAATCGCTACGCGTGTCATAAATTTAGCATCCTTAGTTATTTAACGGCAACCCCACCTCGAGGGCCAGTATTCAATCTATCTGCAAATTCGTGAGCCAATGGCCGGGAAATTTCAGATCGTTGGTTAATCCACATACGAAGTAAATTACGTCTGCGCTCAGGTTCTGGCCAATCTTCAAACGAATTACGCGAATGAAGCACAGCATGATTATTCAAGATTTGAATATCACCTTGTTTGAAGACCATATCGTAGCGAATTCCAGCTTGCATCGCTAACTCACCAACTTTACGAACGGCAGCTAACGCAAGCCCAGTCAAAGGTGCACCCGACTTAACTTGCCCATCTTCAATAGTTTTGCAGTTATAGCGGCATGAAAGCCAGCCATCATAATTCGAATATACGGGAACCTTGGTATTCGTCACTTCATTTGGATCACCTGTAGCCCCCTCACCACGCAAATCGAATTTAAAACCCATAAATAAGGGCTCTAAGTATTCTGGAAAGTGCTCAAGTAACTGATTATAGACAGCTGCGGAACTAGCTATCAAACTTTCGCCTCCTGATTTAGATGGATGGACGCACAACAGAGTAACAATGTCAGACGGATCGCAGTGGGGTGCTAAGCGTGCTTGAGTTGTGTAACCGCGGACATTTTTCGCCATATAGTCATGGCCCGTATCGCGAACATGGCCAATAAGCTGGCCTTTTGCATTTTGAGTAATCGGCACGCCTAAATGGACACCTATTCCCCAATACAAAATCTTCAAACTTTGTTCGTCATAATTGGAAACATCTAGTCCACGCCACAAAGCAACGCCTCGTCCATATTCCACATCGTAAATACAACTAGCTAAACGGGGGCCTAAGCTAGGCAATGAAAAATCTCCGCGACCAAAGGTGTATACCTGTTTGTCAGAGCTCAAAACTTCAGAGACAGCAGCCTCAATCTCAATGATATCTTTTGAGCTGAATTGAAATACCCAAGACGGGTCAGCTTTTAAATCCTCAGACACCCACGCAGATGGTCGTGTTTCCGGAGATAATTGGCTTATTTGTTTTTTATTAAAGATATCCCAGACCCCTTTTCTTTTTCATGCTAATTTCCTGAAGTTTCAGTATAAAAGAAATACTACTTACCTATAGGAGACAGAATAATGACATGGCTTGAAGGCAATTTACAAAACACTTTATCACCAGGATTACGGCTGGCAACCCTCCTAAAGCAGCCCGGTATATTAAGGACCCCAGGCGCGCACAATGGTATAGCTGGTCTGGCTGCAAAGAAAGCTGGTTTTGAAGCACTTTATGTCTCTGGCGCTGCTCTTTCCGCTTCCATGGGGCTTCCAGACTTGGGCGTTATGACCCTTGAAGAAGTCTGCTTTTTTGTTCGCACTATCTACAGAGCCACTGGTTTGCCGCTGATCGTCGATGCGGATACAGGCTATGGTGAAGCCTTAAACGTTATGCGTACAGTGCGCGAATTGGAAACATCAGGTGCTGCGGGTATGCAGATCGAAGACCAAAAACTGCCAAAAAAATGCGGTCACCTAAACGATAAACAACTGGTCAGTACAGAGGATATGGCCTTAAAAGTTGCCGCCGCCGCAAAAGCCCGAACACATTTACAAATTATTGCCAGAACAGACTCTTTAGCATCCGAAGGTATGGAAGGCGCTATAATCCGCGCAAACACCTATATTGAAGCGGGCGCAGATATTGTTTTTGCAGATGGCCTTGCGAATGAATATGATTTTAAAACCTTCGCGTCATCCGTCAAAGCACCCGCATTGGCAAATATGACAGAATTTGGCAGGACCCCCCACTATACCGGCGCTCAATTTGAAGAGATGGGATATAAGATCGTCATTTGGCCAGTTTCACAGCTGCGCGTTGCTGTCCGCGCCATGGAAAACCTATACGCGACAATTAATCAGACGGATGGAACTGAAGCAGGTCAAAATCAGATGCAGTCACGTGCTGAACTCTATGAACTGCTTGGTTATTTTGATTATGAAGCACTCGACAGCTCAATCGTAAAAACAATCGTCCCCAAAATTGAAACCTAAGTTGATCCTGCCCAAAGAACCATGATATTGGATATGTAAATAATTTATCAATCAACATATTCAATAGGGGGCTAAATTGGCTGCTATTACTTCACCGAGTGAAACCATACTTGTCGACGTTAGAGATAACGTGTGTTGGATATCATTTAACCGACCAGACAGTCTTAATGCCCTTAACTCTGAATTGGTTAGTGCTCTTGATTACATTATCACGGCCGTTGGGGATCAAGACGATATTCGGTGTGTGACAATTCAAGGCGCAGGCGACCATTTCATGGCTGGTGGTGATATTAAAAAATTTAAAGTCATGCTAGATACAGAACCAGATATGACAGCAAGACGTCATGAGTTCGAGCGGCTTTTACACAACGTTCATGAAGTCATTTTCAAAATGAGAAAATTGCGCCAACCCATCATTGCCATTGTAAAAGGGGCAGTAGCCGGTGCTGGTGTTAGCTTAATGATGGCATGTGATTTGGTCGTTGCTTCTGAAAAATCCTTCTTTACATTGGCTTACTGTCATTTGGGTGTTAGCCCCGATGGCGGCTCTACATATCATTTACCCCGTATGGTTGGGATGAAGCGGGCGTTTGAGATCGCTTTATTAGGAAATCGCTTTGATGCGGCTACGGCTGAAAAGTGGGGGTT